>Ga0099364_10005304_pt1 | contig 19186 bp, 15 predicted proteins | sample TergutTh196P3_FD_73070 | JGI IMG/M metagenome (GOLD analysis project Ga0099364, IMG submission 73070) | Microcerotermes parvus P3 segment gut microbial communities from Pointe-Noire, Republic of the Congo - Th196 P3 | ecosystem: Host-associated > Arthropoda: Insects > Digestive system > Gut ...
GAAATCTCTGTTTTGCTGTAGTTTCCCGTTAATTCGGTGCCTGGATTGCTTCGCTTTGCTCGCAATGACGAGAGGGGTATTTGAATAAACACCTTTGCATTTATGGGCTGGAAGCGGCGGTTGCATTTATGGGCTGGAAGCGGCGGTTTGCGGCATTCGCGTAGTTGTTGTATAATGTGTGATGTGCGGGGAGGGTATGGTGTGGCTGCTGAGGATAGTAAACGCCTTGCGATAAACGCTTCCATTGTTATGGGGGCTACAATTTTGTCCAGAATAACCGGGTTTGTTAGGGAAACTCTAATTCCCGCAAAGTACGGGTTCAGCCGTGTTACAGACGTATATGATGTGGCGTTTAAATTTCCCGACCTTATGTTTAACCTTCTTATTGGCGGCGCGGTGTCGGCTGCTCTCGTGCCAGTGATTTCGGGCAGTTTGAGCAAGGGGGAGGAGAAGGAGGGTTGGGAGTCGGTTTCCAGGTTCATGAATACCATTATGGTTATCATGGCCGGAGTCTGCATTGCAGGGTCAATATTCTCAAAAGAGCTTGTGACAATGCTTGCGGACGGGTGGAACCCGGACAACCCTGAGCATCTGGAGATGATCCTTGTCGCATCGAGGCTGACAAGGGTTCTTTTTCCGTCTGTGGCGTTTCTTATGCTTGCGGCTTTCTCAAACAGCGTTCTGTACTCGTACCAGCGCTTTGCGTCTGCGGCGCTTGGCCCTACCCTATACAATGTGCTTTGCATATTGAGCATCATGTTTTTAAGCAACCAGAACCCGGATGATTATTACGGCGTTGACAGGGTAGTGTATGGCGTGATGTTCAGCTCCCTTGCGTATTTTCTTTTTCAGCTCAGGTTCGCGTTCAAGAATATCAAGGACAACTTTGTGTTTAAACTCGGACTGTTCCATAAGGGGTTTCAACGCGTTTTTAAGCTCGCTGTCCCTTCAATGATTTCATCGTCCGTCATTCAGATAAACACTATGGTGACCGCAAGGTTCGCTTCGCGTTTCGCGGAGGGGAGCATTGCGGCGGTGAGGAGCGCCGACCGTACATGGCAGATGCCTTTGGGGATAATTGCCCAGTCTATGGGGGTCGCCCTGCTCCCGTCGCTGTCAGGAAAGATTGCAAACGGGGACAAGGAGGGGTACAAGAAGTCATTGGCGCAGGGCGTCAGATCGGTGCTGTTGTTGACAATCCCGTGCGCCGCGGCGTTTATAGTCCTTAACAAAATGATCATGCGGACCCTTTTTCAAAACTCCATGAGGGTAACTGAGGGGGACATTGGGTTGACGGCAATTGTCCTGGTGTTCTATTCCACGTCGTTAATAACCCAGTCTTTTAATACTATATTGACCAGGGCTTTTTATGCCTGCAACGAGACAAAGTTGCCAATGATGACGGGGGTCGGCATAATTATTCTTAATATTGTGCTGAGTGTTGCGTTTTACAATCTGACGCCGATTGGGGTGGGCGGCATGGCGCTTGCGTATTCGGTATCCAGCTTTGTCAATACCGTTCTTCTTGTAAAGCTTCTGACTAAGCGTTTTTCTGGCTTGCGCCTTACGGAGGGGATGGCTAAGTTTATTGGCTCTGTGGTTGTCGCCTCGGTTGTTATGAGCGCGGCATTAATATGCTATTCGGCGTTGGTGCCGGCTTCCTTTATTGTCGGCGGTTTTAGCATTGGGCTAAAATTGCGTCAGTTTTTAACGCTTGGGGTTGCAGTGTGCCTCGGGGCGGGCGTATATTTTCTTGTGATATCAAGGATGAAAATCGAAGAAGTCGCGCTAATTGCAGGCATGGTCAAATCAAGGTTTAAAAGGTTTAAAAGGAAATAACAAAACTGATGAGAAATATTAAATTTATGATTTTGTTTCGTATTGAAATGTTTCCAGGGTTAATGTAAAATATTACTAAAAATGCTGGTTAAAGAAAAACGGAGGTTACTATGGCAGACAAGAAGAAATACTCGCCTGTGGATTACGGCAATGTTGACAAGGCGAAAGCGTTGGAGGCCGCCCTTGCGCAGATTGAAAAGAGCTATGGCAAGGGGGCGATTATGAAGCTTGGGGAGAGTACAAGCCTAAATATTGAAAGCATCCCAACAGGTGCTATCGGGCTTGATATTGCCCTTGGGGTGGGCGGGCTTCCACGTGGCAGGATTATCGAAGTATTTGGCCCCGAGTCTTCGGGCAAAACCACTGTTGCCCTGCATATTGTCGCGGAGGCGCAAAAGCTTGGCGGGGACGCGGCCTTTATAGACGCGGAGCACGCATTAGACCCGCTTTACGCAAAAAAGCTTGGCGTCAACACCGATGAGCTTTTTATTTCACAGCCCGATACCGGCGAACAGGCACTGGAAATTACGGAAACGCTTGTCAGAAGCGGGGCAATTGACGTCGTCGTAGTGGACTCGGTCGCCGCGCTGGTGCCAAGGGCGGAGATTGCCGGGGAGATGGGCGATTCGCATATGGGGCTTCAAGCCCGCCTTATGTCGCAGGCTTTAAGAAAGCTCGCGGGCGTGATTAACAAGTCGAATACCATAGCAATTTTCATAAACCAGTTGAGGGAAAAAGTCGGGCTTGTTTTTGGGAACCCGGAAACAACGCCGGGTGGCAGGGCGTTGAAGTTTTATTCTTCGGTAAGGCTTGATGTGCGACGTGTCGACACGATAAAATCGGGGGCGGAGCCGCTAGGAAACAAAGTCAGGATAAAGGTCGTCAAAAACAAAGTCGCGCCACCGTTCAAGGAAGTGGAGCTTGACATAATATACGGGCAGGGCATTTCCAAGGAAGCGAATGTCCTTGACGTGGCTGTCGGCTACGATATTGTCAACAAGAGCGGGTCATGGTTTTCATACAATGGGCAAAGGATAGGGCAGGGGAGGGACAATGTCAAACAGTTCCTGATCGAGAACCCGGATATCTGCAAGGAGATTGAAGACGAGATAAGGGCAAACTATGACGCGTCAAAAGGCGGTGGCGTGGAAATTGTCAGCACCGAAGGCATGGGCGGCGCGGGTGGCGCGAGTGGCGTAGGCACCAGGGCGGGCGCTAATGCAGGCGGCGCGGGTGCCGCAACACGTGCGGGCGACGCGGGTGCTGGACCTGTTAGAGATATTGAAGCAGAGGGCTTTTCTGACGATGACGACGATTTTATAAACATAATCGATTCGAAATAGCCTAGCCTATGTAGGGAACTGAAATAAAATTTGCCAAGGGGCCTTTCGAAATCGACCGTGCTTACGACTTGGCGTTGCGCGGCAAAATCGAAGCATTCAGGAGTGCGACGAAAACTCGAAAGGCCTCCATTTAACAATGATTACGACTTATGGCGTGAAACCTGGCAAATACTCCAGCATCATACAATCGGAAGTCAATATGGACAAGCTTATCGACGACTGAACAGATAAACCGATAAACGGATAAACCAATAATTAATCAACGCACCTATTCAAATACCCCTCGTCATTGCGAGCAAAGCGAAGCAGTTGTCACTATAGATAACTGGAACCACGATAAACGTAACAGACGGAGGTTACACATCAATCCAGGCACCAAATTAACGGGAAAATACAGCAAAACAGAGATTTCACAGACTGGATTGCTTCTTTGCTACGCTCCTCGCAATGACAAAGTGGGGGTTCTGAACAATTACTAATCAACATCCATTCCTCGAAAAAAATACTTGATATAATTAGATATTCTGTGATATGATTCTGTGTGAATTCAATATGTTTAGGAGAAATAAATATGGGGATAAGGGTAAGCGTTACAGGTGCTGACGTGGTTGTCTTTGGCGAAGATAATATTACTTCGTGTATATTCACTACAGAAACGCCGAATGAATCAAACGCCCGGTCAACTAGTGTATCAAACACACTGGTCATCAAAGGTAAGATTTTTACGGCAATTGGCGGAGAGATAGAAGATGATTCATTGAAAATTGCAAAGTGGACGGCGGCAAGTGCTGAGGAGCAAGATGCATACCGCAGTGTTACTGTTGAAGTAATTTCAATTAATCACATTGTAAGAAAAATCACTTTCCCCAATGCATTTATCGTAGATTATCGAGAGGATTATTTTGACACCGAAGGCGTAGGAACATTTGAGCTTAAAATCAGGCAAAAAAAGGACAAAGTCGAACTTATCAGTATCGAAGGGTAATATGGTTGCCGATAATTGGCTACTTTTACTTGTAGCTCATGTATATCAGTTTCGGTGTTGCCATATTGTTTTCAGCTGAAGAACGAATTTGAATACACATGTTTGACAATGAACGTGTACCCAAATACACTCCCACAATGATAGGAGGACCGTATTGTCAATAGTTGCGCACCATAATCTTCATATAGAGTTTAGATTGTCAATAGAAAAAATCCTTTCATTTGAAATGGTAGCGGCTAAGGGTTGCCACGCACGTATGCAAACTACTGTGTTGATGCGAGATCAAATGCGCGATCAGATAACTGGGGTGTTTTCGGGAGACACAGTTGCTATTTGGGTAGTTGATGATAGTGGGTATAAGACCCATTGTATTTTCTCAGGACAAGTTGATGGAATAACTATGGAATATGAGGGGGGACTTGAAAAAGTCACTATAAGTGCCGTATCCAACACAATTTTGTTGGATATTGAGAAAAAAAGCCGCTCGTTTCAAGATATTAGCTGCCATTATATTGATGTCATCAACAAAGCCCTTGGAGATACAAACACCGCTAGTGCCATATTGCATGTTCAAGATGCGCTTCTGGAAAAACCAGTTATCCAGTATAAAGAAACGGATTGGCAGTTTATCAAGCGTATGGCAAGTCATCTTAAGACATCTGTTATGCCCGATTTGTATGGGGAACTGCCGAGGGTTCACATTGGCTTAAATAATGGCTCGAATGTTGGGGAAATTGAATGGGTTAAGTATAAAATAAGCTTCGATCCAAGGTACTACACGGATGGAGATATACTAAACATGCCAAAACCCAGTTTTGTTTTTTATGACATTGATTCATATGCACTATATGGCATTGGCGACATAGTATCATTCTTAGGAAAGAGCTTACGGATATGTGGTATCAAATATACTTTGACACATGGTTTTTTGAACTGCTCCTATCGATTGGCAACACCAGACTTTTTTAAAACCAGACAACATAATAATGAAAGCCTACGGGGTATTTCTTTGCAAGGGGTTGTGTTGGAAACCAATAGGGAATTTGTTCGCATTCATCTTGATATTGATGATAAGCAGGATTCGGGATCTGCTTACGGCTATACCTGGAGGCCTGAAACGGGTAATTTGGCTTACTGTATGCCGGAACCTGGAACAAGAGTGTCCTTATACATGCAAAGCGCGGACGAGTTTTCGGCTGTTTGTAAGAATTGTTGCAGAACAAATGGGCCAGAGTGCTCGGAGACACAAATGCCGGAGAACCGCTATCTTACAACTCCGTACGACAAGCGGATGTATTGGAAGCCTGATGAGGCAGGTTTCATTTCTTTGGACGCGAATTCTTTATTTAAAATTGATGACGCGATTGGAACAATTTTCGACAGTAGCGGGCGTTTATTAATACAATCTGACGAAGAGTTTACAATTGATGGGAAACTAGTTGTTTTTGACGCGCCTAAGGAGGTTACTGTAGTCCGTCGAAAGCTAGATGCCCCAACAGTGATCAATATCTGCTACAATTTTGATATTATTGGCAATAAATGTGGTTTTTCTACTAACAAAGCCCCTGTTGAACAGAAAAAAACGGCATCGCCATTTGGAGAAATTGAAGAATTTGATATAAGTGATCTTTCTGATATGATAGTTGCGGCTATACCTGCGGTCCCCGCATCACAAGTGCCGCCTACAGGGTTGGAATCTGGTTCAACTTATATTTCTTCCGTTCTACAAGGTACTTTTGTTGCTCATTTGTCAAACAAAAGGGGGGGGAGCTAATTTCTGAATATGTTGTTGTCGGCGGAAGCCGGAAGAATCCTGCAATTGATAAGATGAATTTTAGCAAAGAATCCGAAGAAGAAAAGGCGGTTTTATTTCTTGCCGAAATGAAAAAAAGTATGTTGACGATATCTGACGTGCAAGATATCCCTTTAAGCTTTATTAAGGATGTGAGTGAGTGATTGAAAAATGTTAACTTGTTTGAAGACAGCTTACAGACCATGCTACCTGACGACTACGGAGAAATGCCGCCAGAAGCCGTTCAGATGATGTTTCCTAGTGAGAGGCGTCCGCAAGTAATAAAAGGGTCATCCGATGGTTCATTTGTAACTTTTAGCCTCATTGAGAAAACCCTATCAAGACAGCAATTATTTGTTGCTTCGCGGGGTGCGCTGTCGCTTCTGTTAAAGTTTTACCCATCTTGCCATAATCAAAGGATTCACATTATACCGTTAGGGAATAACTTGTGTGCGTGGTTTTCCTTTTTAGCACAGGGCAACAATAACATTCTATTTATCATCTCAATTAACGGCAAAATGTTATTAGGGAGTTGTGGTTGCCTTGAGGGTGACCAAAAACGTTTAGATGAACTAAAAATGGCGTTTTTATCTGTCAAGGAACTGCCTGCTGGGAGGGCGTACCGATGATTGATCATCAAACTGATCTTCAGATTATCGCTTTGCGTAAACAATACATGAAATTTGCCCAAAACTATGATCTACAAAAACCGGTATGGATAGGCGATGCCTACTATCAGTTTAGGTTGGAAACACTTTTTGGCGGAAAGCTACAAGTCTATCTACCGATACAATTTACAGATATGTCAGATTCAGACGCACGGGAGAAATACCCCTCCAGAAACCGTCCACAGATCATAAAGTCGAATGAAGATACGACAGTTAATTTCACCTTTAGCTATATTGGTGAAAGCGGTTTTCCAATGACTGCGCAGTCTACCTGGAAAGAAATTGAACGCCTTTTTCCTAGAAACGTGCTATACGATAGAGGATCCATCAAGAAGGAAACCCTAGAGATCTTTTGGCTGGAATACAAGAGTTTTTCCATGGACACGGAGGTTTATAATATACTTTTTCCTGTTATTAATAGCGACACGGGTATTGTGTTATGCACTTTCAATTGCCCGCTTGCTTCATTTGACATATGGAAACCATGTGTATTGAAAGTTATAGAGTCAATTCGGGGCGAATATGATGATGCAACTGATAGGAAGGATAGGGAGGATACAAATGAGAGAGTATAGTGTCAATGTCTTGCCATTTGATTTTATTTCATTTAAGTCAATTACGATTGACAAAGAAATAAACTGCCATTCTTGTGCAACTGTTGTCGGCATTATAAGTGGCGACGTAACAGAGGAATATGCTGAACTGTTGATGGGGGAGCTTTGGGTTGAGATTGAGGCTGTCGGCGAATACGGTGAACGCGAAACGCTAATGAAAGGTATCGTAACTGAGTTTTCTATTGATCATGAAGCGCACCAAAATGTGCTATCTTTGACGATACAAAGTGGCACATACCTTATGGATGTATCAAAGGGGTTTAGAACTTTTCAGAATGCCAGCATATCGTATGACGATGTGCTAAACGTTATTGATGAAAGGTATCAGAGTACGGCGCATTCTGGGGAGGGGTTAGCTTTTAGACCCATTGATGATTTTCTTTTTCAATATCAGGAAACAGACTGGGAGTTTATTAAAAGGTTGGCAAGCCGATTGAATTACCATATCTGCCCTGATGACACTTATGAAGGGGCAAACTATTGCCTTGGCATGCAAGCAGGTAGCCAAATTCATTTTTCTGAACCCCTAAGATATTCTGCACATAAATCAATTAGTGAGTATATGGGTATGAAAATTTCAGAAGAGATATCCCTGAGAGAAAATGACTGCCTTAGCTTTTCAGTTGGTAGTAGGGACATTTACCGCATTTGGGATTGGACGCATATGCTGGGGAATGTTCCGGTGTTCGTATACAAAATTGAAAGCCGTTACACAAATGAAGAGCTACTGCATCATTATTACCTGCGCTCAGCCGAAGGGCTTCAAGTTCTTCGTAGATTTAACAGCTTGATCTCGGGCTGTTCCTTTGAAGCATCAGTTAGAGATATAAAACAGGATCTTGTTCAGATTGCCGTACATGAGGATGAAAACACAAAGCAGGAAATCACAAAATGGTTTAAATATTCCACCGTTTATTCAACACCAGATGGAACTGGCTGGTATTGCATGCCTGAGGTTGGCGATACCGTCCGGCTTTATATTCCGGGCGAATGTGAGAATGATGGCTATGTAATCAGCTCTGTGCATTTGGACGCATCAGGTGGGGATCGTAACAACCCGGATCATAAGTCAATTATGAATAAATACCGCAAGGAAATCTTGTTTACGCCCGATAAGCTGGTGCTTACAAACAATAAAGGTATTAGTATCGAAATTATTGACAATGAGTGGGTCAGTATTATAAGCAATAAGGCTATTAATATTAAAGCGAAGGATTCCGTTACAATTTCAAGCGAAAGCGCTTCAATGACAGTTGCTGGGACAGACTCGGTTACTATTAAGCAAGGCGGTGCAAGTATTCAAATGGACGACGACATCAGCTTTGCCGGAGGGGAGTTTAGAATTCAGTGAGGTTTGAGCGGGTTTTTGATGTGGCACCCTCGGTTTTTGAACGGCAAATTCAGTCTACTTATACAGAATTGCAGGATTATTATAAGCTGAATTGTCATGATATCGATCGCCAAATCTTTGAATTGTTCGAAAAATTATCAGGCATGGGCGTATATGCACAGCAAGAAGGAAAGGGTGAGATAAGCTGTTTGTGTATATCCTATCTGTACAGTAGTTTGGTCACCGGGACAGGTGAATTTTGTTTGTCACTGTACGACGACAGGGTGTATTTTGACGACAATCCGATATACATATTTTGGTCCCCTGTGTTTTTATGGCGGCAATTCGACAAAGACGTAGAAGAGATCATATGTTCATTTAAAAAACTAGGGATACGCTTAAAAAAATATGAATTGGATGCTGTCAAGATAGAATATGTAGAACAGTTTTTCAAGATAGGGCACAAAATGTTTGCAGATTACAGTAAACTGATCATTACTACTATGAAAAACAGCACATTGAAAACAACAAAGGATTTTTCTGTGATCTACGGGGGTTACTTAGATACAGCTACAGAAATTTGGCGAGGTAATGTATAGGATTATGAAACACTTTTTTCTTACAGCGGATGACGGAAATCCACTTCCCCAAATTATTAATTTGCATAATCAGATTGACATTCGGCATACAAATAAGCAGGACGCTCGAAAGATTGCCCAGCTTACATCTTTGCTTGTACGCCATGTCCATGGCGTGGAAACGTTCTATGCTGATGTACTTACACACCCGCTGTTTATGGTGTCAAAGGGTGTGGCGGAGGTTATGAGTTTTTATGACGCATCAATCGATTATAAAATTGCGGTACTCTTTGACCTTGAAGCCAAAATAAGTAAAACATATTTTATTCCTATCCTTGACCATGTCGAATGCCTGGCTGAGGGTACGGAGTTCAACCTTGACCATAGCGTGATCCGCCACGCAATAATTGATCCTAATAGGACGATGGGGAAACCGGTATTTAAACTAGCCGGCGTCAAGAATACTTATATTGTTATACGACTGGATTTTGCCGAGAGCCTATTGCGGAGGAGGGCGGTTGGGCTGAAGTTGAAGGAGATTTGTGTTAAAAAGGCATAGTTACAGTTACATCGGCTTCTGAAGCACATTCTATAGTGGCAAAGTCGTAATGGTTCTAAACGCGTGTTTTTTCGTTTGATAGTTTTACCGAAAATGTACAATGTAATTGAGTGGCTTAAAAGATGAATCTTAAGTAATGGGACGGCCCATTACTAGCATGGGGGTCTGGAATATGAATACGGAATTGGTAATTGGCGCAGAATTATTGTGTACGAAATCAAAAGTCAGTACGGAAGTCAGCTTGTTTATGGCATGTTCTAATAATGTATGCAACGCTTTATTAGGAGGCAGCATAACGGGAAATAGAACCAGCCGCATAGTTGGGGAGGATATCATACCTTATACAAAGTGTAATAAAAATGAAAACTGCGCCAACATAATTGAAACAGCCCCATTATGGGAGAATCTAACTTTGCCTTTTGGCGAGGTTAAGGTTCCGCATATAAATTGGATTCCATTATTCAGTTGGAATGTTGTGAAAAATCTAAATGATGAAGCTGACGAAAGGCAATTCAGAACGAACTACAAGGATGCAGAGAATAACAACACAGGCGTTGGCCGAAGCGGTTACAAGTTCAGCGACCATGAACTTCGACAAAACGCAAATCTTCAAATTTACACAGACACAGGTGCGTCGCCCAATGCGAGCCTTTCCGTCAATTCAATTTTACCATGCTTGGGCTACGGGGGCATTATCCACCCCAAAACTGACGGGCAGAATCCTGTGTATAGCTATACTGATTTGTTCGAATTGGTCCTGTCGCTGCCAGCCGATGATATAACTCCTGAAGCATATATGGAATTAGCGCGGATGTTTTTATATGATCCTGCTATGAGCCTTGATAAAAAGGCTACTTTTATCAGCTTATGTTTTGACTTGGACTACAGAAATGATCCAAATATTCTTCAGATGCTTATAGCTGAAAATGTGATAACTGCGGATGTATGGAAGGCAAATAGTGATAAGTTTGATTTTATACTTGGGAATATGGATTATTTTGCGACAGTAGAACATGCCGCTTTAGTAGACAAGAACGGTGGTTCAGCCAGCGAAAGGGAACAATACTTTAATACACTGCATAATATAATGGTATTTGATTCCGCACAGAATATCAGAAAACCTGCCAGCCAAATGGGTGATAGTGGCCCACGCATTACTTTAAGAAGAACTGATCCACCCGATTTTGTTTCGTATACCCTAAATGGGGTCTATCAAGAATTGCCGATAAACAGCTATGTCCTTGGATATGATAAATTTGAGATGCAAAGTGTAGAAAACCCGCTTATCCAAAGAACTACTTACATGCGTTTTCCGAAAGAGGTAACCGTTTATTGCCCCGCCGAAACAAAAGGGCTTTCTAATCTTTCGCAATTGCTTGTTAATAATGGCCTAGATATGCTTTTGCCATCGCCGTACAGTGGGGTTCCAGGGGCTATTAGAGATCAGGCTGTCAGTGTTGCAATAGATGTTGCGGAAGCCGCAAAACTTATAGGAAGCGCAACGTCTAAAGTTGCATCATACGGGTTTAGCCTTCTGTTGTCTGGATATGATATTGCTAATGATGTGGAAGAAGCACGCCAACAAACCAGAATAATCGATGATATTAGAGATACAACCGGCTTTATAAATGCCTGTATTCAAAGGGATTATGCAGGGGGTGTAGCAGTTTACTCAGATGAAGGTATAGGTGCACTACTGCGTACTTATCCACCCACTTTTAAATAGGCAAAAAATGCAATAGAAAGGAATAGAAAGGAATAGAAAGGAATAGAAAGGAATAGAAAGGAATAGAAAGGAATACGAAGGTATGAAGGCATTTAAGACGGCTGTTGTTTTTTTAACTTGTGCCACATTGTTTTTTCAGTTTAGTGGATGCTATAACAATATAAAGGAGGTTGCCCCCATGGTTGATGTGCGAATTCCTGACATGAGAAATCTGGGGTTTTCTCAATCCGAAATAACGCTGTTTATGAACGAGTATGGAATGTCGGGTGATTTAAAGGCAACCAATGATACATTGGAAACCCTGAGGGGACTTAACAAATGGCCCGACAAAATGTATCAGATAGTCTTAATGCTTCAGGAAGACCAAATACCTGATGATATGTACAGGGCACTTGCGCGGGGCTTTCTCCTTGAATTGAATATTGGGCAAATGGAACAGTTTTTGGAACAGTGTTTTGATACTTACGAGTACGAAAACGATAGCGGTTATGCCCTGTTAAAGATAAATGAAAATAAATATGAAAAAATAAGAAACAGCATGGAGCAATTAGTTTTTGACAACAAATACAATGACCGTGATATGCTACACAAATACGGCATGTTTGTTTCCATAAAATACATACCAGCTTTAATTAGTAAAAACCCAAAAGGTTTTCAAGCCTTTTCTATTACAGAATGCGTTGACCTCGTTAATATTAATTATGAGCAACTTAATACTGACCTCAAGGAAGATGGGCAACTTAATTCTGGCCTTGAGGATGACGGGCAACTTAATACCGACCTTAAGGAAGACGAAGATACAATTCCCCTAAATAGCCTCGTTATAAGCTATATAGGGGTAAGTCAAAATAGCCAAAACAGCATAAATGAAAGCCCGCAAGATGTTAAAATATATCAACCTGCCATGGACGTAAAGCAACTAATGAATCTCTCCACTTTTATAACTAAATCAGGCTTTGATCAATTAGAAAATGCATTAAAAACCGAAGATTCAATCTTGGCGGAAGAATTAAAAAGAGAGACAAAAAGCGAATCCGAGTTTAGCAATATGTGTGTTCAACTTGGCTATGCATATGCTAAGGTTTCATTTTCCGATGAATCCATTTGGCCGCTTAGGATTGTTTTTCCAAAGGAGCCAACGGCGAATGTTCTTCAACTTGGGGAATGGATCGACGAAGACAAAAAAAGCGTCATCATTGTTGCGGAATGAAACAAAGGGTCGGAAGCGAGGGGACGTGAAGCAAGGAGACCGTTTCCTGCTTGGTTACACCAAGTGGGAAATAGTCTCCTTGATTACACCAATTAGGAAACAGTCTCCTTGATTACACCAATTAGGAAACAGTCTCCTTGCTTGCACAATGTTGCGGGTTATACCGATTTAAGCTGTTTTATCATTTCGGGGACAACGGCAAGCACATCGCCTACGATTCCGTACGTGGCTAGTTGGAATATAGGGGCTTCGGGGTCCTTGTTTATTGCGACAATTATATCCGACGATGACATGCCGGCTTGGTGCTGTATGGCACCGGAAATCCCGCACGCGATGTATATTTTGGGGCCGACTGTTTTTCCTGTCTGTCCGACCTGGTGGCTGTAGTCGATCCAACCGGCGTCGACGGCAGCCCTTGAGGCGCCGACTGCGCCGCCGAGAAGGTGCGCCAGCTCCTCCAAAAGCACAAAGTTTTTAGGGTCTCCAATGCCACGCCCGCCAGACACAATAATGTCCGCTTCGGAAAGGTTCACTGCGTCTGTCAGAGTGTTAACTACCTCAAGGACTTCGATTTTGGTAGCTTTGGTTACGGGGATGCCGGGTTTGATTATCTTGCCCTTCCTCTTGCCGTCAGGCTCAAGAGCTTTCATGACTTTCGGGCGGACAGTTGACATCTGCGGCCTTCTGTCTGGGCATATAATCGTGGCCATCAGGTTTCCGCCAAATGCAGGCCTTGTTTGGCGCAGGCACCTTGTATCAGGGTCGATGTCAAGGCTTGTGCAATCAGCAGTGAGTCCGGTATTCAGCCGTGAAGAGACGCGTGGCGCAAGCGACCTGCCGTATGTCGTGGCACTGATCAGTATGATTTCGGGTTTGAATTTTTCAATCAGCCGGACAAATACGTCAGCATAAGACTCGTCATTGAACAATTCGAGGTTATCATCGTCAATTACGTAGACATTGTCTGCGCCATATTCTATTAGCGACTTTGCGGGTTGCCTAAGGTTGCTTCCAAGAAGCGCAGCCGACAACGGAACACCAAGGCTGTCCGCAAGAGAGCGGCCCGCGCCCAGCAACTCGTACGCAGAGCCAATAGGGGAGCCGTCCCGCAGTTCCGCATACACCCACACGCCAGTATAAGCTGAGATATCAGGTTTATTAGATGGCTCAGGCCTTTCAACCTTTATCGCGCCAGGTTTGCATGAGGATTCGCATATGCCGCAAAGAGTGCATTTTTCATTCACAACGGCTTTCTTGCCCTGTATTTCTATGGCGTTAAACGGGCATGAACCCACACAGAGGGTACAGCCTGTGCATTTATCAGAAGAAATATATATCGAGGGGTTGCCCCCTGAGTTATTTGGCTGGTTTATTGTTTGGTTGTTCATTGGGCGTCCACTCCGATCATTAGTTTTTGGATCCTTTCCACAATCATTGACGCCTGCTCGCTGGGAGTGCCTTCAAGCAACTCGCTGTCAACATTATGCACTGGTACAAATGTTTTGACGACCTGTGTCGGGGAGCCAGCAAGCCCGCACAGCGAGGGGTCCGCGCCGATGTCGGAAGCTGTCAGGGTTTTGATTTCGGCTCGTTTTGCCCGCATCATGCCTTTGAAGGACGGGAGCCTGGGCTCGTTTATCTCTTTAACTATTGTTATGACTGCTGGAAGCGGCATAGTTATTGTCTCATAGCCATTTTCGGTCATACGTTGACATGTTATTGCTCCGTCTTCAATTGACTCTATCTTCTTGACATAGGTCGTGTGGGGGATGCCCAGTTTTTCCGCGACAGACGGTCCAACCTGAGCGGTGTCGCCGTCTGTAGCCTGCTTCCCGCAGATTACTAGGTCGAAGCCGCCCAGCTTTTTAATGCCCATTGATAGGGCATAGGCTGTAGCCAGCGTGTCAGAGCCTGCAAACGTCCTATCGCTCAACAACACCGCTTCGTCAATGCCGACAGATATTGCCTCTTTCAGGGTCTCAGCGACTGACGGGATGCCCATGCTGAGTACGGTTGCCTTCCCGCCGAACTTTTCCTTCAGGCGCACGCCTTCCTCGATAGCGTATGAGTCGAAAGGGTTGATAATCCCCTCTACGCCTTCGCGGATGATGGTATTGGTTTCATTGTTCATTTTGACTTCATTAGTAGCAGGTACCTGCTTTACGCATACAACAATATTCAAGTCTTCATCTCCTGTTAAATTTTTTATTCAAAGTAAAAGTTATATTCAAATTAAAAAGTTTATTCAAATTAAAAGTCTATTCAAATAAAAGTTTATTTAAATTAAAAGTCTATTCAAATTAAAATCTATTTAAAGTAAAAGTGTTATTTAAAGTAAAAATTTTATTTAAACTAATTAAAGAGTCATTTTTTCGACAACCCCTTAATAAGCTCAAGGGCGATGACGTTTCGCTGTATTTGGTTAGTGCCTTCGTAAATTTGCGTTATCTTAGCGTCCCTCATCATCTTCTCTACGGGGTACTCCTTCATATAACCGTATCCGCCGAGTATTTGCACGGCGTCAATGGTGACTTTCATGGCGGTATCAGAAGAGAACACTTTGCACATGGCGGATTCTTTCGAGAAGTTCTTCGCCCCGGAGTCGATGTGCCTACATGTCTGGTAGACTAGGCTTCTAGCCGCTTCGATTTGGATCGCCATATCAGAGAGCATATGCTGGACTGCCTGGAAAGAGGAGATTGCTTGCCCAAACTGTACGCGCTCGCGCGAATACTTCAGTGCGGCATCGAAAGCCCCCTGTGCAATGCCAAGCGCTTGTGCGGCGACGCCTGGCCTTGTGCGGTCAAGCGTTTTCATCGCTACAATAAACCCCATGCCTTCGCGGCCCAGCAAGTTTTCTTTTGGGATTCTGCAGTCGTTAAAGACTAGCTCGCGGGTAGATGACGCCCTTATCCCCATTTTGTCTTCCTTTTTGCCAAAGCTGAAGCCTGGGGTATCTTTTTCGACTATAAACGCAGAAAAGCCCCTCGCGCCTTTTTTTCTGTCCGTGCAAGCAATAACCGTGTATATGTCTGCATACCCACCATTTGTTATCCATTGTTTTGTGCCGTTTAAAACATACCCGTCGCCGTCCTTTGCGGCAGTGGTCCGTATACCTGCGGCGTCGCTGCCCGCGTTTGCCTCTGTAAGCCCAAAAGCGGCGAGTTTTTCGCCGGAAGCGATATATGGCAGTGTCCGTTCTTTTTGCTCGTCACTGCCAAACAAGGCGATGGGGAAGCAGCCCAGGCCAGTCCCGGCAAACGCCAGCGAAATGCCACCGCATGCTCGGCTAAGCTCTTCGACGACCAAGGACATTTCAAAGACCCCGCCCCCAAGCCCACCGTACTTTTCTTCAATATAGACGCCGCAAAGGTCTGAGTCTGCCAAAACCTTGACAATATCCATTGGGAAGACGCCGTCCTCATCGTATTGCAAGGCGACTGGGGCTATTTTCTCGTCTGCAATCCTAGCTGCCAGCTCCTTGATCATCTGTTGTTCTTCATTCAAAAAATAATTCATGTTTATACTCCTTGTGGCTTTGTTTATTCTTCTTGTGGCGTTGCCTATTCTTTCTTGTGGCGTTGCCTATTCTTCCTTGTGGCCTTGTTTCTTCTTTTTCTTGTCTTAATTTATTACCAGGTGATAATTAGATTTTACTTGATTATATAATACTGGTTTTCGAAAAGCAACATTTTTTCAAACTATTGTATTGGCTGTATTGGCTGTATTGGCTATATTGGCTGTATTGGCTACTATCGCATTAGCTGTATTAGTAGTATTGCACTGTTGTTCTTTACAGTCAAGGTGGGTGCACTCGTTGCGCGTGCCTGTTTCGTTGAAGTCGAGGTGGGTGTATTTGTTTCGGCTGTTTTGTTTTGACATATACAGCGCACCGTCCGCGCGCTTCAGGTAATCCTCCCAGCTTTGCGTGTACAATACTGTCCCTGTCGTAGCGCCTACCGAAACTGTAACATATTTCTCGGCGGAGCTTTCGGCATGGGGTATGCGCAACTTGCGTACGTTGTTGATAAGCTTATCAGAAATAATGATTGCGCCGTTCTTGTCCGTGTTGGGAAGTATGACTACGAATTCCTCACCGCCGTATCGGGCAGCAAAGTCGTTTGTCCTCGTAATTGTTTGGGATATCGCGAGGGCAATAGCTTTTAGGCACTCATCCCCTTGCTCGTGGCCATAAGTGTCGTTGTATTTTTTAAAAAAGTCAACATCGACCATTAGCATGCTCAAAGTGCCATTTGACCTTGACAGCATCTCCATGATGCGTTGAAGGTTGTTTTCCAGGAACCTTCTGTTGTAAATGCCCGTGAGGGCGTCGTAGTTTGCTTTTGTGAACAGGTCCTGAATTGTGTTGGATAGGGTGCCAAATTCGTCAATGCGGTCAACCCCGTATATGTAATCCCCTTTGCCCTCCTTCAACAGGGCAAGGCTGCGGATCAACTGCTCAAGCGGCTTAAATATAAGCCGATATATTACAGTGTTGGTCACCAGCGCGAATGTTATTAACAGGATGAGCATTACGGCAAACAAGGGGAGGAATGCCATGATATCCAGGAACAAAGAAGAATCAAAAAAAATAATTACTGACCAGTTGGTTTGCCGGATTGGGGCGATTGTTGTATAGCTGTATGGGCTGGACGACAGCTTGATGACATCGGGTTCGCTATGTTCGTCATAGTAGCCATTAACACTGCTTAAGGTGCCCCGAACTGAATTAAGTAGTGCCGGGTCGGAAAACTCGTCTTCTATATGGGTTTCCGCTTCGTAAAGGAGGTATTCGTTGCTGCCAAGCAATGCGCTGTCCATATTGATATAGCCTTTTTCATCAATGATGAGGCTTCGTAGGTTGGCTTTGTCGTAATGAGAAAACAGTTCGTCCGCAAGATGGCCAAAGTCCAAGCCAGTGCAGATTACCCCGAGGGTTGCCCCGTCTACCAAAACTTTATAGTTAAGCCAAACCCTTTTTCTGTTCATAACCTTGTCAACTCCGATATTTAGTGTATAATCGTAATCCGACGAGATGCATTCAAAATACCAGGAGTCCTCAGGGTTACTTTGTTTGAGTGAGCTAACTTGTATGATATGATTCGGATTGAAGCCGTTGTCGACTACGTATTCGTTCAGCGATTTTTCAACTCCAATATACATATTGCTACTGTACAGCTCGTTGACAATATTGGATAAATCGTTAAAAGCTCGGTTTTTCTTTTCAGTGCTGTGTTCATCGGCTAGCCAGTCAATAACCGCTTCGAGCCGAGAAGCCGCAGACATAAGGCTGATTTCTTTTACGATGTGCGTAGCAAGGGACTCGGCTGAGCTAGCCGCATACCGTCTCGCGCTGGTTGAGGACAATTGCTGTATAATGCTGTTAAAAACCGCGAGCACTGCCAATGTCAAAAAGAAAATCGCTGAAGCGAAAAGGGTGATGTTGATGTTCCGAAAACGGGATGATATCTTACCCTCGCCGAGCAACCACCTGAATATGGAATTTGAACGTTTTTGATCATTCATCAAAACCAACAAACCATCCTTCTTTGCCCCGGCGATTCTTTCGTAACTGACATGGGACATCATATTATTATGTCGAATAATAAAGCTTCAACCTATAATAATATATCTTAAAATATTAGATTTTGCAACATGACATGAATTTAAGCAATGCTGATCGTGTAATTTCGACGGGTGGGGGGCGGGCGGATATTGAATCCGCCCCCACACGACTTAGAGATGTTATTCATTATTTAGTCATCATTTCAAAGAATTATTCTGAGTGCTGCAGGCGGTCAAGCATCAAGCATCAAACATCAAACATCAAGCATCAAACATCAAGCATCAAGCATCAAGCATCAAACATCAAACATCAAACATCTAACATCAAGCATCAAGCGTCAAGTATTTGCTTCAATTTTTTTCTTACCATATCAGGGCTTCCCGTTCCGCTCAAGCTTTTCATAATCTGCCCCATAAGAAAACCGAACGCTTTATCCTTGCCTGCATTATAGTCGGAAACAGCATCTGGGTTGTTGCTTAAAACTGCTTCCACTGCTTCGGAAACTGCTTTGTCATCGGTGAGCATATGGAGCCCTTTTTCTTCAATATAGCGTTGAGGATCAACATTTTGCATAAATACTGCTTCGATTGTTTCCTTGTAAGCTCCACGGTTTATCTTTCCGTCCAAAACAAGGGCAATCAGAGTTGACAATTTATGTGCGTCCAAAGACAAATCTTCGGGAAGCGTGTTTGTGTTGTTCATTAGCCGCATGATTTCGCCTGAAACCAGATGTGCCGCTTCTGTGGGTACTCCGCTTTGATTCGAAACAGCTTCAAACAAATCGGAAATATTTTTATGCCCGGTAAGAACCGACGCTTCAAATTCCGAAAGCTTGTAGTCACGAATATAACGCTCCCGCTTTTGATGGGCCAGTTCCGGTAGATTGTCCTTTATGCTCGCAAGCCAAGTTTCATCAATGTCAATCGGCAACAGATCGGGCTCGGGGAAATAGCGGTAATCCTGTGCATTTTCCTTT
>Ga0099364_10005305_pt1 | contig 19184 bp, 19 predicted proteins | sample TergutTh196P3_FD_73070 | JGI IMG/M metagenome (GOLD analysis project Ga0099364, IMG submission 73070) | Microcerotermes parvus P3 segment gut microbial communities from Pointe-Noire, Republic of the Congo - Th196 P3 | ecosystem: Host-associated > Arthropoda: Insects > Digestive system > Gut ...
AGACGCGGATGGCAACTTCCACAAACAGAGGCGGAACGGAGTTCCGCCTCTGTTTGTGGAAGGCGGCAGAACGTGCATGATTATGACATGATTTGAAAACCTGAGAGGTATTCATCAGTCAAGTGTTTCGTATGGCTATTGGGACTATGGCAGATTGATTATGTTTAGCGCGCTTGAGTTCCTGACGCTTAATGATGAATGGCATGACGATCCGGTTGCCGGCATAAGATTCTGGGACAGGAAAAATGCTGACGACGAAAAAACAACTTTCGTTGAGTTCTACGAATCGGACGGAGTGACCAAGTATCGCATAGAGGGGGACGACATAGAGCAAATTGAAGGAAAGCGCAGCTATGCGGTCAACATGCGCCCAGCCACCGAAACAGTAAAATCGATACTGCAATACCCGCGACTCCCGGTAGTGCCCTTATTTGCAAATGCAGAGCGAAAAAGCGAGCTTACACGACCTATAAAGTCAAAAATTGACTTACTCGATAAACTCTGGACAAACTTTGGAGACAGCTCCTCGCGTATAAATATGATTTATTGGATATTGCACAACTACTCCGTAACTCCATCTGAAGCGCGTGAAATGATCGAAACGATAACTGAGCTCGGAATATTCTCATCACAAGATGACAAGTTCAAAGCCGAGGCAAAAGCGTTTGACTTGCCATCCGAGACAGTTGATAAGGCAATTGAAATGGTCGAGAAGGCCGTAACCGCCGATTTCCTCGGAGTGTCTATGCGGGAGATCACCGGCGGGAGCCTCACGAACGTCGCGATAAACACAGCGTACAGCAATCTTATGAACAAGATAGCGCGTTATGAAACCATGCCATTTGCGTTTGTGCAACAACTTATGAACGTTATTGGATTACAGCCGACTGAGAACATCAGTTTCAAATATGAGACTCCGCGAAATCAGATGGAAGAAACGAATATGGTCATGGCCGCCGCAAATTATCTTGACGAGCAGACCATACTCGATAAACTACCTTTTGTCACCGTGGACGAGGTTGAGTTCATATTGGAGCGAAGGGCTGCAGAGACGCTGGGTATAGGCGAATACAATGAGCCCGGCGCAGACAGCAGCGGTGTAGCAAATGGACAGGGCGACGAATGAGCGCCTACGTGAGCTTGACAGGCGCTTGCAGCTTGTATACCGCGGAGCTTATGAGAAAGCCGTCAGAAACCATAAGGGAGCCATAGAAAAGCTCGCGGCGTTCGACGCGGCGCTAGAATCCGGTGCTTACCACTGGCTTTCCGGTGATGAACTGGTTCAAGCCCGCCGGAATTACGCACTTCAGGTGCAACGCACTACGGGCATAACCGAAAGCATAGCACGCGACCTCGCCGGCAGCGGAAAGACGGCGGCGCAGCTTATACAAAATGAAGCATTGAGCATCTACGAGGCCGGGTACAGGCATTCGCTGGTCTCCCTCGACCGGCAGCTAGGGGTTGCGATGGAATGGTCTGTTTATGACCGCAACCAGCTCCGGGCATTGATGCTTGATGAAGACAGGTCGCCGTTCTCGCAAGTCGCGTACAACCGGCTCGGAGTCAACGAGCGCCGGGCTGAGCGCGTTATTATCCCGCGTCTGCAAAATGAGCTGGCGCAATCCGTCATCCTCGGTGAGGGAATACCGCAAATTAACCGCAGGATACGCAACACCGTAAACATGAGCTACAGGGACGCGCAGAGGATAGCCCGGACGGAAACGCTGCGTGTCGCGAACCAAGGGCGTATGCTGGGCTATGAACAGGCGCGCGATGAGTACGGTATCGAGATGGTGAAAGAGTGGATCGCCACCCTTGACCCAAGGACGCGCGACCAGCACGCCGATATCCACGGCGAAACCGCCGAACTTGACGAGCCGTTCAGCAACGGCCTCATGCACCCGCTTGACCCCAACGGCCCGCCGGAGGAAGTGATTAATTGCCGTTGTGTTGTTGTTTCGGTGCTGAAAGACCTCAAAGGCTCCGACGCTTACCGGGAGCTCCAGGAGCGGGTTGGAGAAAAAGAGGTTGACGATGCGGTAGATGGTGGTATAATGGAGCATATAGAATACACTCCGTTAGCGTCTACCAAAGAAGCTCAGGAGTATGCTGCCAATACGCTTAACCTCCACAATGCAAGCTATGGGAAGATGCACGTTGACATAGCTAACATGGTGAATAAGGAAATCCACGCAATCAATGAGGTTTTTGGCGACGTGGTGCAAAGCGGATACTTGGAAGGCGTGCAGGTAATAACTGGGTCTAAAACAACAGCGGTTGCAAGCTACAATAAAAATACAAACGAAGTGTCTTTGTTACATAAAAATGTCGCATATAGCACATCGCTTGAACGGATGTCTGAACAGGCACAGCGGAATTTCGAGATAGGCTTCTGGAGTACGGGCAGCCCGGAACACGTTATAAGGCATGAAATCGGGCACGGAGTCGGGCACTGGCTGACAGACAATGATGCGATAAAGAGAAATCAACTTGATGTTTTGCTTTATCAAACAAGAACGGATTTGGGCATTACAACATGGAGCAGAGATGACACGCAAGAAAATAAGCGAGCGGCTGGCGAAAGGCTATCATATTATGGACTGAACAATGTCCAAGAATTTATGGCTGAATCAATAGCGGAATATGTAGCTGGCAATCCGCGCCAGTTGGCAACACAAGTTGTTAATGTTCTTTTAGGGAAGTGATAAAATGCTGATGGATCCCAATGACTGGTATGAATATGATGACTATCTTGAGGATGTCTCAGGAGAACCATATGTTATGTTCAAATTCATTAATGCCGAAAAATGCCCTTTGGAATATAAAAACCACTTAAGAGAATGGGATAGAGCGGAATACGAACTGCGGGGCGTCCACCCGATAATAAACTGGGAAGAACTATACGAATAACCGCGCAAATACCTGTTGACAACCTCGCCCCGCACGTGCTATGATGCAGACAGGCGAAATGTATAATGCGATGCTCTATCCAAAAGCGAAAGCCCCGAGGCTGTAACACTCGGGGCTTTCTGTTGGGCTAGTCACCGTTAGTGTCGTTTCCGTCTAGCCACTTGCAGATGTAATAGGCGATTACACTTGCCATGACGGAAACCAGAAATGTATAAAGGTCGATGCTCTATCACCCCTTTCTGCTTCCAGAACGGGACGGTAACGGGCATATTATAAGCTGGAGACGCTTTGAAAGTCAAGGAAACCATCGAGGGCATCAGGGAGATATTGTCGGCATGACCGCCTACGGGCGGTTTTTGCATGGAGGGTGATTATATGACCACGCGTCAAGCGTTCATAGCGGGCGTGCTATGGTGCGTTATGTGGCTTCTTATAGGCTTTTCCTGGTACCTGATCATCACTGGGGCCATATAAGCAAGCTTAAACGCGCAAGGCCCGCGCCAAGTAGCGCGGATACAAACGCTGTTATTAGTGCGGTTGCGAGGTTCCATTTGCGTTCGCGCCTGAATGCGCTTTGCTTTTCGTCGGATTCGAGAAAATGCGTGTAAGCCTTTGCGTTTACCGAAACTGAATACCGGCTTAGGCTTTCGTCTTCCGGATGCATGAAACCATCGGAGAGGATTATGTATTCATCCTTGTGCAGATATGACATGATTTCATATACACTGCTTTCCGGGATTTTTGGAAAATCCCCGGCGAACATAACTGGCAACTGAAACGACCCGGTTACCCCGGCAAGCGCGATACACCGTTTCAAAACCTCATCGACCTGTTTGTTTTTGAGCATAAACCCACCCCGATAACACAATACCACATATCACGAATGTAAGAAAGGGCGATTATATGTCAGCAGATTTCATCGACAACTCCCCTGCCGTCAAGTCCCAGATGGAGCGCAACATCGGCAAAGCTCTGACTATGATGGGCATTAAATGGCAGGAGATAGCCACGAAGGAGATAACGGCCATGCGCGCGGTTGATACGGGGAGGCTCAAATCGAGCCTGACTTATGAAGTTGATGAGCCAAATGATGTCGTAATCGTCGGCTCCAACGTCGAATACGCGCCATATGTGCATGAAGGCACGTCGCGCATGACGGGTAGGCCTTTCATAAGCAATGCAGTTCAAAACTATAAGGACGACTATAATGAGATCATCGCAAAAGTGTTGGGCGGCGGTTTCGGCTGATGCAAAAGGCCAATTGAATAAGTTAACAAAAGCCTACAGTCAAGCGAACTCTTGATGGTTGGCTTTTAATTTTGCCCACCATGACGGCGTAAAACACATGGCGGCAGCGGAGCGACCCGCGTAATGAAAGCGTAAGCCGGAGGATAGTTATTATGACAAGAAAATTCCTGCAAGGTCTTGGAGTCGAAGGCGACGCCGTAGACAAAATCATGGATGCCAACGGAGCTGATATTGAGCGCGAGAAGGCTGTGTCCGACTCGCTGCGCGACGAAATGAAGTTACTCAAGAGCGAGGCTTCTGAGGCAAAGAAGGCGCTCAAAGAGGCAGAGGACATTGCGACTACCGAGGGAGCTTCACTAAAAGCCAAGTTAGACGCTGAAGAAGCCGCGCACGCCGAGACCAAGAAGGCCATGAAAGATGCGGTAGCTGCTGAGAAAGAAGCTCACGAAGCGACAAAGAGCGGTTACGAATCTGAAAAAGCGAAAGCAGAAAAGCATTCAGCGTTGCTAAAGCAGCTTTCGGCAGACGGTGCTGATCCAAAACTGATAAACCTTATCGAAAAAGAATTCGACCTGGAGAAAATCGAACTCGACGAAGGGAAAATAAAGGATTGGGAGAGCCTGTCCAAACCGATCAAAGAACAATACGCGGAAGTCTTCAAGATTGAGCAGCGAAAAGACTTTGAGCCCGGAAAGCCTGCGCCCGACGGCGGCGGCCCCTCTCTCACTGTGGAGCAGGTAAAGTCTATGACCCCTGCCGAAATCAACAAAAACTGGACGCAAGTTCAGGAAGTATTAAAGAAAGGATAAATCTATATGTCTATAGCAACTTTTATCCCGACCGTCTGGTCGGCAAGACTACTGGCGCATTTGGAGAATGCTCTGGTAGCAAAAAACTTTTTCAACAGCGATTATGAGGGCGAAATATCTGATCAGGGCGACACTGTCCGCATCAACCAGATTGGCAACGTCAGCATATTCGACTATCAGCGCAACCAGGATATGAATCCGCCCGAAGACCTCTCCACAGCAGCGCAGGACTTAGTTGTTGACCAGGGAAAGGCGTTCAATTTCCAGGTTGACGACGTAGACAGAGTGCAAATGCGTGCGGATCTTATGGACGGGGCTATGGAAAGGTCCGCTTTTGCGCTCGCTGAAGTTGAGGACACTTTCCTGTTCGGACTCTTGGCGGCGGCGGTACCGGTTTCTAATCGGGTAGCCGCAACAATCACCTCTGCCGACGAGATGTACGAGCTTCTGGTGCAGTTGCGCACAATTATGGTGAAAAACAATGTGCCGTTTGCCGGCCGAAGGGTTGCGGCGCCTCCCGAAGCAGTAGCCATGTTGCTGAAAGACGACAGGTTCGTCGCGACAGGCGCAGGACAGGCGGAGACGCGCCTCGCAAGCGGGCTTGTTGGAAGGGCTGCCGGCTTTGAGATATATGAGGTAAACACTACCCCGGGCGGAAACACTCTACTGGCAGGTCATCAGCTTGCGTCAACTTTCGCAAGTCAGATCGTGAAGACAGAAGCGTATCGCATGGAGCGCAGATTTGCCGACGGCGTAAAAGGCCTTTCGGTCTACGGCGCAAAAGTGCTTGTGCCTGCGGCACTTGCGTCATCTGAAGTAACATTTGCTTAATGGTGATGTTCGATGAGCATAGGATTTAAGCAGCAGCCAGACGGCAGCTGGCACTCGTATAGAATCGGACAGAAGCCGACTGATAGCACAGATCGAACTACAGATGCGCAAACAGAGAACACCCCGGCGGGAGCAAAAAAAACGGAAACCAGCGAAGCGCAAAAAACAAAGCGCACAAAAAAGCAGGGCGGCGGTTAATTCTGCCGCCCTTGACAAGTTGAGGTGAGCATGATGTCAGGATGGCGCGATGATATACGAATAATAAACACGATTCTCTCAACAGAGTCGTCAGATAGCTGGCGGCAAAATCTGTTCGATATCGCTACATCCTTTGGTCATGCTCCCAAAAGCTGGCGTGACGCCATTCGCGGGTGGGCTAATGATTACGGCATACCGGCGCATAATTGGAGGTCTGATCTAAGCGGTATAGCTAAAGCACTTGGAAGCCCGCACGCTCTCACATGGCGCGATGCTCTGCAGTATATCGCACACCACTACGCGCCTCCGGCAACTTTATTTTTCCTAGGAGACCCACCACGCCAGGTAGGGGCGGTATACAGAGTTCTAGCTGACGGAGTTATAACGGCAAATCAAATCATATTTGCATGAGGTGAAATAAAATGGCATATCAGCAAACAAATGTAGGGCAAACAGGCCAGCAGCTCGTAAACAATCTGCACAACAACTTTGCGGAATTATATGGAGGCGTACACTCCCATGCAAATAAAAATGTGCTTGACAACATAACGTCCGCGCCCGCGACCGTTGCAAGCGTAACAGCAGCGCAGGAAGTAGCCACCGCCGCCGGTCAAACGGCGGCTACGGCATCGGCAGCTGCTCAGGCGGCGGCAGAAACCGCCGCCAACGCGATACCGCTAACGCAAAAAGGCGCACCGGGCGGTGTTGCCACGCTTGACGGCGAGGGCAAAGTCCCGGCAACGCAGTTGCCGGCAAGCAGCGGCACTGCCAACCCTGCCGACTTGATTTCCACGCAAACACCGAACGCGCTGACGCTCGGAAGTGACAACAAGCTGCGCGTACCGCCGGGCGGAGGCGGCGCTTTCGACGGCGATCACAACGACCTTGACGGCAGAAGCGTGGCAAATGCTCATCCGATAAGCGCAATAACAGGGCTTGCCGATAGCCTGACGAATATAGGCGATGCAATCGAGGCTTTAGATGAAGACCTTGGCGTGATGGAGCAAGCCATTAACGACATCCCCGCCGCAAGAGATTTCACCGCTAACCCGATACTTGAACCTGAACTAGGGCAAAACGCCGTTGTTGACAGCAAGATAGGGAACAGGGCGGTATTAGACCAATTGCCCTGCTTCAACGGATAAAAGCATTGATAGATTCAACTAATTGCAGTATAATATCGTGTGGTCAAACCATGATGAGGTTTTTTTTATTACGGAGGAAGCATGGATATGATACCTGAGCTTGCCGAGGCTATGACTGCGGAGACAGAAAAAATCATCATAGGAAAGGCGAAGCAGATACGCCTTATTCTCATGACTCTTTTTTCTGAGGGGCATATGCTTCTCGACGACATGCCCGGTATCGGGAAAACCACGCTCGTGAAAACCCTTGCCATAGTCTCAGGCTGCATTAGCAAACGCATCCAGTTTGTGCCCGATCTGCTGCCTTCAGATATAACAGGGATGAACATCTTCGATCAAAAAGCGGGAGACTTCAAGCTTCGTCCCGGGCCGGTCGTGACAAACATACTCCTCGCCGACGAAATAAACCGCGCGATACCACGCACACAATCGGCGCTTCTGGAAGCGATGGAGGAGCGGCAGGTAACCATCGACGGGGAAACCATGCCGCTGCCGCCTCCGTTTTTCGTCATGGCTACGCAAAACCCGGTGGAAACGGAGACGACTTTCCAGCTTCCCGCCGCGCAGATGGACCGGTTTCTGACAAGGATATCTCTTGGATACCCGGAAAAGTCAGAAGAACTGTTGATGCTCAACAACCTGGGCGACGAAATCCCTTTTTCCTCAGTCAGGGCACTGACAGACGCCGAGGGGATATGCAAAGTTCAACGCGAAATTCGCGGCGTTGCGTTAAGCGACGCCGTAGGACGCTACATTATTGAGATAGTCCATATGACCCGCACACATCCGCTCGTCAAAATGGGCGCCAGCCCGCGCGCTTCACGCGGATTGTATAAAGCGGCGAAGGCTTGGGCCGCAATGTCAGGGCGCTCATTCGTCACGCCCGACGATGTTCAGGAACTGGCTTGCCCGTGTCTTGCGCACCGTCTGCTTCTCACAGCCGAGGCGCGTCTGGCCCGCAAAAGCGCCGAAGCGATCTTGTCCGAAGTTCTGGACTCCGTCGCGGTTCCGCCGGAATCGGCCGAGTTTTTCTCTTCGATATGAAAAAACATAAACTCGGCGGAATATCGAGCAGGCTGGTGAGCATTCCCGGTATCGCCGCTTTTTTCGGCCTTTCGGTGATTGCAAGCGTGATGGGCCACTCATTGATCGCGGGTTTTTGTTTCTTTATTTTTTTGCTGTGCGCCCTGTCGCGCATGTGGGGCGTCGTTTCAATTTATAAAGTCTTCGCAGCCGTTGAGGCGGACGCGACGCGGATGTTTATCGGGGAGTCGTCCGTCGTATCATTTTGTATACGAAATGATAAGCCGCTGCCGCTTACCTGGCTCGAACTTTTGCTCCCCATGCCGCGTCGCGCCTGCTTCATGCCGGACGGGGATTTCGAGGAATCTTCCGTGGATTTGCATGAAAAAGAATACTGTGAAGACGGGCCGGCACTCAGGAAACGATTCTCATTTGTAATGGGCGGGGAATGCCTTTTATGGAGCGGCAAGTGGACGGCAAAGCGGCGCGGAGTATATAGGATCGATTCGCTTGTACTCAGGTCAGGCGACGGATTAGGCCTGACTCAGTCGCAAAATGTTTCGAATCCCGCACAGACCCCGGTATTTGTCGTTTATCCTATGATACGCCCTGTTGATATCACGCATTTTTTGCTCATGCAATGGGACGCCGCAGGCGGAAACCGGGGTTTTATGGAAGATTTGACCATAATCCGGGGCTTGAGAAAATACGAGGCGGGCGACTCATGGAAACGGATCAACTGGCGCATTGCCGCGCGAGGGCATGAGCTTAGCACAAATATTTATGAAACCGTTACTCCAAAAGCCGTACATTTTATTCTCGACGGAGAATCTTTTTGCAATCCGCAGGAAGATGATTCCGAATTTGAGGACGCACTTTCTCTGCTCGCTTCGCTGATACTGAGGCTGACTGAGGCGCATGTGCTATGCGGGCTTTCGCTCCCCGGCTCAAAGTATCTGCCGCAAACGGATTTCGCGGCCACATCCGAGGCCGGGCAACTGCTCACAGCGCTGGCCGGGTACGATTTGCTTTACCGGCTCGTGACGGACGAGCAGGAGCCGGCCCGGCGCGACGTTTTTAGCCCGTCTGTTTTTGACATTCGGTCTCTTATCGGTGCGTCGAATCGTTCCGGAAGAATATACTATGTCGCGCGGGACGCCGCCGGTCTGCGTTTGAGCGGTCTTGCCACCCGGCTCGACGCGTCCAGGCTTACGCTTCTCGCCTACGGTGAAAACCCCGAGGAGGACCCATATTTGCCGGACATTAAACAACTGAACCTTCGTTCGTTGGGAGTTTAGATGAAAGAAAAAAACAGCTCTGCTTTAGGCGCATTGACGCTCATAGTCTCCGACGCTGCGATAGCGGACGCGATAGCTTTGTTTTTTGCGTCCGGCCACGGCAACCATACGCTTAAACTCGCCGTTTTTCAATGGATTCCATTTTCCGCTCTTATTTTTCTGCTGTATCGGCTGTTTTTGCGGAGGGAACGCAAGCTGGTACACGCGGTCGCTTTTCTTGCCGTATCATACGCTGTAATGGCCGCCGCGCTGCTTATCTTTTTTACCGGTCCGTCGTCTCCGATATCTACCGCGATAACGATCATAATCTGGTCTATGCCGATTTGGCGTATTTACCGGTTGAGCGAGACTCCGCCGGAACTGAGCAGGCTGATATCGCGTTTCGGGGCTGTAGTCATCGTTTTTCTTATCGTTTTGATTATTATTTTCGGCGCCGGTGGCGAGCAAGCGCGGACTGCGCCGCATGTATTATCACTTTTTCTTTGCTTTGTTTCGCTGATCGTTATGAGAACCGCGCACAGTGACACGGACGTCGCTCGCGGGATGCGGGGCGTTGCGGTCCTTTTGGCGTTCGCGCTTGTTATCGGGTCTTGTATTGCCGTGTTTTACCTTTTCATCTCGGCGTCATTGGGAGACGCCGTAGCAGCCGGGGCCGGCGCGCTGCTGCGAGGGCTGAACCATGTTTTTAGATTGATCATGCGGTTTTTGCTCTGGCTCGTTTCGCTATTGCCCGAGCCGGGGGGTGAGAGCGGTTTTGCCGGGGAAGCTCCGCCCTCCATTCCTGACGGCGTTGGGGACTATGACTACCTTCCCAACCCGGATCCGGGAACCATGCTCGTTGTGATCTGCGTAATTGCCGCCTTAGTCGTCGCGGCAGTGATTACTTTGGTCATTATATTTCGCGGCAAGAGACTCGGCGGCAAGGGCGGCAAGAAAACCGGAAGACCCCGTCGGGGCGGGACGCGCCCCGACTATGCCTTCCTTAGGCTGCTTTTAGAAAAAATCAGATTCTTTGCCGACAGCATAATATACCGCAATACTCCGCAGGGCGTCTTTTTGCGGCTTGAGCGATGGGGCAGGCGCCGTCGCCGCGGGCGCAGAGCCGGGGAAACGCAGCGGAGCTATATCATGCGCGTCTCGGACGATGTCCCCGGCCAGCGGCAGCGCCTTCTCAAACTGGCCAATGCCCTGGACGCGTGCTGGTACGGTGACCCTTCTTTCTCACAGCTGCCGCGCAGCGAGCTATCGGCAATACGGAGAAGCTTTTTGTTTTGACCAAGCAAGAGGTAGGGTACGGTTTTCTTGTTTGGTTCTATTTATACTCGCGGTCATAAAGATATGCAATTTCTCACTTGTCTTTTCCCGCCTGTCTTCGTTGAAAGACCTTGAAATACGGATGTATTCCCGCAGTCTTTCGCCTCGACAGACGAAAAAATTCAGGCGCAATCTAAGTCCAGTTATTTCGTATACGCTGCACTGGAATATTAAAATATAATCAGTGCTTTCAATGTGAGCAGGGGAACTGTTTACCCTGCTCGCATTGCCCTAATCGACCTTTACATATTTTTCAAACCTGATGGAATATCTGCCGCCATTTAAGTCGTAAATTCCTATCAAATCGTCGGTTATCGGGATTGCGCTCGTGCCCTCTCCGCCGACGGAAATATTCTTGCCGGAGTCTGCATATTCGATGACCCAGCTGCCGGGTCCGTTACTTGAAAAGTGGAGATTTTCGTCATATGGTTCGATTTGGAACGTTGCGCCGGGAAAATACGTTATCCAGAAGTCAGCGTTACCAATCCTGGGTTCGCCTGCCGCAATATCTGTCACGGTCATAACGCCTTCCCCACCGACGCCGATGGCAAACGCCATGACATTGCCCGGTATTGCACCGACGAAGTGTAGCATGGCCCGATCATAGCACATTAAGTCAGGCGGAAAAGCCAAAGTCCAAGTTCCGTCGTCTATGCTTGATGAGGTCAGGATGTAGTCATAGTTTGCGTTTTTGGCAAAGGTCATTTCTATATACGCCCGTTCCCATCTCACCCGGCGGACGCCATATTCTCCATCAGGCAAATAAAGCTCATACTGTGCCATGCCTGTTACCGTGAACTCATTCTCGTTTGCGTCCATTGTCACGATTTGATGCCATACGGCGGGAAACTCCCCGCCTGGGGCATCCCCATAGTGCTGCATTACGGCTGTTTTTACCAATTCATGAACCGACCAGAACGTGCCGTCCCTGAGTGAAATACTTTCAATCAATCCGGTAGTGCTGAAAACCGGGTCGAAAGTGCCTATGTCGTCATAACCGTACCACATTAGGCCCGAAGCGTGATAGTCAGGCTCGCCGAACAAGGCGTAGACTTCCTCGTTAGTCATGCCAAGATAGACTTGGTTTAGTATGTTTGAATTGCGTTCGATTATGCCCGCAACATCAGGCATTGAACCGCCCCGCTCATTCGTGGCGGGCGTAGTTACATAACGCGCCCCGGTGTCTACAAACAGCGGCACTGTTGAGGATTTGAATACTATCGTGTCGTCGTCTAAAACTTCAAATCTGGCGATGATATAATCGCTTACCTGATAAATCAACAGTTCATCTTCGGAAAATGAATAATAATATGTCCCAGCCATTGCAAAACTGCTGATTGGCGGCGTTGCAAGCCTTGCCGTCCCGTCGTTAAATAAAGTCACGGACAGCAAACGTTCCAACCGTTGCCGTTCCGTCGCGTTTTCAAGGATATACTGCCTCCAAGGCGCTTCGGGAGGATAAACGCTCATTACCCGCCATACATCCTCGCTTTCGACCGCCAGCAGATAGTCGCGGCCATGCCCTCTCAGTTCGTAAATTCGCCAAGTGCTGAAATCGTCCGTTGCATATCCTATTTCCCGCCCACGCCCGGTGCTGCTTATTTGCGTGACATGATAGACGGTATCGCCCCATATCAGCTTCATGTCATTGAGGAATTGCGCCGGGTTTTCTTCATAAACCACTTGCATTTCAATAAGCGGCTCGCCGGCAGACCTGTTTACCGAAAATCCCACGCTTAATACAATCACGAGCAAAAGCGCCGCGACGATAATAATCCGTGACGGCTTTTTGAAGTTCAGCACGTTTTTGACCCTCTCTTTTACACTCTGTTCGCCAAATGCGAGCGGGAACGACAATCGCCTTTTATTATGCGAAAACCCTAACAGCGCCGACGAATACTCACAGCGTATATCTCCGACCGACTTACGCAAAACAGCTTCGTCGCATGAGCTTTCCATGTCGCGGAGCATCAGCATGTAGGCTATCCACACAAGCGGGTTGAACCAGTGCAAAGCAAGCGCCAAAAAAGCGATGACAGACACAATATAGTCGCGCCGCCTGATATGTGTGCGTTCATGCTCTATGATATGTGCGTTTAGTATGGGTTCCATCCCCGCGGGGATATAAATTCGCGGACGGATAAGGCCAAGCACAAATGGAGAATCAATCCTGTCCGTCTCAAAAATATTATTCTCCACGCGTACCGCAAGCGATACGCGCCGTTTCAGACGGATATAGCCGATAATGGCGTATAGCAGCAATGCCGCCATGCCTATAGGCCAAAGGAAGCTGCCGAGTTTAACATAGGCTTGATAACCGAACAAATAACGGTGTGTGACTCCCTCACCATAAGCATTTACCGAGGCATCTATCCTGTCCATATTTAGGGGAATAAGCCGGTCCTCGCCCGGGAAGTCCATAGAATAAAACGCGGCATCGTCAAATGAAATATCGGCGTCAGTTACCAATGCCATTTCCGAAATCGGCTCCGAGTGGAACGGAATCAGGCTAAACGTACTTTCGGGCTTGAACGAGCAAAGTAGATTAAACAAAACCACAGCCCACAAAGCATACGAAATGATTTTAGGGGCGCGGCGCAGGACGAATCTCGCCAACATGACGACGGCGATGACAAAACTCGCCGCCAGGCTCATGTTCAAAACCGTGAGAAAAATCCTATCCATGATTATCCCTCCTTGGCAGCATTTATCAATTCTTGAATTTCGGCCGCTTCTTCCGTCGTCAGCGTTTTCGTTTTCAGAAATGCCGTGATGAAGCTCGGGAGCGAACCGTCAAACGCCCTGTCTACAATGGCGGCGCTCTCGTAGCCCTGAACCTCGTCTCTCTTTATTATAGATGAAACAATCGCGTTATCGTTCCGCAGAATACCGCGCTCGCAGAGCTTCCGCAGGACGGTATATGTCGTTGCACGTTTCCATCCGAGCGCATCCTCGCACAACTCAGTCAGTTTTCGGGAATGGACAGGCTCATTTTCCCAAACGACACATGCAAATCTGTACTCCGCATCATACAGCTTTAAGTTCTTTTTCATCGTGCACCCTCCACAGTCTATTGAAGTAAACTAAGAGCAGTTTACTACTATCGACTGTGTTTGTCAATAGGAAATTTCAAAAATTTATTTTTGCATGAGCACCCATGTTACATTTTATAGTAAAAACTATAAATCATATTGCAATTGTAATTGCACTTTCACTAGATTTGAGTTATAATAATCCGGCAGAATTATTCTATATCATGGGGGAATTCTTTCGTGAAAGTGCTCAACAGGTTTTTGATTCCAATACTCGCTATCCTTGTGATCGCATTTGCGCTGATAAGTATCAGATCTGTTTCGGTTACCCGCGACACAGCCGACAAGATTCTTGATTCTCAGATGCACAGCACTGCCTACTCGGTCGAAAATCAACTCCGTATGACTGATGAGATAGTTGATATCACGCTAAGTATGATGGATGTAAAGCACATTTCCCTTGCAAAGACGCTTGCCTTCATGATTTCTGAAGACCCGGGCAAAATGGAGTTTGAGCAGATGACTATGCTTGCTGATCTTTTTGGCGTTGACGAGGTTCATGTCACTGATGAACATGGCGTGCTGTACTGGGGTAATGTTCCCGGCTTTTACGGCTATGACTTTTACGACGGCGATCAGACAAGACCGTTGCTTGCCATTCTTGAAAACCCGGAGTTGACCATAGCACAGGAGCCGCAACCGCGCGGCGTTGACGGCGTTATGTTCCAATACATAAGTGTATCCAGGCTCGACGGCCGGGGCATCGTGCAGGTAGGCGTCAGTATGGATCGAATCGAAGACATTAGGGCGTCAATGAGCATCCATGACGCCATTGAAGGTGTGAAAATCGGTCAAGACGGAGGCGTTTTTGTGCTCAATGCGGACAGGACAGTCGTCGCGGACAGCAGCCGTTCCATGCTTGGACTGAACTTGAGCGGACAGAGTTGGGTCGGGAGCATGTTTTCCGGCAGGGAAGGCCGACAGGAGTACGAGTACGAAGGCGTCGTCTATAACGCTTATTACAGCATGGCGGGAGACTCGTTGATAGTAGCATATGTCCCGGCAGCGGAGTTGGAAGGATATACAACCGACGCTCTGTGGGGCATCCTTCCGCTTGGTATAGCCGCGACGCTGCTTGTAGCGGCTGTCACGATTTGGCTGCTACGCCGGGTAATGAACAATGTATACTGGTATGAAAGCATTCTCGACAGCATCCCCTTCCCACTTTCCGTCACTGATATGAAGCGCAACTGGACATTTATAAATAAATCGGCCGAGGATATATTGGACGTAAAGCGCAAGGCAATAGTTGGCAAGCAGTGCAGCAATTGGGGCGCCGGCATATGCAACACTGATAGTTGCGGCATTAACTGCCTTGAGCGCGGTATTTCGACAACGACCTTCAATCAGGTTGGCAGGGATTTCAGGGTTGACAGCACCTACCTGACCGACCAAAAAGGGCGCAAGGCCGGCCATGTTGAAACCGTGCAGGATATCACCGATATGGTCGCCAAACAAAAAGATGAAGACGATCTGGTAGCAAATATCAGTCAGGTCAGCAAATCCTTTATTTCATCCTCAAAGCAAATCGCAGACGGCGCCCAGACGTTGGCTCACGGTTCGACGCAGCAAGCCGCTTCGATTCAAGAACTCTCGTCGTCAATCTCGGAGATATCACGAAAGACCAAAGACAACTCCGATATGGCAAGCCGCGCCGCACTGCTTGCTGATACAATAAAGCAAAACGCCGAAAAAGGCAGCACCCAGATGGATGAGATGATGAGCGCGGTAAAAGAGATTAACCAAGCCAGTCACAGCATAAACAAAGTCATTAAAGTTATTGACGATATTGCTTTCCAAACAAACATTCTCGCACTAAACGCCGCTGTTGAAGCAGCGCGCGCCGGGCAGCACGGCAAGGGCTTTGCGGTCGTCGCTGAGGAAGTACGCAATCTGGCCGCCAAGAGCGCCGAGGCCGCTAAAGATACCGGAGGTTTGATAGCAAACTCCATTGATAAAGCGGAAATGGGTTCACGCATCGCTAATGAAACAGCCGGCAGCCTTGTTGAGATTGTGTCCGGCATCAACGAAAGCAGTCAAATTGTCAGCCAAATAGCTGAGTCCTCACTGGATCAGTCGTTGAGTATTGAGCAGGTCAATAGAGGAATTGACCAGGTGGCGCAGGTAGTCCAGCAAAACAGCGCGACGGCGCAGCAAAGCGCCGCCGTGTCTGCGCAAATGAGCAATCAGTCGGTCATGCTGGGGGAAATGATTTCCAGCTTCCGCGCGGACGCGGAGCAATGACAATAGCTTTTAGCTTTGAATCAATTCCATTTCCATATTTTATTTGATACTATGTGATATGATATAATAATAGGGGGCTGACACACCTGTAGATCAGGATAAAGAAAGGGTGTTCAGCCATGAAGCCTGCGTTTTTCAGCCTTCTTGTTCCTTTTGCGATTGTTTTCGGAGCATCTATATTTACAAGTATTGGCGCCAAAAAAGCGGAACGCGCGGAAGCGGAGAACAGTAAAAAAGAGAATACTGAAGATGAGTAGTTGAAAAGAAGCGAGTTAACTCAATATCACAAATCATGAAGCACCGGAAACTGTCAGCCAGGACTGACAGTGCCGGTGTTTCCCATATCTTCCGCAGCCGTTTTCGGCGCTCCGGCGGCAAGCAGAGTTTTGTCGAAAACAAACGTAAAACCCATCAGGAACAGAAACACTCCGCTTACAACCAATAGCCATCCTATATCAACAACATCCCCCAATGGACCCCAAAGCACCATGCCAAGGGGCATCATCAGGCTTCCCATCATCATCAAAACCGAAAACACCCGCCCCATGTACTCGCTGTCCACGTTTGTTTGCAGGGTAGCCATCATCGGGGGATTAAACATATTCATCACAATGCCAAGAAAGCCCATAATAAGCAGATATACCCAAAAGTTTGTAACCAAGCCAAGCCCCAGGGCGCCGACCCCCATCAAACATGTTGACAGGGCCATCGTATGGCTTTTGTTCCTGAAGCCTCCCCAAATCCCAATCAAAAGCCCACCCAGCGTCATGCCCGCAAAGAATACGACTTCGAGCGCCGCAAGGCGCTGTTCCGCCCCGAAAGAAAGGCCGCTAAACACAGTCCAAATATCGTCGCCATAGTTTCTTGCGACTTGCAGCGGCGTCATAACGGCAACGGGCGCAGCCATGAAATTAAAAATCGCGCTTAGTATGAGAACTCTTTTAAGAAACTTGCGTCCCGCCACATACTTTATGCCCTCGCCGATTTCAACAAAATACTGTTTCACACCCGCTACCGGGTTGGCTATCGGGGAGCGGGCAGGGGCTTTTACTAAAAACGCCAAAATACTGACGCCGATAGCGGCGGTAACAACGTCGATAAACATGAGCATATGAATCGGCGCGATGGCAAGTACGGCAGCGCCCGCCATCGGCGAAGCAAACATCACGAATGATTGAAGCCCCCCGCTGATTCCATTGATTCGGGTCAGGTGTTCCTGCGGTACTATCTCAGGCACTAAGGCATTGAAAGCTGGCATTTGAACCCCTTGCCCCAATGCCCGTACCACTAAGCATGCGAGCAAAAGCCCTATGTACTTAAACTCCAGCGCGAAAAGCACCGCCATAACAAGCGTGACCGCAGCGATAATGGCGTCGGAAATATTTATGATGTACTTTTTGCTGTATCTGTCAGCCCACACGCCTCCGAAAGGCGATATAAAAAACATAGGCAGCGCCCCGGCTACTGTAATGAGGGTCATCATCAGTCCGGATTGAGTTTCCAGGGTTATGTGCCACATGATTGCATAGTGCACCAGCATAGAGCCGAACAATGTAATGCCCTTGCCTATCAGAAACCATGCGGTGTTGCGTTTCCAGTTTGTTATTTCAGTCATCATCATGCGTTAGGGGGTGTGGACACCCCCTGCCTTCAAAAAATAAAAATGCGAGTGTCCGCAAGATAAGTAAATCCTGCAACGACACTCGCTATGGAGCGGGTGATGGGGATCGAACCCACGCGACCAGCTTGGAAGGCTGGGATTCTACCATTGAACTACACCCGCAAAACGCTGTGATATTAGTGGTTACAAGTGAAAGATTTTAGATGGGAACTCAATGCAGTAAAATGTACAGATAAATTCTTATGTCTTATGCAATCCCCTGAAAATAGTTTTACGCCGCGAAGTGGATTATACCCTATCGCAAACATCTGTGTCAACTGTTTTTGCTTTGTTTTATCTATTATTTCAAATGATGGTTACCGGCCAGGCCTAATGTCATTTAGTTAAGCGGCATTCACTCATCCCCCGCGTCATTCCGTGCTTGACACGGAATCCCCTAAACGGTGCGTACTGTGGAGGATTGCGGGGCAAGCCCGCAATGACGGTGTTGCCGTGGAGTTGAATCCTGTTTATAGCGGTTATGGCGTTCGCCATAGTGCTGATTCCTTAACTTCGGTAACCAAGACTGGCTGCTGTGCCGTGGTCGGCGGCGTGTCGGGCGGCGCTGTAGTTGCTTCGTTCTGTGAAGGCGGATTTGCCGGCAGCGCAGTTGGTTCTGCTTGACCGTTCCCGCTTGCGCAAGCGCATATCGCGAACAACAAAGATAAAGTAGCCGCTGAAAATAAAAGTTTACATTTGCTCATAGTAAACCACCTCGCCATTTAGTTTATTTTCATGTGAAATCGCTCATCTGGTTTTTATGATAGCGTACATCTTCATATCTAAATGCTTCACCATAATGTAGTCCTCATGTCCCGCATGGTCTAATTTCTCATCTGTTATCTCATATCCAAGGCGCGCATAAAACCTGACCGCAGAGTTGTCTTTCTGTCCGGGAAGTGGTTGTACACCGCGCATACGATTATTATATCCATCGAATATTCACCAAAGGGGATTGATTCACACCCCGATACACGAAACGTCATGCCGGGATTATTTGTGGCAGTGTTTTTAATCATTCGGTCAGCAATATCTATCCCGAATCCATTTATCGGTGTTTTATTGTTTAGAGCCGTCAAAAGCGAGCCGTTGCCGCAAGCTACATATAACACGCTTGCATTTCCATGCAGCACCACTTCTGAAACCACTAACTGCTTGAATTATAGGGTAAACCTGCCGTCATGCGTGTTGTCTTAGTTGTCTGCTTTATTGTTGTACGCGGCTTTTGATTTTGCGTTGAAGTCAGCCATGCAATCATTTATCCCTTCGTTTTATCTTGAATATTCCATTTATTCCCTCACATTAGATTTTTATCGCTCGTTTCGGGCATTTATGAATACACGCTAAACAGAGTATGCACTCAGTCCCATTTTTCCTTGAACGTCTGTTGTCGGTTATAAGTACATTCATAG
>Ga0099364_10005306_pt1 | contig 19181 bp, 12 predicted proteins | sample TergutTh196P3_FD_73070 | JGI IMG/M metagenome (GOLD analysis project Ga0099364, IMG submission 73070) | Microcerotermes parvus P3 segment gut microbial communities from Pointe-Noire, Republic of the Congo - Th196 P3 | ecosystem: Host-associated > Arthropoda: Insects > Digestive system > Gut ...
GCAGAGCATATTACTGTCGCCGGTCACCTGAACATCGTCGGCGATTTGGGTGATGAGGGTTACGCCTTTTTTTGCGGCGGTGGCGCCTATCAGCGATATATCGGCGCCAAGGCGGGCAGCAAGGTAAAACGGTTGGGGCGTGTAGGTCATGCGTCCGGTTTGAAGACGCGCCCAGCCAAGAAGGTGTAGGATGAGTTCAACTTGCCCTTCGGCTGATTTCAACAGTTCGTTGCAATAATCCGTCAATGTAGCGGTATCCCATATATGTGCGTTTTGAACGAGCATTTGCAGGGCGTCGCGTTGCGCTACGGCGGGGTTTTTCAAGTCGTGAGAGATGATGCTGAAAAATTTGTCTTTGGCGGCGTTCATTTCCGAAAGGGTGGCGCTGCGTTCCGATAGGGCGCGGTTGCGGCGCGTGCGCAACTGAAGCATGTACCACAACAGCGCAACGAAAACCATACAGAACGCAACGCCTCCCGCCAACACGATGCGTTGCATGTTTTGACGGTCGATAACATTTTTTTGACGCTCAATTTCGCCTTCCTTCTTTTCCGTTTCGTATTTCACTTCCATTTCGCTTAACGACGATTGGTAGTTTTTGTTTGACCATATTGATTTCAGCGCATCGTATTTGTCAAAATATTCAGCCGACAGAGCGGCATGACCCAAATGAGCGTATGCCTTTATCAAAATTGCGTAAAGCGCAAGCGTGTTGGCAGGTTCGCTGTCGTCGGCAGCGAGGGCTGCGAGGGCGGTCTGTTCTGAACGGCGCCAGTCGCCGCCTTTCAGATGAATAGTAGAAAGCAGGCGCAACGATATGGCTTTTTCGCGCAGAATATCCAAATCTTCCAATAATAACAATGCAGCGCGCGCATATTCTTCTGCGCGTTGGGCGTCGGCGTAGCAGGGCAAACGCATATAATTTTTCAAAAATGAGTGGTTATTAACATTTTAAGGGTTTTTAATGTTAGTAACTTTTTGATAATCATAATATTTTAATATTTATCTTTGCAGAAAATTTAAAAACGAATTTATAATGACAAATCTTCACGAAGCGTTTAAGTCTTTAAAGGATACTCGTATCCATCGTAATAAAAAGCACAGCCTGTTGGATATCATAATCTTAAGTATTCTGGCTGTACTGTGTGGCGCAGACTCTTATGATTCTATTGCGCTTTACGGCAGAGAAAATATTGATTTTCTCAAACAATTTTTTGGTCTCAAAAATGGTATTCCCTCTCATGATACCATAAATAGGGTGTTTCAGATACTAAACCCGCGCCAGTTTGAGAAGTGTTTCATAGCCTGGCAAAAGGGCTGAAAGATGAAGGTATTTTGGAAAGGGTCATAGCCAACCGCCGTTTCCACACAAAAAGTCGTAGAATCTTTTTTTTACAAGTTCAAATAAAATTTGGGTTATTCTGATAAATAAACGTTATTTTTGCAGCATGAAAAATGTTGAAAACATATCAGTAGTGAGCGAACTTTTGACCGTAAAAGAGGCAAGCGAATGTTGCTTTGGCAAAAAACGTTTTATTATTGCAGAGGCTCAATATGTTGTTGGTAACACAATTTTTGGGGATTGCCAATGTAGTATTCAATTTGGATATTTTTGAGCGAGTAGGAATAGAACTGTGTCCCGAAATAGATGAATATTTTGCACGATATAATGAAATAATTAAAAACTGATAAAACAATGGCAGAACCCTTTAAAAACATGTTTAATGGGCAGTTTGTAGATAGATTTTCTAAAGCGCTCAAACCCTTTGTCAAAAATTTTGACGAGCGAAAGTTTGCATCACAAATTTTTGATGATGAATGGGATAACAGAGAATTGATGCAGCGAAACAGGCACATCACAACAGTTCTGAAAAACTTTTTGCCGCCTGATTATAAAGATGCAATCGCTAAAATACTCGAATTAGTCGAGCATGTAGAGAAAACGCAACACGATTTTTCGGTGGTAGATGATACAAAGTTTGGATTATCGTTGGAATATGGCGGAATATTATCCGATTTTGTACAACTGTACGGTTTAGACGACTATAAGACATCTATCAGGGCAATAGAAAAAATTACGCAGTTTACGAGTTGCGAATTTGCTGTACGCCCGTTCATAGTGAGGTATCCCGATGAGATGATGAAACAAATGCTTGCCTGGTCGAAACATGCGCATTGGGGCGTCAGACGGTTGTCGTCGGAAGGTTGCCGTCCACGACTGCCGTGGGCTATGGCGTTACCTAATCTGAAAGAAAATCCAGAGCCGATTATTTCTATTTTGGAAAATCTTAAAAATGACGTGTCGAAGTTTGTGAGATTGAGCGTTGCAAACAATATGAATGATATTGCAAAAGATAATCCCGATGTCGTTATCGGTTTGGCGAAAAAATGGCAAGGCAAATCGGAAAATATTGACTGGATTATCAAACATGGTTGCCGAACACTCTTAAAACAAGGCAATAAAGACGCGATGGAGTTGTTTGGTTTTGATGCAACAAAAAATATCAGTATTGAGGTTTTTCATATTTTAACGCCAAAAGTCAAAATTGGCGCATCTTTGGAGTTCAGTTTCAAACTGTTGAATAACGATAATAAGAAATCCAAATTAAGACTTGAATACGGACTTCATTACCAAAAAGCGAATGGAACTTTATCAAAGAAAGTCCATAAAATCAGCGAAAAGGAATATGCTGAAAATTCGCTAACACAAATTACCCGAAAACATCCTTTTCGCGTGGTAACAACGCGGGTACTTCATCCCGGACTTCATCAGGTTTCTGTAATAATCAACGGAACCGAGTTTGAGAAACATGATTTTGAACTTGTTGAATGAATATTGAAAATAAAGACGGTACGCAAATTTATTGTGAAGTTTCAGGTCGCAAAGATTCTCCCGTGCTGGTATTGCTTCACGGCAACGGCGAGGATTTGAATATTTTTAGTCAGCAAATCCGCTACCTGTCGCAATATTACAGCATCGTTGCTATTGACACGCGCACACACGGACAATCTTCGCGTGGAACGGCGCCGTTAAACTTCTACACCTTTGCCGATGACTTGATTTGCGTACTTGACGCGTTAAAAATAGACAAAGCGCACATCGTTGGCTTTAGCGACGGCGCAATTACTGCGCTACACACAGCATTGACCTATCCCGAACGCATTTTGTCAATGGTTTTGATAGGCGCAAACTACAATCGCAAGGGTATCAAATTGTTGCCACGACTTCAAATTCAGATGATGTACGTCTGGTTATCGTTTGCTTCGCTATTTTCGAGAAAAATGCGTAACCAAAAGGAAATATGGGGTTTGATGGTTTACCAGCCTAATTTGACTATTGAAGAAATATCGCGTATCACAGCGCCAACGCTCGTTGTAACAGGCGAAAAAGATTTGGTAAGCCAACGCCACAACGATGAATTAAGTCGCGCAATCAAAGGCTCAAAACGAATGATTATCAAAAATGGGCGCCATTTTTGGTTTTTTAAACAGCCGGAAGCGCTTAATAATATGATAATTGAGTTTTGTAAGTGAGCGCTATCCTGCATTAATATTGACCCCCCATTCGTGTATTGCTTGATAACAAAATTAACCCTTGATTCGTATTTTTTCCGAAATTATTTTTAATTTTGCGATTTGAATTATGGAGTCTTTTTCGTTATTAGAACTTAACAGGTTTATCAGGCAGCAGTTGAAAGACAGTATGCCCGGCTTGTATTGGGTTGTTGCCGAAATCAATGAGATGCAGGTCAATAGCGCCGGTCACTGTTTTATGGAATTGATAGAGAAATCGCATGAAAGCGAACAACTCACAGCCAAAGCCCGCGCTACTGTTTGGGCGTATCATTTCAGAATGCTTTCCCCGTATTTTGAAACGATGACGGGACAGCGACTTGCCGCAGGACTAAAAGTGATGTTGCAGGCGAGCGTTGATTTTCACGAAATATACGGTTTGAGCCTTCATGTAACCGACATCAATCCCGCCTTTACCGTTGGCGACCTTGCAATGCAGCGTCAGGCAATTATTCAGCAACTGGTGGACGAAGGCGTTTTCGACATGAATCGCGAATTGGAATTATCGGAAGCGCCGCAAAGAATTGCCGTAATATCTTCTGAAACGGCTGCCGGATATGGCGATTTTGTTAGTCAGTTGCAAAATAATTCGCGCAATTACGTTTTTCATCACAGATTGTTTCAGGCAGTCATGCAGGGCAACGAAGCGGAAACATCAATAATTAACGCGCTTGAACAGATATTTGAAGTTGAAGACGAATTTGACGTTGTGGTATTAATACGTGGCGGCGGCTCGCAATCTGACCTTAATTGTTTTAACAGTTACCGATTAGCGGCTTGCATAGCGCAATTTCCATTGCCGATTATCACGGGAATCGGTCACCAACGCGATGAAACAGTTGCCGATTTAGTGGCGCACAAATCGTTGAAAACGCCAACGGCTGTCGCCGAATTTTTAATTCATCAGGCAATTTCGTTAGAAAAATTGATAGAAAATATTGAAAATCAGTTAATGTACTCAATTGATTTTATTTTTCGCCATTACGAAGACACGCTTCAAAATCTTTCGCAGCGATTGCTAACTATAATACATTCTCACGTCCTTACGCAAGACAGAGAGATAAACGCATTGCAACTCAAATTGACAAATATTGCGTACAGGGTTTTGCAGGAAAAAAAATCAATATTATCCGTGTTACACACGCAATTTGAAGGTCACGCTGCCGCATCGTTGTCGCATCATAAAAGCCACATAGCCCGATTAGAAGACAAATTGCATCTTCTCGACCCCGTAAATATGTTACGTAGAGGCTATTCCATCACTCGCGCCGATGGAAAAATTGTTCGCAACGCAAAAATTCTACAAACGGGACAACTCATAGAGACCATGCTGTATGACGGAAAATTTGAGAGTATTGTAAAATGAAAACTGCTGTAATATCAGTAGAGCCAATCGCCACTGTCTTTAATCAGTTTAATTAATTCATCTACAGCCTGTTCTTCGGGAATATTTCTTTTCATTACCTCTCGTTGTTTGTACAGTGTAATTTTTCCGGGTCCTTCTCCTACGTATCCGTAATCGGCGTCTGCCATTTCGCCGGGACCATTTACTATGCAGCCCATTATGCCTATTTTTAGTCCGACAAGATGCGATGTTCGTTCGCGTATTTTGGCTGCGGTAGTTTGCAGGTCGAATTGAGTGCGTCCACACGAAGGACATGAGATATATTCGGGCTTACTCATACGCAGGCGGCACGCTTGCAATATGTTCAGCGCCACAGGTATTTCGGCTTCCGGCGCTTCGGTTAGCGAAACACGTAGAGTATCGCCTATGCCGTCCATCAAAAGCGAGCCGATTCCAATAGCCGACTTAATTCTGCCGTCTTCGCCCTCGCCGGCTTCCGTCACGCCCAGATGTAGCGGATAATACAGCCCTTCCTGCGTCATACGTTCCACCAACAGACGCGTTGATTCTATGACCACGCGCACATTGCTGGCTTTCATTGACAATACAGCCTGATTAAAATTTTCTGCCTCGAAAATGCGTAGAAACTCCATCGCAGCCTCCACCATTCCTTGCGGCGAATTGCCGTAACGGTTTACGATACGATCGCTCAACGAGCCATGATTACTGCCTATACGGATTACAGTACCGTTTTCCTTGCAAATTTTTATCAATGGCAACAATCGCGAATGAATCCGCTCTAATTCAGCAGCATATTCGCTGTCGGTATAAGTTTTGGGAACAGACGATTTTTTGTCCACATAGTTACCCGGATTTATACGAACTTTTTCAACAATTCGGGCGGCAGTTTCAGCGGCTTTCGGGTTGAAGTGAATGTCGGCAATCAGAGGATTATTGTATCCTCTCCCATGCAGTTCTTTTTTTATTTTTGTTAAATGTTCGGCTTCGCGCACGCCCTGTGCTGTGATACGGACGTAATCGCCGCCCGCTTCAATAATACGAATACATTGAGCAACAGTGGCTTCAGTATCCATCGTGTTGGTGTTGGTCATTGACTGTAACCTTATCGGATAATCACTGCCAAGCGGCATCTCGCCTATGTGTACAGTATGGGTTTTTCGACGCATGTTTATGCAGATATAAGGATTGAAAATTGTTGCAAAATTATACAAATATTGAAAAAAACAAAAAAAACCGTAACCATTGAATAAAAACTGATTACGATTTTTCCAGTACCCAGAGCCGGGATCGAACCGGCACGGGAGTTACCCCACTGGTGTTTGAGACCAGCGCGTCTACCAATTCCGCCATCTGGGCAACAAATATATCTATTTCGGGCGCAAAGATACAAACTTATTTGATTAATACAAATTTTTTGTTAAAAATTTTGTCATGTACAAAAATAAATCTTAAATTATGACGCAATTAGCCTCAAATTCCCGATTTCAACGCTTCTTTTATAATATCTTCAACGCTTGCCAATGGTTTTGCTGCGACAATCTTATCCAATAATTTTTCTACAGACGATTTTGTAAAGCCCAGATTCATCAGAGCCGACAATGCTTCTTCTCTTGAATTGCTGTATGCAGTAGGCACATAATCCGTTTTAGTTGTTGCCTGACCTATCTTGTCCTTCAAATCAACAATAATGCGTTGAGCCGTTTTCAGTCCTATTCCCTTTACTGTTTTCAACTGATTGACATTGCCTTCGGCTATTGCTTTCTGCAATTCGGCGCCCGACAGCGATGAGAGTATCATACGCGCTGTGCCTGCGCCAACGCCCGATACGGAAATCAGCAAACGAAACAGTTCCCGCTCGTGCTTTTCGGAAAAGCCATAAAACTGTTGAGCGTCCTCGCGTACAATATGGTGCAGAAATAATTTGCACTGCTCGCCCTGTTTCTGCAAACTCTGTAAAACGCTGTAAGTATTTAGCGAAATATTTATCAAATAACCAAATCCGCCTGTTTGCACGGTAGCGGAAATGGGTGTTAATTCAATTAATTGTCCTTCAATAAAATCGTACATGATATTGCTATTTTTATTTTACCCATTCATCTAACCACCCGAAAAATTCCCGCTGCCACAGTACTGAATTTTGCGGTCTCAATACCCAGTGTCCTTCGTCGGGGAAAATCAACAATCTGGCGGGAATATTACGTAATCTTGCCGCATTAAACGCCTGTATTCCTTCGGCGTATGGTACGCGATAATCTCTAACTCCGTGAATAACAAGAATTGGCGTATCCCATTTGTCTACGGATAAGTGCGGCGAGAAATCGTAATTTCTCGGACGCGGATTTTCCCAAAATGCGCCGCCCATATCGAAATTCACAAAAAAGTATTCTTCCGTTGAGCCGTACATACTCTCGAAATTGAACAGACCGCAATGCGCAATAAACGCCTTAAACCGTTGTTCGTGATGACCTGCCAGCCAATATACCGTAAATCCTCCGTAACTTGCGCCTACTGCGCCGAGACGATTTTCATCTACATAAGGCTCTTTTGATACGTCGTCAATAGCGCTCAAAAGATCGAGCATGTTTTGTCCGCCATAGTCGCCCGAAATTTGCCTGTTCCACTCCTGTCCGAATGTAGGCAAGCCGCGACGATTGGGCGCAACTATTATATAATCGTTTGCAGCCATGAGTTGAAAGTTCCATCTGTACGAAAAACTATGACTTGTAGCCACTTGCGGACCGCCCTGACAAAACAGCAATGCAGGGTATTTCTTTGAGGGATCGAAATCGGGCGGATAAATCACCCACACAAGCATATCCTTGTCGTCTGTGGTTTTTACGATGCGCTCCTCAACATTGCCCATGTTTATTGCATCGTAAATGTTTTTGTTTACAAACGTAAGTTGCTGTTCTGTACCTGTTTGCGGATTTACAACGAATAATTCCGTCGCCAAACTCATGGTTGTTTTGCTGCAAATCAATCCGTTATGGGCGGGAATTATATTTGCGTAATTGTGATGTCCGCTTGTAATGGGCTGAATTTCTTTTGATGCAACATTGACTTTAAATAACTGATATGTAGCGCGAACGCCGCTGATAAAAAATATTTCGCTGCCATCGGCAGTCCATACAAAATTTGAGGCATTTTCTTCATAATGTTCCGTAAGGTCTTCCATAGCGCCGTTTGACATGCTGTATACCATCAAACGCTGTTTGTCGGCTTCGTAACCCAGAGTAGCCATGCTTTGGAAGGCTATCTTGGCTCCATCGGGCGAAAATACCGGATATTTGTCATAACCCAACATTCCTTCGGTAATGTTCTTTGTAACGCCTGTCTCGACATTGTAAAGAAAAATATCAGAATTAGTGCTTATGGCATATTCTCTGCCTGTCATCTTTTTGCAGGTATAGGCAATGTATTTTCCATCGGGACTCCACGCTATTTCCGCTAAACTGAAAAACGGCGCTAATGGAGCCTCGTATGGCTCGCCTTCCATGATGTCAATACCCGAGCGAAGCGCTCCATTTTCTATTTTTCCAACCCAGATATGACTTGCCATGTAATCAGTCCATCTGTCCCAATGGCGGTACATCAAGTCGTTGGCGGTTATTGCGTTTGCTTTGGGCAGGTCTGGGTATTGTTCTGCCGGACTGCCGCCAATTGACACTCTTTTAAGGTACATCACGGCGTCGCCCTGCGGAGAAAATTCAAAACCGTTGATACCGCCTCCGATAAACGAAATTTGCCGCTTGTCGGAGCCATTGGCGTTCATACTCCAAATCTGCATACCGTCGTTGGCAGCGCTCATGTACGCTATTCGTCCGGAGGGTAGCCATCGCGGATTTGATGCGCCCGAAGAAATGCCCGCCGTAAGGCACGTCGCCTCGCCGCCATCGGCAGAAACACTCCAAATGGTAGTTCGCGAAGCGTTTTCTGTCAAACTGAAGCGCGTTACAGTGTACACAACAGTTTTTCCGTCAGGCGAAACAGAATAATCGCCTATTCTTCCGAATTTCCATAATAATTCGGGCGTCAAACGTTTACCTGCAATCTCTTCAGAGGTAAGCGCTTCGGGCTGTTCGGATATTAAAATCGGGATAGTCTGATTATCGCAACCTGTTATCAGGAACGAAATGAATATCAGAATGATAAAACTACGTAAATGTCTCATTTTTTAAGCAAAAATAAATTAAAAATAATTCGACAAAAGTAGATGAAATTTTTGTTTTTTCCAATTAAAATCGCATTTGGTTTAAGTTCTTTTTGTAATTCATCAACCCTTTCGCTACTCCTTCCGAACGTAAATATTCACCCATCTGGCGAATCTTAGGTAACATCGAATCTTACTCATTGACCGGAGAGTATTCATTACCATCGTATATAGCACAAAAAATGCTATCTTTGTGAACATCTAATCCTGATACTTTCATACTTTTTGATTTATGATTAAATTAAAAGTACAAAAGTACGCAATATAAAGTAATAGAGAACGATGGTACGTTATATTGCGAATAAAAATTTTTATTCGTCTGTGTGAAATTCAAAAATTTAATATATATTTGCGGCGATTTAATAGATACAATGGTTTCAGTCAATCAACTAACAGTGTCGTTCGGAGGTTTTGACTTGTTTAACAATGTCACATTTATTGTCAATCCGCGCGACAGGATAGGTTTGGTGGGTAAAAACGGCGCCGGAAAATCTACGCTTCTTAAAATTTTCGCAGGCGAGCAGGAAGCAACATCGGGAACAGTCGTCATTCCGCAGGACGTTGACGTCGGTTACCTGCCTCAACAGATGGTGCATCAGGGCGGCAGAACAGTGATGGAAGAGACGCGCACCGCCTTCGACCGCGTATTGGGTTTGCTGCACAAAATAGAACGCATAAATGCCGAAATTGCCGTCCGCACAGACTACGAATCGAACGATTATCTCGACCTTATCCACAGACTAACAGACCTTAACGAACGTTACGAAATGCTTGGTGGTGCAAGCGTGGACGCCGATGTGGAAAAAACGCTGACAGGGCTGGGCTTTTCTCAAAAGGATTTTTCACGTCAAACGTTAGAGTTGAGCGGCGGCTGGCGAATGCGTATAGAATTGGCAAAAATACTGCTAAAACGTCCAAATGTGCTGCTTCTCGACGAGCCGACAAACCATTTGGATATTGAATCTATTCAATGGCTTGAAAATTATCTGAAAGAATTTACAGGCGCCGTAATTTTAGTTTCTCACGACCGCGCTTTCCTTGACAACGTAACCCAGCGAACCGTAGAAATTTCGCTTGGCAAAATATACGACTATAAAGCGCCTTATACTCAATATCTTGAGTTGCGTCGCGAGTTTCGTGAACAACAAATTGCCGCATGGCGCAACCAGCAAAAGATGATTCAGGATACCGAAGAATTTATCGAACGTTTTCGCTACAAGGCTACAAAAGCCGTACAGGTACAATCGCGAATAAAACATTTGGAAAAAATAGAACGGATCGAAATTGACGAGGACGACCTTTCGGCTATTAATGTTAAATTTCCGCCTGCGCCGCGTTCTGGCACAGTAGTTGTGGAAACGGAAGGATTAGTGAAGCGATATGGAATAAAAACTATCCTCGATGGTATTGATTTTAAGATACATCGCGGAGAAAAAGTTGCTTTTGCCGGGCGCAACGGCGAAGGAAAATCTACGCTTGCGAAAATTTTCATGGGCGAAACCCCTCACGAAGCTGGAACAGTGAAAATAGGACATAATGTGAAAATCGGCTATTTTGCGCAAAATCAGGACGAAATAATGGACGAGAGCCTGACCGTTTTTCAAACTATTGACCATGTTGCCGTTGGCGATATTCGCGCTAAAATGCGCGACCTGCTTGGCGCATTCCTTTTTCGCGGCGATGATATTGACAAAAAGGTAAAAATCCTGTCGGGCGGCGAACGTTCGCGGCTGGCAATGGTCAAACTCCTGCTTGCCCCGTGTAACCTGTTGCTGTTAGACGAGCCTACCAATCATCTCGATATTCGCTCAAAGGAAGTTCTTAAACAGGCATTGGCAAAATACGATGGTACGCTGATTTTAGTTTCACACGACCGCGATTTTCTCGATGGATTAGTGGAAAAAGTTTACGAATTTGGCGACATGAAAATCAAAGAGCATATTGGCGGTATTTACGATTTTCTGCAAAAGAAAAGAGTTGCGAGTTTGCACGAACTGAACAGAAACACGGAAATTGCGAAAACCAGACAGGAAAACAGGGCTTCAAAAGAGAGTTATCTTGAAAAGAAGGAATTGGAAAGGCAATCGCGCAAAGCGACTTCAAAAATTGCCGAAGTTGAGGAACGTATTGCCCGCATTGAGCGCGAAATGGAAACAACCGAGCATTTATTGGCTTCTCCTGAACATTTAGACGTGGAGGAAATCGGCAAAATGTCAGAACATTACCGTCAGTTGCAGGCAAATTTAGACGATGCCATGAAGCAATGGGAACAACTTTTGGCTTAAAATCTTTCTGCTATCATCTGCGCTATTGTTTCGCCAATAGCCAGCGAAGCCGTTGCTGCCGGCGAGGGCGCGTTTAAAACGTTTATCATCAGTTTGTCCTGTACAATCAGGAAATCGTCAATCAGTTTTCCATCGCGGGTACATGCCTGCGCTCTAACTCCGGAGCCGCCGGGCGCAAGATCGCTTTTCTGAACTTCGGGCGATAATTTCTGCAAAGCGCGCGTAAAAGCGCTTTTGCTGTAACTTCGATGAAATTCGCCTAACCCCATGCGCCAATATTTACACATAACTTTTATAAAACCGGGCCAAAACAGCGCATCAAACATCTCGCCTATCGAAATATCCGATTTTTTATATCCTTCGCGTTTGAACGCAAACACAGCGTTTGGTCCTGCTTCCATTTCACCGGTTATTCGTCGCGTGTAGTGTACGCCCAAGAACGGGAAAGCCGGATCGGGAACAGGATACACTAAATTATTTATCATGCTGCGCTTATGTTCGGCAAGTTCGTAATATTCGCCGCGAAACGGAATGATGCGTACATCGGGGTTTACGCCGCCCATCTTTGCCACGCGGTCGCAATACAAGCCTGCGGTGTTCACTATGAGTTTGGTTTCAAACGCCTTGCCTCCGGCAATGACCTCGCTATGATCGGTTTTTCGGTTGATTGCCGTTACGCGATGTTCGGTATAAATTTCGCCGCCATATTTTTCTGTAAAAACCGTAGCGTAACGATTGCCAACCACCTTAAAATCAACAATACCCGTGTAGGGAACCCAAATTCCGGCAATTCCCGTGACATTTGGCTCGTATTCCCTAATTTCGTCGGCAGTGATTTTTTTGTTCTGTGTCAAGCCGTTTTCCAAGCCGCGTTGATAAAGGTTTTCCAATCGCGGAAGTTCTTCTTCCGAAGTGGCGACTACAATTTTTCCGCACAATTCGTAAGGAATGTTTTCGCTGTCGCAAAACTCAATCAATTTTTTGTAACCTTTGGCACAGTTAGTTGCCTTCAGGCTGCCGGGTTTATAGTACAGTCCGGAATGTATCACTCCGCTGTTGTTGCCGGTTTGGTGGCTCGCAAGCGTTTTTTCCTTTTCTAAGACCGCTACTTTTAATTGCGGACTACTTTTCTTTAATTGCATGGCGGTAGCAAGTCCAACAATACCCCCGCCAATAATCGTTACATCGTACATAATGCGAATAAAATGTTGAAAATTTTTGCAAAAATAGAAAAAATACTTGAAAATGAAAAACGATTCTGATAAAAACTAATTCATCAAAATTGTTGTTACGCTTTCTCGACCGTGATAGAAGGCTTTTGCTTTTACCGTACTTGCATCGCTTCTCACAGGAACCGTCCATACGGGCGATTCGGCGGTAGGCTCCGAGCCGTCAACAGTATAACGGATTGTTGCTCCCGGTATTACGCTATTGGCGTACAGCATACCGTCAATAATCTTTATGCCCGGGTGCATTACCCGAAAGTTTACGCCTAATTTTGCCAAACGCGGTAGTTCCCGTTCCGATATTTTCGACCGGTACAGCTTGAGAGCCTCCACATAAGCGTCCTCGTTGTTTGTCAGCGACCATGCAGGTTGCGCGTTCCAGCCGCGCTCTATCAGTCCGTACATCTTTGGAAACAGCGAATATTCAATCATACCGTAATGTCGTATGGTTTCCGCCCAGAGCTGCCCCTGTACGCCCTTAATTTGCTGACGGGCTGCCGGATTCAATGGCAATTTTTCTCTTTCGGCTTCATAAATATCTTTCGGCGCGCCGCTCAAATATCTTCTTACCGACAAATATATCCTGTATGGCAACATGTTAAACGAATTGACTTCGTTGAGAAAACCGCCCCAATAATGTCCTGTTTCCTGCGGATGTTTGCCGTATGTGAAATCCATGTAAAAGTTTGATACATTGCACAGTATAATCGGATAACCTGCATTAGCAATCATGTAGGGAATTTGGTCGCCATTCCATTCGGGAATAGTGTTCCAGCAATAACTCAAAGTATTTTCGTTCACAAATTCGGGATTTACTTCCGTTTCTCCGCGAAGGGATATTTCTTGCCAGCCGGCAGGCTGTATTTCGCGCTCTCGCAAAATAGCAAGCGTTCTTCTCCAGAAATAATCTGTTAATCCTTGAATATCAGGAATATTTTCCTGTTGCATATACGCCTGCGCCACAGGCGAGCCAACCCACACGCCGTGCGGTATTTCATCGCCGCCCATGTGCAGTATTTCCAATTTTAATCCGGCGTCGCGATACATTGAAACCATTTCATCAACTACCTTTTCTATGAAACGGTACACCGACGGCATTCCGGCGTTTAGCGTATTGTCGCTATAGCCCTGCGCCGAAACATAACGCGAACTGTCGGCAAAATCGGTCAAAAGAAATTCAGTTGCCTTTGCGGGATTGTTATCTATGTTTCTATGGTATCGCACGTTCATTGCCTTTATTGCCGCCCGCGAATGTCCGGGAAAATCAATTTCAGGAATAACTTTGATATGCCTTCTCGTTGCGTACTGCAATATTTCTATAAAATCGGAGCGGGTAAAATATCCATTTCCGAGCGAAGTCGGGTCGTTGTAGTCCCAGCCGCTGCCGTATGCGGGGAATATACATTCCGATTCGTCCAACGTATGTCCGCGTCTTGCGCCTATTTCGGTCAATTCTTCCAATCCGGGAATTTCGATACGCCAGCCCTCGTCATCGGTCAGGTGCAGATGCAGGCGGCTCATTTTGTACATCGAAAGCAGGTCTATTATGCGAAAAATATTTTCCTTGCTTGTGAAATTTCGCGATACATCTATCATTTGTCCGCGATAAGCCAAATCGGGATAGTCTGAAATGTGCATGTATGGAACTGCAACGGGCAAATCAACTGCGCCCAAAATACCCAGCAGGGTTTTAGTTCCGTTAAAAACGGCATGTGGCGTAGCGCCGGCAATAGTGACTTTTCCGTCTCTGACGTCTAACAGATAATGCTCGTCGTTTCGCGGAACAAAACCGACAGGCAAAAGAGTCAGTTCAACAGTGGTAGGCTGAACATCGGCGTCAAGCCCGCACCTGCAACCATACATCTTTTCCAATTCATCTTCGAGAAGCATTGCCTCGTTTTCAAAAATTGGATCATGTACAAAATGAACGTCACGCGTGAAGATCAATTCTCCTATCTGCGCAAAATTCACAGTTTTTGGCGATGGGAAAATATCGGTTACTCTCAACTGCGCCGATTGCGCAAATGGCAGGGTTTCATCGTACACCAAATCGCCCCAGGGGTATGGCAGTTCGGGAGTTCCGGGTCTCGACCACTGCTCCTCGCGTGTAAACGGCATATACGTTATGGCAACGCTTTCGGGTTTCGATTGATTTCCCCTTGCGTCCAGTGTTACCATGTATGCGCCATCGGGCGCCATGCTAAAATTGATGATGCTGCCGGGGCAACGAAACGTTACTTTCAATGAATCGCCGGGCTGAACAGGGCGATACGCAGACGTTGGATACATCTTGTAATAGTTGGCGCTGATTTGCTCAACTTTTACCTGAGGATTTTCCTCCTGTACCGCTCTGCCGTACTGCTGCTGGTTGTAATAAACTATCCAGTTGCCCTGCAACGGTCTTGCGCCATTGTTTACGATAAAGAACGTATTTTCATACATGCCGGGAACAACGTTGTTTGCGCCCATTTCCCAAGTAAGCGACATGGTCGGCAAGGTTTCTTTATTGTTTGTACAACTTGCAAGCATACAAGAGAGTATTAGAGAGATTTTGAAAATTTGTTTTTTCATGTTATAATATAAATTTAGTTAAAATCATAAGGCATTAATTTTTAAACAATTCGGCTACAAGCCACATCATTCTGGCATTCGTATGTACCCACACTTCTTTGTATGTGCAGTTGCTTTGCGTTTGCCAAAACGGTTCGTCATCGTTTTCAAATGTTTCTATACCAACGGGAACCGCGCCAACCACATCGCCTGAATAGGCTCCGTACAAAGGGTGGTAATCGTATCCATCGCCATAGATGGTGCTTGCTGCAAATGGGTTAAAACCAACGATATACTCCATCTGACGTATAGCAATATCTTTCAGTTCTTTGTCGTCAAACAATCGCGCAAGAATGAAAGCCGCTTTTGCCTTACCCTGAATTATTGCATGAAATCCACGAAATTGGTATGCCACAGGGAAACGGCGCAAATAATGCGTTTCTGATAATTGTATCCCGTTTCTTACTTGCGCGTTGTATTCTTCTAACGATGGCGCGCCTCTGTCGCGCGGTCCCTCGTGATATATGCTCGAATAGTCGGTATTGTCCACTTCGTAAACTGCTGCGGGCAATATTCCGTAGGGTTCCATTATTTTTGAAATGTCGTGCAGATAATCCGAGTAAGCCCTGCATGATTCTATCCATTTCTGTGCGTCAGAATGATTGGGCGCATATTTCAACAGCATCGCCAAGCCCTGTATCATAAGATGTTCCTGACTTCGATGAAAATAAGCAAGAGTCCTTTCTTTTCTGCGCGATTCGTAGAAAAATCCGCGTAGAGGTATAGCCCAGTCGGCGCGTCTTTCCAACTGCTGGCTGCCCATAACAATAGAAGCATAATACGCAGCCCTGTCAATATAGCGCTGTTCATTTGTGATACTATACAGACGCATTGCCGCGACCGTTGCTAATGCTGCTACATCTGTTTCCGGAGCGTTTCGGGCAAGCCTCGCTTCCATCATTTCATCTGCAAACCAAAAATCTTCAATAGCCGTATTGCGACACCAGCGAGCAAAGACGGGATCTATTTCCTCAAAATGCGGAACAGCCTCTGCGCAATAGGAGGCTCCCATAAAATTATCCCACGAATCCCTGCGGGCTGTGGACTGCATATCGTCCTTGTCGCCGCGAATGTTTTGCGTCCAAATGCCTATAATCAAGCCGCCGTTTCTGAAGCCGTCTCCGAAACGTGTGCGCATAGCCCAATTCAGACCCCAGCGGGCTTCTTCGAGTAATCGCTCATACATTACACGGTCTTTATCCTTCACCGCTTCGGCAAGTTCCAGCATTGCCATTCCCGATTCCGCAGTATTGGCAAGTCCTTGCGTCAAGTCGGCTGCATCGTGCCAACCGCCGCCAACGCTCAAACTGCGTCCATCGGGATGAAAACAGAACACGTCCAAATGACACTCCTGATGTATTCCCGGCTGGTCGTAGCCGCATCGCTGCGCATAGAAAAAGTTCAATGTGCGCCATGCGGTAGCAAGATATGCGTTATTGCCTATTGCAAAAGGTTTTGAACTAATGCCGTCAACGGATAATGTATAAAAACCCGGTTTATCAAACGAACTAAAATCCAACACTGTAAATCCGTTTTCCTGCGATTGTCCTCTACCACTAAAAACGACCTTGCCTTGTTCGTTGTGCAACGTGAAGTTTGTGTTATTAACGTTTTGAACTACCGCCTGTTTGCGCGCGCCTGTTCTGTAACCGCTATGGCTATAGGCTATTGCATCGCGGCGAAGGTCAAAGCCTCTGGTATTTTCTGTCTCTACCTTTTCTAAACGCATATCGTCAATATACAAACTCATTGTTTCGCTTGCGCCGACAGGCGAACCCGGCATCATAAGACTTACTCCGAAACCTGTTACGCGGTCGCGATAAATATCGGGGATTTCCCAAACTACGCGCTGCCATCTGCCGGGATATACATTCTCAAAATGATCTCCAAAGAATCGTCCGGGAGTAGGCATAACTCGCTCGCCATCGTTGTATAGCGCAATACCCACAAACACGGTGTAAAAACCCGGAGCGTCTACGTATATCCAAGTCGAAAAACGATTATAGTCTCTAATATCTTCTCCGTCTAACGGTCGTAAAACTTCGGGAGATCCGTAATTACGGTTTGTTGGATTTTTCACGTCTAACGACGTGGGCGTGTCCATGCGCACACTGCCGTTTCCCGATATAGTGACGTTCCTGTCTATGTGCAGGGTTCCCGGATTGGAAACTTGCAAAGCCTCAAAATCAGAAACTAAAGGCAACGAACGCGACATTAATACTTCTTTCTCGTACCAGCGAGTTATTGCGGCGTCTTCCAAATACGCCTTCATAGTATGTCCGCGAAGATAACGGCTCTCCTCTAATTGCTCGACAAGCCTGAAGTCCGTTTGATTCGATGAACGACTGCAAGCGGTAAAGAAACATAAAATGGCAAGTAAAATACCCGACATTGTATGCGTTGAACTAAATGTGTATCTATTCATTTTTTATTAATAAATTTTTTTGCAAAAGTATATTAATTTTTTATTTTTTCCAAATGAATTTTTGTTTAAGTAATATGACTTTTCGGGGGATATTCATTCCTTAACCCCTTATAATGTTCGTACAGCGCCGACTGCGATTTAAGCGGCGGATTATCGTCGCGTTTGTAGCGGTTGTCCTGTTCTGCGTCTATGATACGCGCTTTGACGTTGTCGCGCAATTCCGTTTCGAGAATGAATTTCAATTCCTTTTGCAGATTAGGGTCGTAAACAGGCGCGGCTACCTCGATGCGATTGTCGAGATTGCGCGACATCCAGTCGGCTGACGATATGTAATACCGCTCGTAGCCGCCGTTGCAAAAGATGAAAAAGCGCGAATGTTCCAAATAGCGCCCCACGATGCTTACCGTTTGAATATTTTCACTCAATCCGGGAACGCCGGGTATCAACGAACAAATCCCGCGCACTACCATACGTATGGAAACGCCCGCCTGACTTGCCTGATACAGTTTGCGTATCATATCCTTATCAACAAGATTGTTAATTTTCACCATGATCCATGCTTCGCGTCCGGCTTTCGCGTTGAAAATTTCCTCGTCAATAAGGGAATACAACTTGCGGCGCATAAATTGCGGGGAAACAAGCAGATGATTGAAATTCGGATATTTGAACGGATTTTCAAAATAATCGAACAATTTTTCTATTTCGCGCCCTATTCGCTGGTCTGCTGTGAGCAGCGACACGTCGGTATACGCCGTTGCGTTGCCTTCGTGGAAATTGCCTGTGCCAACAACCGAATAGTAGCGGATACGCCTGTTTTTGCTTTTGCCATCGCGGCGCGTAATAAGCGTGATTTTGCTATGCACCTTCAACCCCGGTATTCCAAAAAGCACTTTGGCGCCGATGTCCTCGAGATGCCTTGCCCAGTATATATTTGAATTTTCGTCGAAACGCGCCTGTAATTCAATAAGTACGATTACTTCCTTGCCATTTTGCACCGCATTGGTCAAAGCGCTGATTACCCGCGAGTTTTTTGCAACGCGGTAAAGCGTAATTTTTATTTGCTGAACATCGGGATCAATAGCCGCCTCGCGCAAAAGGTTGATATAATCGGTAAATTTTTGATAAGGATAGTGCAACAAAATATCATTTTTGTCAATCGCCTTCAAAATGCTTTTGCCCGCGCGAATTTGCGGGTGCGACAACGGCGGCGCAGAATGATATTCCAATTCCTTACCGCCAACGTTCGGAAAATTCATAAAATCCCTGAAATTATGGTACCGTCCGCCCGCGATAAGATTGTCGTCAGCGGTTAGTTCGAGATGTTTTGATATGTACTTCAACAAGTCTTCCGGTATTTCCTTGTCGAACACTAAACGCACGGGTTGCCCGATACGGCGTTGTTTCACGCTTTTAGAAATCTTTTCAAGAAAACTTTTAGTCAGGTCGCTGTCCATATCCAATTCGGCATCGCGAGTCAATTTCATAA
>Ga0099364_10005307_pt1 | contig 19179 bp, 20 predicted proteins | sample TergutTh196P3_FD_73070 | JGI IMG/M metagenome (GOLD analysis project Ga0099364, IMG submission 73070) | Microcerotermes parvus P3 segment gut microbial communities from Pointe-Noire, Republic of the Congo - Th196 P3 | ecosystem: Host-associated > Arthropoda: Insects > Digestive system > Gut ...
ACAAGCATTTTTTAACCCTTGCCAAAGCTTGTTTGAATTCGTATAATTAAAATAAAGAGCATATTTCTGGAAATGTAAACTACTTTTTTGCAAAAATCCTGCTTTTGCGTAAATTTATTAAAGCAAAGCATAGCAGGGTTGGCAAAAAACAATTAAGGAGCGTATCAGTCATGAAAAACCTTGCTTTCCTGACAATCTTACTGGTTTTTACAATCATATTTTCAAGTGGCTGTGCTGACGAAATGTCCGGGCGGGTCTTGGAAGAGAATGCGGTCGAGGATAATCATCTTTTGGCCGTAATCCCTGTAAAGTCTGATGACTTAGGCACATCGGCAGATGAGAATTTATTAATAAAGAGTCTGGACATAGATTATTTTCCAGCTATTACTAATTACTCATATGTTGATGATTTGGGTTTTGAAATTCTAATGGACATTTATTCTCAAATTGATTTCATTGTACCTTTTGCAGAATTTGACAAAGATACCCTAGATATTTATTTGCGTAATTTTCACCGTCTGCTTACTGATGAAACTGTTATTCATGCCGATGAAGATAAATTATATATTGGAGAATCTGAAGAAAGATATATCCAAGATTTTCTGCATGATTTCCAAGACAATCACCCATCAGAGCTGCCATATAAGTATTTATTACTTAATTATTCCGGCGAAAGCTTTCCATTGCTGGGAGTTACTTCTTCCGGCAGAGTAATGATTTTCAAATATAGCCTTGATGAAGATAGGTTTGATTTGTGGTATCGCGCTGAATCAAGTTATGAATATTTCATTGCGCCTAACCGGATGTCACATGGTGGGGGAAGAAATCCTCTTGAACAGTTCTTTGTGCTTGTTGATGAAAATTCAACTAAAAAAATGGCAATTCACTTTTATTCATTAGGAATCCCTCTTGATGATAATGAATGGGATTCTATGAATTTAGTTAGTTTACCATTTTCCCAAGACGTCCCTTATATTCCTGAACAACTTGAAAATCAAGCAATAACATTCGAGGGCAATCCATTCATGTTTTTCCGGGTCACATTGGAGCAATTTAACATTCTTCGCAAAGATTATGAATACTTAAGAAATAATCTGCCAGTCGCCATTGATTTCCATGAATTGTTTGTAGGCTCATATGAAGTGGTTCAATAAAATATAAAGGAGCTGCCGCCAGTTTTAAAAGCCGCAGCAACTCCCTTTATTTTGTTAATCGTATACAATTATATTGATTAACTCATAATCTGACAACTCAATTCCTAATGCATCCCGGACTTTGCTTTTTAAAGTCCTAAACTCAATAGTCGAACCGTCCATATGGCTTTCCGCCCATTGGGATTCATTTGTAGAATTCCATGACCGAGGATAGGCTATCCCGGTTTGATGCATTCCACTTTGTATGCCATGGAATTGAACAATTTCATGGCTGAAAAGATTATTATTTGGATGCTCTGAATGTGGATAATGGTTTAACGTATGTGCTTTTAAACCACCATTTGTTACAATACATTCGAGAATCTCTTGCTGCTCTGTTGACCTATTGCGTATTATTGCGTCAACATTTCTCGGTAAATCAAAATCTTCGTTCCAAATCCGCCCTGTGTCAGAATAACCAGAATCTAATATTTTGGGACCGACACAAATCCTTATTCTTCCTGTAGCTGAATCATACATATTATCATCAAAACTATAATAAGAGAACCAATTTCTTTTTGGCTTAAGTAAAATGTCCACCGTTGTCCCATTAGTACGGGTTATTACGCCAGAAATAGATTCCGGTATACTGATTGTCCTGCCAACATTCCCCGCCCCCTCGTCCGGGCCATTTTGCAGACATTTTATCGGACAAGTGCACGTGCCTGGCGGCTGGCTCGTAACCGCAATGACAGTAAGGGAAACTGTTGCAAATATATTGCTGTTGCCACTAGACCTTGCCGTAATCGTGACATTACCCGGAGCTATCGCGGTTACGCCCCCTAAACTGCTGACCGTGGCAATGGAAGCATTATTGCTGCTCCAGCTGACATTCTGGCTTGCACCTGCTGGCAAGACAGCCGCCGCAAAAAACCGGGTTGCGCCGACTGTCAAGCTTCCGGCGCTTCCAGCGATGGCTACGCTTGCCGGGGCGGTCTGCTGGCACGAGGGGTGCGGCTGGCACGTGGCCGGGGGTTGGCACGAGGATTGGCACGAGGGGTGGGGCTGGCAGATGACAACCGCAATAACCGTAATGGAAACTGTTGCAAACATATTGCTGTTGCCACTAGACCTTGCCGTAATCGTGACATTGCCCGGAGCTATTGCGGTTACGCCCCCTAAACTGCTGACCGTGGCAATGGAAACATTATTGCTGCTCCAGCTGACATTCTGGCTTGCACCTGCTGGCAAGACAGCCGCCGCAAAAAACCGGGTTGCGCCGACTATCAAGCTTTCGGTGCTTCCAGCGATGGTAATGCTTGCCGGATTGGTCTGCTGGCATGAGGGGTGCGGCTGGCAGATGACAACCGCAATAACCGTAAAGGAAATCGTTGCAAATATGCAATTGTTGCCACTGGACCTTGCCGTAATCGTGACATTGCCCGGAGCTATTGCGGTTACACTCCCGGAACTATTAACCGTGGCAATGGAAGCATTATTGCTGCTCCAGCTGATTCCCTGATTTGCGCCAGATGGTGACACAGAAGCCGTAAAAGTCCGGGTTGCGCCGACTGTCAAATTTCCGGTACTTCCATTGATGGCTACGCTTGCCGGGGCTGGCGGTGTGCCTGGCGGCGGCGTGACTGGGGGCGGTGTGCCTGGCGGCTGGCAAACAACAGCGGCGGTGACAGTAAAGGAAACCGTTGCAGAAATGCTGTTGTTGGCACTAGATCTTGCCGTAATTGAGACATTGCCCGCGGCCCTTGCGGTTACGCCCCCGGAACTATTGACCGTGGCAACAGAAGCATTATTACTGCTCCAGCTTACGCTTTGGCTTGCGCCAGATGGTGACACAGAAGCCGCAAAATTCCGGGTTGCTCCGACTGCCAAGCTTGCGGTGCTTCCACTTATTGCAACGCTTGCCGGGGCTGGAGGCTGGGGTGAACCCGCCTGAGTGACAGTAATGGAAACCGTTGCAGATATGCTGTTTATGGCCGCCGAGCTTGCCCTGATGGTTGCTGAGCCGGCCTTAATTGCGGTCACTCTCCCGGAGCTGTTGACTGTGGCAACGGAAACATTGCTGCTGCTCCAGTTAACGCTTTGGTTCGCACCCGGGGGCAATACTTGCGCCGAATAGTTGCGGGTACTGCCGACAGACAGGTTTCCGGTTGACCCTTGGATGATAATGCTGGTTGGACATGACATGATTTTTCTCCTCTTTTTGATTTTTCTGGATGGGCTATTTACATCTCGGTTCAATACCACTATAACTGCCAAAGCTGGCAATAAACATGGACTATAGGCCAGTATTTTTAAGGCTTATCGCAATGGATAAGGGTTTATCCATGGAAATAGCTTATCATAAAGAAATGGAAAAAAATGGCATTTTCATGGTAAAAGCACTTCTCCATAAAAAAATAATTTGACTTTTATCCAAGATAATGTATAATGATATTCGTACGCAAAATTTGTTTAGTGTCATTAAACTTTTGGTTTAGTATTTGATTTCGCAAATGTGAGGCGGATATGGATATTGGAAGCAGGTTAAAAGAGCTGAGAATGCAAAAAAGCTTAACGCAAGAGGAGCTGGCCAGCCGGAGCGAGTTATCGAAAGGCTTTATTTCCTTGCTTGAGCGTAATCTTACCTCGCCGTCAATTGCGACCCTCGTTGACCTGCTCCAATGCCTTGGGACGGATTTAAAGGATTTTTTTACCGAAACTTTAGAAGAGCAGATTGCTTTTGGCGAGACTGATTATTTTGAAAAAATAGATAACGAGCTGGGCAACAAAATTGAATGGATTATCCCCAATGCCCAAAAAAATATCATGGAGCCAATCAAGCTTTCGCTTAACGCTGGCGGCGCGACCTATCCCGACAATCCGCATGAGGGCGAGGAATTTGGTTATGTTTTATCCGGAAGCCTGACGATTGTTTTGGGGAATCGGCATATCAAGGTAAAAAAGGGCGATTCTTTTTATTACAAGCCTGATACTACCCATTATATGAAAGCAAACGAAAAAACTGGCGCAACACTTATTTGGGTCAGCAGCCCGCCAAGTTTTTGATGGGAATGGAGATACTGTTATGAATTTCAACAACCAAAAGCCCTTAATTCATCTTGAAAACATCAGCAAGTCTTTTGACGGCCAGTTAATCATTGACGAGCTGGATTTGCAGATCCGGGAAAATGAATTTGTGACGCTTTTAGGGCCGAGCGGCTGCGGAAAGACGACCCTGCTTCGGATTATCGGCGGTTTTGAAACCCCGGATACTGGCAAGGTCATTTTTGATAATGCTGATATTACCCATCTTCCGCCCAATAAAAGGCCGCTGAATACTGTTTTTCAAAAGTATGCCCTTTTTTCCCATATGAATGTCGGGGAAAACATTGCGTTTGGGTTAAAAATAAAAAATAAACCCGCGGATTATATCGCGGAGAAAATTGCTTATGCCCTCAAACTGGTTAATCTGGATGGCTTTGAGAAAAGAAAGCCCGATACCTTAAGCGGCGGCCAGCAACAGCGGATTGCAATAGCCCGCGCAATTGTCAATGAGCCAAAGGTGCTGTTGCTTGATGAGCCGTTAGGGGCCCTTGATTTAAAACTGCGCCAGGATATGCAGTATGAATTAATCCGCCTCAAAAATGAGCTGGGGATTACTTTTATCTATGTCACCCACGACCAAGAAGAGGCTTTAACGATGTCAGATACCATTGTCGTGATGAACCAAGGTTATATCCAGCAGATTGGGACTCCCGAAGGGATTTACAATGAGCCGGAAAACGCCTTTGTTGCTGACTTTATCGGCGAAAGCAATATCATTGACGCAATCATGATTGAGGATAAATTAGTTGAAATCCTTGGCAGCCGCTTTGCTTGTGTTGATACCGGGTTTGGCAAAAGGAAACCTGTTGACGTTGTGATCCGGCCGGAAGATGTGGAGCTTACGAGCAAAGAAGCCGGGACGCTTGAGGGCGTGATAAGCCACCTTATTTTTAAGGGCGTCCACTATGAAATGGAAGTAACCGCCGGAGGTTTTGAGTGGCTGGTCCATTCCACGGGTATGTTTCCCGTCGGGGCCAAGGTGGGGATAAAGATTGACCCTTTTAATATCCATATCATGCACAAGCCGGAATCCGAGGACGAGGAAGCTGTTTCCATTGAGGCACTTGAGGAACAATCATAAATGGCAAATTTGCTGCGTAAAAAAGAAAACAACACTTTTATCATTGGTTCGCCTTATTTTATTTGGGTCGTCATTTTTATTGTCGTTCCCTTAATAATGATTTTTTATTATGGCTTGATTGACCGGAATGGCAATTTTACCCTTGAAAACATTGCCGCCATTGCCCAGCCCGTGCATTTAAAGGCACTTCGGCTTGCCCTATGGCTGGGAGTCATCGCAACGGTTATTTGCCTGATTATTGCTTATCCCTTGGCTTATATCTTGTCGCAAACCAGCATTAACCGCTATGGATTTGTTGTGTTTTTATTTATCCTGCCGATGTGGATGAATTTTTTGCTCCGCACCCTTGCTTGGCAGACATTATTAGAAAAAACCGGGGTGATTAATAATATCCTTGTTTTTTTAAGGCTGCCGCCGCTTAACATCATTAATACGCCAGCTGCGATTGTCCTTGGGATGGTTTACAATTTTTTGCCTTTTATGGTCCTTCCTATTTATAATAGCTTGCTAAAAATTGACCCCAATATCATTAACGCCGCCCGTGACTTGGGTGCTAACAGTGTTAAGGTTTTGCAAAAAATCATCTTCCCTCTTAGCTTGCCGGGCGTAATCAGCGGGATAACGATGGTTTTTATCCCTGCCCTGACGACCTTTGTCATCAGCAATTTGCTGGGGGGAAGCAAAATCCTCTTGATTGGCAATGTTATTGAGGAAGAATTTACCCATGCCGGAAACTGGCATTTAGGAAGCGGCCTTTCGATCGTTTTAATGCTGTTTATCATTGTCAACATGATTATTTCATCAATTTTTGACAAAACTGGGGAGGGCAATTTCTTATGACGAAAAAAAACCTCCAGCGGCTTTATATCGGCTTAATTTTTTTCTTTTTATACGCGCCAATCATAACACTTGTTATTTTATCTTTTAACGATAGCAGGACGAGGGCAAGATGGGGCGGTTTCACTTTTCGCTGGTATGGGTCATTGTTCCAAAGTGATGAAATCATGTGGGCTTTATTTAATACGCTTTCAATTGCTTTGCTGTCAGCGTTTTTTGCTACTCTAATCGGAACAATTGCCTGTGTTGCGATTATGCGCATGAAAAAAACAAGCCGGGCCGTTTCGATTGGCATAACAAATATCCCCATGCTTAATGCCGAAATCGTAACCGGGATTTCGCTAATGCTTTTATTTATCAGCCTGGGGCTAAGATTCGGCTACGGCACGATTCTTTTGTCGCATATTACTTTTAATATCCCTTATGTCATCCTTTGCATTATGCCAAAAATGCGCCAGCTTAATCCGAGTACCTACGAAGCGGCCAGGGATCTTGGCGCAAGCCCCATTTATGGCTTTTTCAAAGTGGTGTTTCCGGATTTGCTGCCGGGAATTATTGCCGGGTTCTTGATGGCTTTTACGATGTCGCTTGATGATTTTATCATTACCCATTTTACCAAAGGGCCAGGTGTCCATACGCTTTCAACAATGATTTATTCCGAAGTCAGGAAAGGAATCAAGCCGGAAATGTATGCCCTTTCAACGCTTATTTTTGCGTCAGTATTATTGCTTTTATTGCTGATAAACCGACTTCCCGCTGGGGAGGTCAAGAAAAACCAACATAATCTTTAGGAGGATCTATGAAAAACAAATTTTATGCCAAAAAACTGATTGTCTTACTTTTCGCGCTGGCCTTTTTTGCTTTCCTTACGGCTGGTTGCGGAGGCAAGGACGGCCCAAATGGCCGGGTCGTTGTTTACAACTGGGGTGAGTATATTGACCCCGATGTACTCAAGATGTTCGAAAAAGAAACTGGAATCCGGGTCATTTATGATGAATATGAAACTAATGAAATCATGTTTCCCAAAATCGAATCCGGGTCGTCAAATTATGATGTCTTATGTCCCTCGGATTATATGATCCAAAAACTATTGGAAAATGATTTGCTGCGGGAAATAAATTTTGCGAATGTCCCCAACGCCAAAGAGCATATCGGCGCGGAATATTTCGAGCGTTCGTTGGAATTTGACCCGACCGGGACTTATTCTGTCCCTTATAAGTGGGGGACGGTCGGCATTCTTTATAATGAAGCAATGGTTTCCGGGCCGATTGATTCATGGGCGGTTTTGTGGGAAGAGCAATATTCCGACAGCATTTTAATGCAGGATTCCGTCCGTGACGCTTTCATGGTCGCCCTCAAATTAAATGGGTTTTCATTAAATTCAATGGACGAAAATGAGCTTTTAATTGCAAGGGATGCCTTGATTGCCCAAAAGCCGCTGGTGCAAGCTTATGTCATTGACCAAGTCCGCGACAAGATGATTGGCGGCGAGGCCGCGCTTGGCGTCATTTATTCCGGCGAGGCCCTTTATACCAGGCAGGAAAATCCCGACTTGGCTTTTGTAATCCCCAAAGAGGGGACTAATGTCTGGATTGATTCATGGGTCATTACCAAAAATGCGGCCAATCCGGACAATGCGGAGACATTCATTAACTTCATGTGCCGCCCGGATATTGCTTTGATGAACTTCGAGTATATCACTTATTCAACGCCTAACGATACTGCCCGGTCAATGATTGAAGATCCCGAAATCCGTTATTCGGAGGTCGCTTTCCCCAACCTTGCTGATTTTTATGGTTTGGAAACTTACCGTTTCTTGGGCGCAGAGGGTGATGAGCTTTATAATCAGCTGTGGAAAGAAATTAAGTCTTGGTGATAAACTAATCTGTCCGGGCGGGCTTTCCGCCCGGATATTGCTCACTCGCCAACCGTCCCATACGGCCAATCATTTATCCCGCCAAAATTAAGGACATTAAGATAACCCATCTCGGCCAGTTTATTTGCTGCCGCTTCGCTTCTTTTTCCGCTCCGGCAATAAACCAAAATCTTGGCATTTTTGTCCGGAAGTTCTTTCTCGGCGCGGTTTGCGATTTCATTGTCCGGAATCAAAATCGCCCCGGCGATATGTTTTTCGCGGTACTCTTCGCTTGACCTTACATCAAGCAGGATAAATTCTTCGCCTGATTCCATGATTTTAAAAGCTTCCATTGCCGTTATTGCCGTTATTTTGATATTCATTTCGTTCCCAACCTCTTCTTTTTCGTTTGTTCCGCACCCAATCATTAATAATATCTTAAAACTAATTAAGCTAATCAAAAGGGATTTATTTATTTTCATTGCCTTACCTTTTTTTAAAATTTCACCCTAAGCCAAAAAACTTTAGTTTTTAATATAAAGTGGAATTTTTATTTTACCCTATCCTATAAGAGATGTCCGGAATTGTCAAGCTGGGGGATTTTATTATTCCCATTCTTAAATTTTTGTGGTACTATATGTTTGTGTCCTAATCCAAAAATTATTCCACGGACTAATATAAAAATATAAAGGAGAAATATGATTAAAAATACTTATCTTAAAGAGGTACTTGAAAAAGTCAGAAAGCGTGACGGCAACGAAGTTGAGTTCCTGCAAACGGTCGAGGAGGTTTTTAAATCCCTTGAAGTGGTGGTTGACAGGCATCCGGAATACCAGCAAATGGGGCTACTTGAAAGGCTTACTGAACCGGAGCGGAGCATTACATTTAGGATTAGCTGGGTTGATGACAACGGCCAGGTGCAAGTTAACCGCGGCTTCCGGGTCCAATGGAATGGCGCAATTGGGCCGTATAAAGGCGGACTGCGTTTCCACCCCACCATGAATCTAAGCATTGCCAAATTTCTTGCTTTTGAGCAAACTTTCAAAAATTCCCTGACCGGATTGCCCATCGGCGGGGGAAAAGGCGGCTCTGATTTTGACCCTCGCGGCCGTTCCGATGGGGAAATAATGCGTTTCTGCCAAGCTTTTATGACTGAGCTTTATCGCCATATCGGGCCGGATGTTGATGTCCCGGCAGGCGATATCGGGGTCGGGGCCCGTGAAATCGGCTATCTTTACGGCCAATACAAACGGATTAAAGGGGTGTGGGAAAATGGCGTTTTGACTGGCAAAGGCCTGGCATACGGCGGGTCGCTGATCCGTCCCGAAGCAACCGGGTATGGCGCGGTTTATTACGCAAATGAGATGTTTAAACATGAAAATGTTGACATCAAAAATCTAACCTTTGCCCTCTCCGGTTTCGGTAATGTCACTTGGGGATCAGCCGGAAAAATAGCTGAACTGGGCGGAAAAGTCATCACCATCAGCGGCCCGGACGGTTATGTTCATGACCCGGACGGTGTCAGCACCCCCGAAAAAATAGATTATCTTGCGGTTATGCGTTCCTCCGGCCGTGATAAAGCAGAGGATTATGCCGTCAAATTCGGCTTGCCGTTCCATGCCGGGCAAAAACCTTGGGCAGTAAAAGCGGACGTGGTGATGCCTTGTGCTACGCAAAATGAAATTGGCCTTGATGAAGCAAAGGTTATTGTTGCTAATGGGACAAAATATATTGTTGAAGTTTCAAATATGCCCTGCCGTAATGAGGCGATTGATTATTTCCAGAAAAATGGCCTTATCGTTGCCCCGTCTAAGGCCGTAAATGCTGGCGGCGTAGCAACATCAGCCTTGGAAATGAGCCAAAATTCAATGCGCTATTCTTGGTCGGCCGAAGAAGTTGATTTAAAGCTAAAGGTCATCATGAAAAATATCCACGATGAATCCGCCAAGGCAGCCGCCGATTATGGGCTTGGTTATGATTTGGTCGCCGGGGCAAATATCGCTGGCTTCAAAAAAGTGGCCGAAGCGATGATTGCCGAGGGGATTATTTAAGGAAAACTAACAATACAGGCTTTTTATTGTTCGCTTGATATATCCGAAAGCTGTGTTGCAAGATACCGCTCTCCCGAATCGGGGAGCATTGTGACAATAATTTTCCCCGCGTTTTCCTCTTTTGCGGCAAGCCCTAGGGCCGCCCATACCGCCGCACCGGAGGATATGCCGCAAAGCACGCCTTCCTCACGCCCTAATTTTTTCGCCGTGTCAAATGCGTCCTCATTGGTTACGCAGATAATTTCATCAATGACCGAGCGGTTTAAGATTTTCGGCACGAATCCCGCCCCGATTCCCTGAATGCGATGAGGACCCGGCCTGCCCCCGCTAAGAACCGGGGAAGCGTCGGGTTCTACCGCGACTATTTTCACAGAGGGCTTACGCTCTTTTAGCACCTCACCAACTCCGGTTATCGTGCCGCCCGTGCCGACCCCTGCCACGAATATATCCACTTTGCCGTTTGTGTCGCGCCAAATTTCTTCGGCGGTGGTTTCGCGGTGTATTTGCGGGTTGGCGGGGTTTTCAAATTGCATTGGCATAAAGCTCCCGGCAATTTGATTTGTGAGTTCGCGCGCTTTTTTTACTGCCCCAGCCATTCCCTCACTGCCCGGTGTCAGGATTAAATCCGCGCCAAGCATTTTTACTAACTTGCGGCGTTCGATTGACATGGTTTCGGGCATGGTAAGGATTAGCCGATACCCCTTAGCCGCGCAAGCAAACGCCAGGCCGATGCCCGTATTGCCGCTCGTTGGTTCAATGACCACGCCGCCGGGCTTTAGCTTGCCTTGCTGTTGGGCTGCGCAAAGCATAGCCGCGCCGACACGGCATTTTACGCTTCCGGCAGGGTTAAAGGCTTCTAATTTACCCAGCATGATACCCGGCAATCCCGCGCTGATATTCGGTAACTTCACAAGCGGCGTTGCCCCGATGACATCGGTAATCGCATTGTAAGTTTGTGAACGAAAATTATTAAACTTCATATTGAATACTCACTTTCATGCTTAATATCGTACTTGAAAAGCGATGAAATCCGCTGTTTTAATTCTAACAGCTCCGGGTCGCTCCGCCTACGCGGACGCTGGGTGTCAATGGTAAATTTGTTGCGGATAGAGCCGGGATTAGGTGAAAAAACGACAATCTCATCTGACAAATATAACGCTTCGTCGGTATCGTGCGTTACCATTACAATGGTGACCCCTGTTTCTTCCCACAAACGCAACAGGTCGTCTTGCAGTCGTTCGCGGGTAAGCGCGTCCACGGCGGCAAAGGGTTCGTCCATCAGGATAATGCGCGGCTTGACCGACAAGGCGCGGGCAAGTGCCAACCGCTGCCGCATCCCGCCCGAAGCTTGGGATGGGTATTTACGGAAAGAATCGGCAAGTCCGGTCTTTTTTAGATAGACAAACGCTTTTTCTTCCCGTTCACTTCGGGGAACGCCGCGCAGTTTTAAGGTAAAGGTGACATTTTGCAAAACGGTCATCCATGGGAAGACAGCGTAATCTTGGAAAATCATGGCAATGTCATGCTTAGGCCGATTTTTGAACATACTGTTTGCCAAAGGGGATAGGAATTTATACTTCTTTCGGTATGCGTCCATCTCTTTACGGGTGGACGGCAGCGGTTCAAGCACTTGCACGCCGTCGATATAAACGCTTCCTTCGGTCGGGGCTTGCAACCCGCCTAAAATCTCCAAAAAGGTAGACTTCCCGCACCCCGAAGGACCCAAAAAACTCACTATTTTCCCGTCTTCAATGTTAAGTGATACGCTAAGCACGGCGGTAATGCCATCGGCTGTCCTGTCCTCATTGATGACAGAAAAGAATTTGCTGATGTTTTTTGCTTCAATCATTTAACGTCCCCCTTTCCATACCGCTAATTTAAGTTCAATAAATTTCAAAACCTCAATTAAGAACCAGCCGATTATGCCTAGTGTAACCATACAGACAACCATTTTAGGGATTTGGAAATAATCTTTTGCTTCGTTAAGCACAAAACCGATTCCCGTCCGGCCGCCGTACATTTCGGCAATAATCAGCATAACAAGCCCCATCGCCACGCCAGTTTTAATGCTCATAATAATCGCGCCAAGCGCGTGCCAAAAATATACTCGCAGTATAAGCGTCAATTCACTTGCGCCGAATATCCTGGCACTTGCCAAATAGCGCGGCTCGGTGTCCTTTACGGCTTGATATGTGTTAAACAAGATCGGATAAAACGCGCCTAAAAAAATCAAAAAGGTTTGCATAGGCAGCCCAATCCCGAAAATGATGATCGTAAGCGGAACCCACGCGGGCGGCGGTATCGGTGACAAAAGCTGAAACAGCGGCAGGGTACGTTTTCTGATGTTTAAGTTCCAACCCATCAATATTCCGATTGGCACGGCGGTAATGACCGCTATTCCCAGCCCCAAGAAAAACTTGTGCATACTGTTTGCTATGTCCGCCAAAAAATTCTGCCGTGTCAGCATCTCCCAGAAAGTTACGGCTACATCGCTGATGGGCGGGACGAGCGTCCGCGGAACAAAACCGAGCCGCGGCAAAAGCTCCCATAATATTAGCAGGGGAATAAATACGATGAGAAATTCCCTTGAAAATATATTAAGTGCCGCACCTTTAAAAAAGTAACCAATCTCGCGCAGTACCGTAACGAAACCGCCGCGGACGCTCCGGATTTTGTATTTATTCATGATAATGTCCTCTTTAGCAACAGCCATCGCCCAGTTCAAGATACCAGTTTTCGCCATCATTTGTTTCGCAAGCAGTTAAAGTAAGCGATAACATAAGAACCAACACAAAGCTAAATAATATTTTTCTTACCATGTTACACCTTTAAACACATCTGAAAACATACTATCTTCCGGGTTTTCTTTGATGTTATCAAGAATGATAAGCTCATCGGCAAGTGCCTTCAAACCGTCAGTATCAAGCGCGATACGGAATTTTAGCAGGTCGTTGCCGTTAATAATCGCGTCTTCCGGCGCGCCCGTATAATCGGCGGCGATGGTTACGATATTTTCCGCGATGGGATCAGCAAGAATAATTTCGTTAGCTTCATCAATCGCTTTGATAAAGTCCTTTAACTGTTCGGGATTAGCCGCTAAAATACTGTCGCTTGCGTTAATGGTACGGCAAGGAATATTTTCGGCCACCTCACGGAACAGCACGGTATATCCCAACAGCTCGGCAATGCTGGCACTCGGTTCTTCCAAAATCGCGCCGTCTACCGCACCGGCTTCAAGGGCAGCAATCGCCGGGCCGCCCGCTAAGCGTTGCAGCTCAAACTCTGCTCCCACCGCACCTGCGGCAACTGCTAACGAGATAACCGCTTCGCAAGTCGGTGATATTCCGGCAATTTCTTTTCCGTCTAAGTCCGCCAATGTTTTAATCGGGGAATCTGTCGGAACTAACAGGACGCTTGTGCAGGGCTTTTTCACCTGTGCAATGGTCTTTAATGGCGCGCCGTTGGCAATAGCGGCAATGGCAGTCGTCGGGCAGGTCCAAAACACGTCCGCACCGCCGGATACCACCAAATCGCGGGACGCGGCGTTATCTTCGGTTGAAATAATTTCAACGTCAAGATTGTATTTCTCAAATAGCCCCAGTTCCTTTGCGACGTAGAGATTAAGGTGGTGGGTAGTTTTCGCGTCGGCGACGATGATTCGCGTTAGACCCGCTTCATTGTCCGATGAGGATTGCGGCGTACCGCATCCGGCCAACAGGGCCATAAGTAAAACTCCGGCCGTTACAGTTTTAATCAGTTGTTTTAGTTGCTTTTTCATTTTTGCTCTCCTTTTTTACATATAATACATATGTGATTAGTATGTTTAGAATTGTACATCATAATTCTCCGGTTGTCAATAGTTTTTAGAAAAATATTTATTTTTCATATCTGAAAAGTAGGTATTGACAAAAGGAAGCTTTTAAGTTATAGTGCTATTCATAAAGGTTGACTGGATTCATTCTTTCAACCACTTTGGAAGGAGCAGCGGGATAAATATGAGAATATCCGCAAAATCACGGTATGGCATTGCGGCTCTCGTGAGCATGGCGAGGGAGGCTAAATCTGATGAAGCGATCACCATCATCAGCTTGTCAGAAAAACTAAAAATTTCAAAAATATACTTGGAGCAAGTTTTTTCCCTGTTAAAACGCGGCGGGATTGTCATATCAATCAAAGGATCGCAGGGCGGCTATCGTCTAGCAAAACAGGCAAAGGACATCACTGTTTTTGAAATATTATCCGCCATCGAAACATCACTTTTTGAAAAGACGGAAGAAACAGTATCAGATAATAATGAAAATATCGAAAAGGCGATGAGGGAAATAGTATTTGATGTTTTGGATAAGTCGTTAAATGACGTTTTGAAACATATATCCCTTGATGATATAGCCAATCGTGCGGATAAATATCAAGAAAATGATAATTTTATGTATTATTTATAGGAGAGAAAGACATGAAAATAGATACAACCTGCATACACGGGGCAAAGGACAAAACGCACACAACGGGAGCTATCGCCCCTCCTATATATCAATCCGCGACCTTTGTTCACCCCGGCGTGAACGAGGACACCGGGTATTCATATTCCCGGCTGCAAAATCCCACGAGGGAACACGCGGAAAAGTTAGTGGCGGCATTGGAAGGCGGCGCAGCGGGCTTAGCTTTTTCGACCGGAATGGCGGCCATCACAACCTTGATGGAACTGTTTTCGCCCGGCGATGAGATGATCGCCTCCGATGATTTATACGGCGGGGCGTTCCGGTTGTTTAACACCATCGCAAAGAAGAACGGCGTTACTGTTAATTATGCAGATACATCTGATATTGCGATTGTTAAGTCACTCATTACCGACAAAACAAAAGGAATTTTTATTGAAACTCCTACCAATCCAATGATGAAAGTAACGGACATTGCTGCCGTCCGGAAGCTTACTAACGGCATGGATATTCTTCTGATCGTGGATAACACCTTTTTAACGCCATATTTTTGCCGTCCCATCGAGTTAGGCGCAGATGTGGTCGTGCATAGCGGCACAAAATATCTGTCAGGCCATAACGATACCCTTTCGGGATTCATCGTAAGTAAAACGGCGGTATTAGGGGAAAAATTGAAGTATTTGCATAAAACAATCGGCGCGGTGCTATCGCCCTTTGACGCTTTTCTTGTCACGCGGGGCGTGAAAACTCTGGCCGTAAGAATGGAAAAAGCCCAGCAAAACGCAATGAAAATCGCATCCTGGCTTAAAAATCACCCGAAAGTGACCAAGGTTTATTACGCCGGGCTTTCTGACCACAGCGAATTTGAAATATCCAAACGGCAGGGAACTGGCTTTGGCGCAATGATTTCCTTTTCGGTAGACAGCGCGGAAACAGCGTGTCATGTGCTTAATAAAACGGAGCTGATTCTGTTCGCTGAAAGCTTGGGCGGCACAGAAACATTGATAACTTATCCGGCCGCCCAGACACACGCAGACTTGCCGGAAGCGGAGCGTCTTAAACGCGGAATTGACGGCAAATTGCTCCGCATATCTGTTGGCATTGAAAATGCGGAAGATTTAATCGCTGACTTGGAAAGGGCATTAACATGAAGTATGATTTTGATAAGGTGACAGACCGAACTAATACAAATTCATTAAAATATGATTTCGCAAAGGAACGCGGCAAGCCGGACGGAGTGCTGCCGATGTGGGTTGCGGATATGGATTTTCCTGCACCGCCCCCGGTGCTAGAGGACATTAAGAAAGCTGTGGCACACGGTATTTTTGGTTATACGGAAGTGAAGCGTGATTATTACCTGGCCGTCAGCGAGTGGTTTAGAAAATGGTTTGATTATGATGTTTCTGAAGAAGAAATCGTAAAAACTCCCGGCATCGTTTTTGCACTCGCGCAGATGGTGCGGGCGTATACCAATCCCGGCGACAGCGTGATGATTCAAACACCCGTGTATTATCCGTTTTACGAGATTATCCGCGACAACAACAGGACAATAGTCAAAAATCCGCTTGTTTATAAAAATGGGAAATACTTTATGGATTTCGAGGACTTCGAACGCAAGGCGGTCCAAAATAATGTTAAGCTGTTTATCCTGTGCAGCCCTCACAATCCGGTCGGGCGGGTGTGGAACAAAGATGAACTCCAGGCCATAAATGAAATATGTGAGCGTTACGGCATTTTGATTATCTCCGATGAAATCCATTGCGATTTTATATATGAAGGCCATCCTCATACTGTATTTGGCCATATAAACGAAAACGCGATCATATGCACCGCGCCGAGCAAGACATTTAACTTAGCAGGATTGCAAGCTTCTAATATTTTTATTAAAAATGCGGAGCTTCGCCGCAAGCTAGCCTACGAAATTCAAAAAAGCGGTTACAGCCAGCTAAACACACTTGGGCTTATTGCCTGTATGAGTGCATATCTTAATGGCGGTGAGTGGCTTTCGCAATTAAAGGAATATCTTTGGGGCAATATCAGTTTGGTTCGTGAGTTTTTAACGGCACAATTGCCCGAAATAAAATTAATTGAACCCGAAGGAACATATTTGCTTTGGTTAAATTTCAGTTCCTTGGGCCTTACCCAAAAAGAGCTTGATAATTTAATCACAAATAAAGCAAAATTGTGGCTAAGCAGCGGGACGGCATTCGGCGAGGAAGGCAACGGATTTTGGCGTATGAACATCGCTTGCCCAAGAGCAATTTTAGAAGATGCGCTACTAAGGTTAGAGGGAGTGCTTAAGCATCCAATCCAATGCGTTCATCTGCCGGATACCGTTGTGATTTGCCCCAGCTCCGATATCGTCTAACGTCAGCAAAATTTTGGGGTTGTGATCAGAGATTTTTTCAAGCGATGAAAGCTCTCGTCTAAGAGTATTCTCATCAAGCACGGTTGCCGCCACTTGAAAATAGGTGATTCCGTCAGAATTCCTTGCAACAAAGTCCACTTCTCCATTTGCAAGATGTCCCACATATATATCATAACCGCGCCTAAGTAGTTCTAAGTATACCAGATTTTCCAATATATGTCCTTGGTCGGATTCATTAGCACCCAAAAGAAACTGACGAATTCCAATATCAGCCATATAATATTTCTCAAGCGTGGCAAGGTATTGCTTACCTTTTATATTATAGCGATTTACTTGGTATATCATCAAGCTTTCCATCAGCCCTTTTATATATTTTTCTACGGTCCTTTGGTCAATTTTACGACCGTTTGATGTCATTGTGTTAGCAATTTTACTTGTTGATAATAAGCTTCCAATATTATGGAATACAAATCGTACTACACTCTCTAACATCATTACATCTGATATTTTTAGCCGCGACACAACATCTTTAAGCAGGATAGAGTTATATATTCCAGCCAGATATTCACGTATATCTTTTTGCCGTCTGCCTAGCTGTAAGGCATAAGGAAAGGAACTATCATTCAAATATGAAGCATACTTTTCCATTTTTGTCAGCGTCTTTCCAAGTTCGTATATTTCTAATCCCTTGCAGTATTCCGCAAATGATAGTGGCAACATCTTTAACTCCACATAACGCCCGGTCAGCAGGGTTGCAAGATCACCTGACATAAAATAAGCATTCGATCCGGTAATATACAAATCCACGTTTTTCTTAATGAAAAGACTGTCAACGGCTTTTTCGAATTGCGCCACGTGCTGGATTTCGTCTAAAAAAACGTAATTCATTTTATCAGGCAATAATAACGGTTTAATATAATCATATAGCAAACGATAGTTTGTCAAATGCTCAAAGTCGATTTCTTCAAAGTTTAGAGAAATTATCTGCTCTGGTGCGATACCTCGTTCAGTTAACCAATCACGGTATATATCAAATAAGGTAGATTTTCCGCAACGGCGTATGCCTGATACTACTTTAATAATCTGCCTATCTTTTGAACGTATTAGAAAGTCAAGGTAATCCTGTCTATTTATTTTTTTCATTTTGCATATATCTCCTATTTGATAACCGCGGCAATAAACCTCATTATAATCCGCAAACTTTAATTTGTCAATAGGTTTGGGGATTTTGTTACGCAAAATAAAAAATGATTTAGTTAAATAAATTTTTGCATATTCCGTTTCACATTTCATTTCACATTTACGCAAAAACCCATTCTTTTTCAGGCATTTTCGTTCGCATTTACGAAACCTGTAAACACCAAGACCCCTGTAAATCAGCGTTTTCCGCTCGGTTACAGGGGTCTTGTGAAACTGCCGGCAGCGGGACTTTTATTTAGCATTTAAATAGAACCGCTTTTCGGCCTCGGTTAAAATGCTCTCTGCTGGCACTAAGCCGTCCTTGGCAATGCTTTCTTTTGCTTCAATGATAGCCTCGATTTCGTCCAACTCAGGCTTTTCCGTAGGTATAAATTTAATGAGGACATTATATATTGTTTTTGAATCTTCTTCATCGAGCCTGTCAATCAAACTGTATAATATCTCTTTGCTCATGTTGGGAACCTCCTATATTTTATTATACGCATTGCCCCTTGGCAAAACTTTGTTTACTTTTATTATTTCACTATCCATGTGGAACAATACTCTTAAATCTCCAACTCTTAAACGGTACTCATCTTTAAAGCCCTGCAATTTAGCGACATCCCCGAATGGCAGTTTGAATATTGCAGTAAGAAGCCTATCCCTCGTAATTTTGTCGCATCGGTCAATATATTTTTCCGCTTGCTTGCTAAAATAAAATTGCATCCAATTACCTCTTGATTTATTATTCTTTTAGGACTACGATATCTTTGGTATTCTCAATAAAAAACCATTCTTCCGTTGTTAGATTAGCCATTTTTACGTCGCTTATCAAAAGCTAACAATAGCGTAAAAAGGAGTCCCATATGAGGTTTACCAAGTTTTTCATATGCCAAGAATAACATCGGCCGATATGCCTACCGCCTTGCAAATTTTAATTACTGACTCAATAGATGGGGTTATTTCGCCATTTTCCCACCTGCTGACATCTTTCTGGCGACTCCTATTAGCATTGCAAAATCAGCTTGCTTTAGCCCTCGGTCTTTTCTTGCTTTCTTAATATTTTCGGCAATATTCATTAAGACCTCTTTTCCCTGCGCCTAATTACCAATGATAAGCACAGCTTTGCCAATC
>Ga0099364_10005308_pt1 | contig 19172 bp, 17 predicted proteins | sample TergutTh196P3_FD_73070 | JGI IMG/M metagenome (GOLD analysis project Ga0099364, IMG submission 73070) | Microcerotermes parvus P3 segment gut microbial communities from Pointe-Noire, Republic of the Congo - Th196 P3 | ecosystem: Host-associated > Arthropoda: Insects > Digestive system > Gut ...
CGGAAAGAGATACGTCGTGTCGGCGCGGTGCGACGTATCCGCATATTCTTCTATTTGAGCCCATGCGCTATTTGTGTTATATTTCGTAAATATTGAATTTAGAAAATGATTCAACGCCGCATGTCGCGGTGCTCTATGAATTTTGCGCATTCCATTTCCGAGCTGAGCAGTCAGCCGAACAGTTTGGATATGGGATTATAAATTATTTACGAGGGAGGCTTGACGGATGAGTAATTCGACCATTAGTGGCAACAGAAGTATGTTAATGCATCTTATGTCGCCTTTGGTGCTCGTGGTTCCGATCATTTTCGTGACCGCTTTTGTGGGAAAGTTTAATAATCTGTCGGGCATACCTCCCATTTTAACGGTAGGCGTCGTGATTATTTTCTGCATCATGTCAGGGTTTTACATTCTCCTTTGCCGGAGGGAAATGATCAAGCCCGCCATGGCTCTGGGCCTCGCCACAAACGGAATGCTGGTGATATTCTTTTCGTTCGCGTTTGACTCAGGCATCGTTTTCGATTTAGTGGGTTTCCTGATCGTGATAGTCGGTATCGTGGCCGGGATGTCCGCGGCCGTGCCGATCGAGACGATGTTTCCCAGAAAGATCGAGAACATAATGCCGCAAAACCTGAGCATCGGCGAGCTAAGCAAGATCATCGACGCCATCCAGTTTCCCTGCGTGTTTATGGAGCGCGGAGAAAAAGGGATTGAGCGCATCACGGCGTTCAATAAGCCGTTTGCCCACGAGTTCGGCCTGGAGAAGAGCGCGATATTGGGCAATGAACTCGGCAGCCTTTTGCCGGTGGAATCCGACAACCATCATATTAAGCACAAAGGCGAGGAGTGGGTCATAAAGCGCACTGCCAGAGGCAGGCAGATACTTACGATGTTATCCCCCGTCCTGAGATCGAGCGAGGCGGCAAGGATTGAAGTGTTCGACGCCATAGACGTTTCGACAGGTCTTTACGCGGTGGGTTTCATGAAATACAAGGCAAGGTCCGACATCGAGTCCGTAAACCGAGGCAAGCGCCGATTGACGGCGGTGTTGTTCAGGCTTGAGTTCCCTCCGGAGTTCGCCTCCGTCGTTTCGAATGAGGAGCAAAAACTGGCTTTCGTGGTGGCGGGACGAACGATTCAGAGCGCGATACGAGTCTGTGACTCGGCGTACCGGGTCACAGACAACGAAGTGCTGCTGATAATGCCCGACACTGCGAAGTCCGGAGCGAATATAGTCATATCGAGGGTGCATGCCCTGCTTCAGCGCGTGGCTTCGGTCGAGTGTCCCGACATATCGAAAGCGGCCCTCTACCACGTGGATAAAGATTACTTCGGAGGCACCGACCTCCCGCAATATGAAAAAGTACTTGAAGAACTGCTCGTCTTGTTATACAGGAGGTATCCCGAAATTGATAACAGTAACGACGCGGGCATGGATTACGGCCCGGAAGCTTCCGTCTGAATCAGGTGCGCCGACACTTGCTATCACCGTTGCTTCGTGGTAATATTCCCCAGTTGGGTCGAAGCGCGATGATCGTTTGTTCCGGCAAGGTCCTTTTGCTTCGTATTTTCACTGTCGGGGCGTAGCGCAGTCTGGTTAGCGCACCTGCTTTGGGAGCAGGGGGTCGAAGGTTCGAATCCTTTCGCCCCGACCAAAGTAAATATTAAATAAGCGGGAATAGCTCAGTTGGCTAGAGCGATGGCCTTCCAAGCCGTAGGTCGCGAGTTCGAATCTCGTTTCCCGCTCCAGAAATAGCAAGGGTTTACGTCAATCGGCGTAAACCTCTTTTTTATCTGTCGTTCCATGGTCGTTCCAGAATGAGAAAAACGAAAAATATTTTCGAGATTGATGATTATTGACATTGCCGAAATTGCGTGCTATTGTCATTATTGATATTGTCGCGTAACGACAGGAAAGGAGCGAAGAATTTTGATTGCTTTGGAAGTTGAGTATTTGCGGACGTGTCGAGAAATTGACGATTGCGAGAATGAAGTGCAGAAAATCGTGTTAGAGCTCCGAAAGAACTTGCTCAAGAAGGAAATGATTTTGTCCTTTTCACATGAGTTAGGAGTACCCCGAAGGGAAAAACCCTCCAAAAGCCGGATGGTTCAGAAAAAAATAGTCGCATGTGCTCGTGCGGCCGGTCGAGCTTTTCGATCAGCGTCAAGACGTCCTGCCCTTGCAGGTGCCTCTCTAAACGGTGAATCGGAGGGTGGCGACGGAGATTGTAGTGACCCACCTGCACGACGAACGAACAACCCTTCATCTTCAAAATTCCAATTTCGAAAATTAAAACCTTATAGTAGCGTGTCCCGGCATTTCGCGTGCTGTTGTGGCGTGCCCTTTTCCGGGGGGTATTCGCAATGAAGCGCGGGCTCAAGGCAGGAATACCCCGAAAAATCGCTGACCGTCCCGTGTCTAAGGTCGAGAATAACATGCCGTCAAGCGGCAATATTTTAGCGGAACTTTTGGATGTGAAACAGGTAAGTGAAATAATTAACATACCAGTCAGTACGCTCAACAAAGGCAGAATGACAGGGACGTTAAAGGGGCAAACGCCTCTACCGCGTCACGTCAAGATAGGCAAAACAGTCCGTTATCTTCGAACTGAGATTTACCGCTGGCTGAATGAGCTTGCTCAACAACAGTAGGTATGTTGAGGGAAAGAATCGCTGTTGTTTTCGATGGAAAGGAAAACAGAAATAGATGGATCCTAAATTAGACGCAATTTTCGAAAAATTCGGTGTCGAACCAGAATATCACCGAATGGTCGCGGAGATAAAAATTAAACCGGAGAACGTTCTCAAATGGGGAAATTTTTTTGGTGAGCTGTTTTTGTCCGACAAGGAAAAACTCGTGATTGACCGTGGGAAAATATATTTTTCTCACGAAAATGACCCGATTACGAATTTCGGAGCGGTCGTAATGGGCGTTTATCGCCTTCATGAAATCGCGGAAGTACGGTATGAAGTCGAGCTTCTAATTATTTGCGATTTTGATAAGCCGAAAATCGTGAAAATCGATTCCTTGTCGCTGATACGTTGCTATTGGATCGAAAGACTTGGGGTGGCGCATAAATACGACAACCACAGAAGTATTCACAATTCGATTAAAAAAATGGCTGAATTTGCGCCTGTATTCGAAATTTACACCTATTCCGGGTGGGCATTAAATAAGCCCGACACGTATATTTGGGGAGGACGGGAAATATGTGCGAGACAACAAGCGTAAATGATCACGGGGTAAAGGCCGTCACTGATTTCACCGTATCAATGTTGGATGTAGCCGAACACCGCATAACTATACCGATACTTGCAGTCGCTTTGCTGTCATTGGTTCAGAGCGTCATGAGGGAAACAGGTGATTTTTTTAAAGGCGTATTTTGTTTAGCCGGTCCATGTCTATCGGGAAAAACGTTGCTATTTAAGCTGTTTTTCGATTTTGAAAGAGGAAGAGAGGTTGACATTAATTTCGATGCGACGCCCGTGGCTATTATCAGGAAGATCGGAAACAAACGCGACGCCGTCGTAGTGGTTGATGATTTTAAGCCCACTTCGACAAAATCGGCGGAGAATTCGCAAACTCTAATTCTCGATCGAGTCATTCGAATGTGTTCTGACGATAGCCACGGCTATCAAAAGGCGGGGCGAAATAACTCGACGGTCGCTATAATCCCACATTGCATAGTGGCTATAACCGCAGAAGAAATTCGGTTGCAGGTAAAATCAACATTAGCACGGCTTCTGATCGAAGAAATGACGAAACACAGTATGAATTGGAAAGTTTATACTGACTGTTTAGCGAATCATGAATCGTACAAAGCGTTTCTAATGAACTATATTCGGTATATCAGTGCGCAAGGCGTAAGAAAGTATTGCGAAAACCTTGCGAAGTTGTTTTTAAAGGAACGCAACACGCTCCGCAACATTCTACTTGAAAAGGATATCATCGTAGACAATCGAACGAGCGACATGTGCACGTGGTTATCTTTATCTTTCGACGAATTTCTGAAATATGCGCTGGGAGTTGAAGCTATTGACCACGAGCGATTTGAAAGCTATAAAGAAGAATCGCGACAGATTTTTCTGAACTTTATGGAGGAGCAAGCTGAACGTATAAACGATCTTGACGACGTAACGCGCTTCTTTACAGGATTACGCTTCCTACTTGATACTGCAGAAGCCAGAATAGACCCCTTACGTGCAAGAAACTCCAGCTTCGCTTCGGAAGATTCGAAAACCGCGATTGGATTTTCGAAAGCCGGGTGTATATACCTAAAGAATGACGTTGCTTTTCGAAATGTTGTCTCATATTTTAAGCGTTTTGGCAAGGATTTTGTCATGAGCGAATCTATGTTGCGCAAAATGCTTAGCAACAATGGCCATTTGATCCAAAATCCCAATAATCCAAAATCGCCGATCCATCGACTTTCGGTAAATCGTGAGAATTATCAATGCATAAAGTTCGCGGAAGCTACATTTCGTAAACTTTTGAATGGAGGCAAAAATGATGATATCGGAAATGATAGCGAATTTCAAAGTGATCGGGTCGCGCGTCACAACGCAGACAATATCCTGGGACGAAGAGATTAAGCTAATAGACGGAATCTTATTTGATATTGATTTTGATCAAGATTTTTCGGCCGTTTACTTAAATTCGCAACCGATTACGGATATCCCTGCGACTTCCATTATCGAATTTTTGAGCAATCCGAAATCAGGATCTCAAAAATTCGATGGTAATACTCCTATTCGCTATGCGGTAAAGGAAGACGAGGATTTTTGGAAGATGGTTGATAAATATGAAAAGAAGGAGAAAAAACTCGAAAAGAAGTGGAAAAAGGACAAGCCAAAACGAAAAAAAACTTTGAAGCGGATACTTAAATGGATAAATGACAGTGATAAACTGCGAAAAAAAGGGTGGTAAGGAAAAATGGTAGAATTCGCATTTATGAATGATATTGCACAAATCAGTGCCGCGTACAGTTATTTAGGAAACAGGTTTCTTTTAGGGGATGTTGAAATCGCCAAATTTTTATATGGCAATGCGTGGAAAGAAAGTCCACCGTTGATAAGAACGATAAGCCAACTGCAATTTCGCCTAACAGCAGTAGAAATCGAAGATGATACCAAAGGCATCTACGACAAAGAGTTTTTATATTATTGGGGTATGCTTTGCATTGGAGAAGTTTCGCGATTATTCTCCGATGATTTGGTAGCTGCCACTCTTTGCTTCAAAAAAATTTCGAAAACTGTTCCAAAAGCTGAAGCGCGGTTGGCTTATATAGAACTACTTATTACGGAAGAACCCTACAAAAGTGAAAAAAACGTCAGAAGGCTTGAGATATTACGGAAATGGGCTGGGAAACGAGACTTTTTTTCAATGATAGTCATATCGAAAATAATCTATTACCAGTTTTTAAGTGAAAAGCAAACAGATAATCCTGAACTGCCGTTAAAAGCGTTGCGTCTTTTGGAGTTACCTTGCCAAAAAGGTCATCCGGTCGCGATTAAGTTTTTAAACGAAATTCAGGCTAACAGGGTAATTTTAGATCAAATAGACGCGAATGACAGGCGCGGGAATTTTTCCCCTAATTCAAACGTTTTATATGACTTCGAAATACGTGAAAATATGCGAATAAGGCAGTAAAACGAGCCATATCAAGGGTTTATATTTGCACATCGCCCGTGTAAATAGCAGCGGGACTTACTGCAAATAACTTAATATAGGAAACCAGGAAAAGTCGTGTTCGGTTTTCTCGATTCGCTCAACCGAGCAGAACATGTAACTTCCGCCGCAAATCACACAAAGGGCTGTTGAAACGTTAGATTTTCTTCAACAGCAATCGACAGCATTAAACCCACACTGACATTGATAGACAGCAGGATGAAGTATCCGATATTTTCCTCATGGGTTTTACCCTTGCTGTTATGATAGTGATTCTACTTCCTCTCGGGTCAAGCCTGTAAGTTTAGTTATTATGTCTACATCCATGCCCATACCCTTAGCGTTACCAGCTATTTCAATTGCTCGATCCCTTTTTGCTCCGTCCATCATCGAAGCAATATCCCTCCTCGCTTTCTCTCGACGTTCGTATAAATCTCTGGTGCGCTCATCGGCTGTCAATTCACGATATTTTATCACGGCTTTCTTCACCTCCTGATTCTTTTCTGCTGCCCGATCCAGCTCTTCTTCTGATTCAGCAGCGATAAACTTAGCCCAATCGTATAGTTCAGTACCATCAGTACCTTCTGGGAGCTTATTCAACTCAAGACTGTGGACTTCTATAATGTCAGAGAATTCAACCCCGGCCTCTGGGTCGAAGAATGTAAAACGATGGTGGTACCTCTGGCTTTTCGGGATAAGTTCCTCGTCCGTGATGATGATGCTAACGACTTTCTGGATGGCATCGTAACCTTGGCCGCTCCCTATCTGCTCCGTTATCATCTTGGCGTCGTATAGGACAATTCGGTTCTTTAGCGCCCGTGTAACCTTTAGCTGGATTTCGATGTGTATTACCTTGCGCGTTTTTGTATACAACTTTACGTCAATGATAGCCAGCTTATCGTCCTCGAACTCTCGCAGCAGGTGAGGGTCAGCTATCTCTATCTCATTATAATCGTCCTCCGGCAACCTCAACACCGATTTCAGAAAACAAATTAAAAAGTTCTCATTCCTCTCATCCGAAAAAAAGAGACGGAATAAAATATCGCTTTTTACTGGAAGAAATACTCTCTTGTCCATACTGGCAGCACCTATCTTCTTCACATATTGTCACCCGATGAGGATGTCGAGATCAGCTTTAAAACACTCGGCATGTCAATGTCCATCTTCAATAAAGTCATGATTTCGTCGCCCCACTAACAAATCTCTGTCTATAAGTGTCAGTATACCGCCCTTACGTGAAGATTTCCATTGATATTTAATGCGTCATAAACTCTCGTCAATAATTTCTGACTCATATTTTACTCTGAAATCTTAAAGATGCATAAAGGCATGGTACAGTTATATCACGTTCAGGTGGTAATATGTTGGCTGCTAAACCGAGAGAGAGGATTTAATGAACAGCAAAGAATACGCGGTTTTTTACATAACCGCCTTTTGCAATATGAGTCTGAGCAATAGGACAGTTTAGCCCACCATAAATTTATGTTGATATATTTCCTCCTAATATTCCAGGCATGTTGCTCAAGTATGCCTTCCCGTCCGCGTCTATGAGCTGATACTGCTTATTCACTGTTCAAGCTCCATTCAAGAAATCTCTCTAATTACATTCTTCGTTTTTTTTCTAACATCATATTAGTTTGGGATATTTCATCGCGCTCTTTAGCCAGCCAGAGGGCGTTGGATAGGGATTCACTTCCGGATTCGGTTACTAAATCCCTGACCCATTCCACCTGCGACACGAGTTCATCAAAAAAAAATAAAAACTCGTCCATACACCTATCAAGAGCATCCGGTATAACTTTATCAATACCCCAAACGAGAATATTGTTTACAATTGTTTCATATGGTCGAGAGGAACGCTGCGCCCCAGTCAGTGCGTTTTGGGGATCCGTAAAATAGTAAGCCTCTAATTCTCCCCAAACATTATCAAGTATCCATCTAATAAACAAATCTAAAGCTTGCTCCGGGTTAATGCTCAAAGCACTCTTTATCACAACCTCTGCGTTTTGCTCGCAGAAAGCCAAGCGTTCAGTTAATGTAAGCAGACATGGTTGATTGTTGAGCATTTGGCAAAGATGAATACATTCATGTTCGAGGGTTGTCTCGTCAGCACCGGGAAATATCAATGCAACTGGTAAGATATCATTTTCCACTCGAACAAGTTGCGCTTTTCCAACGAAATATTTTATAATACTATCTGGTATTATGGGATGTTTTTTGAATCGTGCTACAATAGCTGCTCCATCGACATCTAATAAAGCACGCTTGACGATTAACACGTCTAGCGACGATATAGAAGAAAATTGAAGAGATTTTTTGCAATATTCTATAACAATTTTTTTTATAGCTTGATGTTTGATACCCTCAATTACTTTTGCGCTCCTTTGAAGAACACTTTTATCTAAGGAATCCCATTGATATGGGGTAGATAGACTCTTACACATTATGCTCACTCCTCCATCCTTTCGATTTGTTTACCCTGGTGCGTAGTGCAATCTGTAATGAATACAAGAATTAAAGTTTGCTACGGGTCTGGATCATCAATTGTCCAAGGGCGATCCTCAATAAATTCAGCAATGCCATCTTTAATTGATACCTTCCATTTCTGAACAATCCTTCTAACTTCGTATGATGGATTAAAGTCGTCTTTGAAAGCGCCCGGATGCCTTGTAATTTCGAAAGTAAATCCTGCATCGTCTTTTAGAAAATTATAAGCTCTGTCGTGTAGCCTGGCTCCTGTTATTGATCCGTTAATTACTTTCCATTTACATTCATTTATATATCGCCCACAAAGATAAAGGAATCTGTGAGAGGGTTGCATATTATCTCCCCAGCAAGACCACTCTTTTTCAAAATCCTTTGACATTACCTCGTCATAGTGTGTCGCGCAATACGATTTTCCCTTCCATAATTGTCCAGCATCTTCTTGACAATCATCAATTAAACATTTCATATCTCTGCCATACCCTTCTAGTTTGCATCTTAATTTTCAATACTTTCTATAAGATTAAGTATACCGCTCTTGCAAAAAAATTTCCATTGATATTTTCGATGTACAGCAAGCAGGGAACACGCCGAAGCGTGTCCCTGCTTGATATTAATTTCTGCCAAAACTATTATTCCCTTGTTGATATCCACTGTTGTTGTTTCTTTGTTGATATCTGCTGTTGCTACCTTGCTGATACCCCTGTTGATTACGTTCTATAGAATTGAATCCTTGTTGATTGTCATTTTGAGATTCATCATGTAGTTTTTCCAAATGTCTGCCAGCTCCAACTCCAATCAAGTATCCGAGAATCGTATGTGCAAAAGCGCCTAGTTCTGATTGAACGAATTTCGTAATCATCTGACCATTCTTTTCTTGATATGTGCGTTTGAGAAACTCATATGAAAATGATTGATTGTTTTTACAAATCGTCAGATAAGCAACCATTATGTTGTTTTGATTTCGTATGTACTCAAGAATGGTAGTAGTATCTCCCCTCTCAAGCACAGCCCTTTTTTCATTCTCACGATCTAAGTCATTTACAATAGACATAGCAACTTCGTACAAATAGTATGCACCTTCAAAATTAACTGTCGCTGTAATACCATCCCCCATGTCATTTTGACTAGAACCACCAAATGTTGTTACTCTATTTGGATTAATACGTAATGCAAGATTTTTGTTGAATAAACCAATCTTGAGATTAAAATTCCCTCCATAAAAATCCCTAACGTGTGTGTGAACTGCATTTTTATAATTCTTTCCCATGTTTATCAATCCTCTCTAATTATTTCCATACCATCTTATCCTTGTCTACTGCTGGTTACATATACTTGTAAATATTATTGAGCTTCTTAAAATCATGACGCTTGCTGATAGTGACTGGCGACAGCTCTATCTCGGAAAACATTTCCATCACATCGTCGATTCTTCTGTAGTTCAATGCCTTCTGAGCGAGCAGCAACGATTTTTTCTCTGGGATTAACACCAACAATCGAAGCATTCTCCTTCTCAATCTTCTGTCACTGACTTTCTTTTGAATGATCTCCACAGCTTTATTTTTCTTATAAAAGTCACCGAAAGGGATTATTCGAGTAAGAATCTCAATGAATATCTTTTCATCGTTTTTCAACAGACCAGCGAGCTGCTCGGACGCAACGATTTCATCGGTAAAGTTTCTGATAGCTTTCGCTGCTGTCAACCATATCTCAACTCGTAAAATCCCCTCTGTCTTATCTGTCAAAGATTTCAATTTCTTTGGTTTTGATTCTGTTTCAATTAGTTGTTCCCTTAGCTGCTTCTGTAAATCGTAGATTAGAAATGTTATTTGATTCGAGTTCCCCTTTAAGCAGAAGCTGGAATCATTATTGAGCCTGCTTCTGCTTGATGGAGAGAACCCTTTAACCTTACCGACCTTATGGAAAATTTTCAGATATGCACGCACTTTCTCCCGATCACGAACATCAATATCAGTTATAATACCCATTTTACTAAGTTTGAAATCGTCAAGGCTGTAATTAGAATTGAAATATTCGCCGATGCGCTTCTCAAGCTTGCGAAGTGATTTTTTAATACTATCGTCGTCTGGATCGTCACTGTCGAATATCATATTTGCATCTAATTTTAGTTTAATTTTTTTCTTGTACGATTTGTCATTATAGAAAATCATAATTCCTTTGGAAAACAAAGCATCGTCAACGTACTTATCATTATCAGTATAAATTTCATATTCCCCATTTGGCTTGTCATAAACTTTGCTGAGTAACTGATTGAAGTTCTCTGTTTCAAGTGTCAATGTAAGCTCGAAATATCGTTGTAGGTACAACATAAAATCCCTCCGGAATGCAATTTTATTTTATGTAGTTGTTGGGTGTAAAAAATTTTTTATTAGGTTATTCCGGAAGGATAGAAGCAACTGTTGTTCCCAGTGTAATTCAGTGGTAGAGATTTTTGTTATATTGAAGTCATTCCATATATAATCGTGAATTGTTCTCAACTGTGTTTTAATTAAATAGAATAACGTTAAAAGAAGGGAGGATAATTAACGTAATTAATTGATTTAGCTGACATTTATCAAGACTTTTCTACTTTCGGATTATCTTCATCATCGTATTCGAATTTCATTAAGTTTGCCTGTCTGAGTGGGAAGTTGGAGAATAGATTTACAGTGCAGTCATATCTTAACAGCCTTGCCCTGCCGACAGCCTGTTCCAAATCACTTTCTATCATCCAAAAGTGGAATTTCCTCAAGACTTCGTGCCCTTCATCAAAGGTTGTGAAGTAAAATCGATATCCATTATGGGCGGCTAAACAGGATTTCATCTTTGCATCTTCACTCACACTAAGCCCCAGGGAAAACGGGAGCAGCTTATAAAGAAAGTCAACTTTATATGGCGTGCCAACCACGTCAATATTCTGACCTTTTAAGTGGTCACAGCCAATAGCGTTACCGAAGTACATATCGCCAATAGGGTATTTTTTGAAGGTAATCATATTCTGGAACCCTGACCACTTACTAATCCTTGCGAGAATGCCAGGGTTCTCGTCAATACAACCTCTGCTCATGGACTTGTCGTAATACTGGTTAAGGGTACCTTCATACGCAGCCCTCTTACACTCGTAAAATGTTACATTCTGCTTGCCAAAGCAATACTCACATATGTCTTTGTCAACAGTGGCAGAGACCATGATGTGCTTAATGTCTTTGAACTTCCAAGGTTTCAAGAATACAATGCAGTCTTCCGATAAATTCCTCTCTTCGGAAGCTTTTCTATACATGAAGTGTTCAGCCAAACAAAAAGACGGTATATCGGTTAGGGCCGGTATACCGTCTACATCTTCTTTTTCATTTTCAGAGCCGTCGTCATACCACTCAAAAGCAGTGAGTTTGAACATATTTTTTCTCTTGATGGCTTCAAACACCTTATTTATTTTCTTAATCAGTTTTTGATAGGAGGGGTCTTTATAGTGGTTCTTGATAGCCAGTTTTCGTATCGTTTTCAGTAAAGAAATGGCTATCTCACACTGGTTGGACGCGATGCTGCTGAGGATAATATCCTCGTCTATTATTACGACGTCATATTTGGCGAGCTCTTTTTTACTCATATTCAAAAATCGGCGATGGGTGGTGATAGTGTGTCCATCGTGATCTTCGAAATATTTTTGCTCCTTTTGGTACTCTTGTAGACACTCTATATTTTCTTCTGTTACCATTCTTGAAATGAAGGTATGAACCCTTTTATGCTGACCGGTGTTACGTAAATGACAAATGTGGCTCCATATCTCCTTTGGCATCTCGTCTTTTATCTCATCCAAAGATGGCGTCACCATAAGCTCTTCGTTTTCCTCGTGTGCCCTGTCATTGATGTCCTGTTTCAATTTATTAGTAGGAACAGCTATCAAGAATCTTTTCTCGGTGGTTTTCATCAGTTCCAGATATGCTCGTGTCTTACCAGCAGCAGTTTGAGCCTTGATAATGTACCACATCTTGTCCTTTGCCTCTGCGAACTGAGACAACGTATCTTTCAAATCTTCATAAACTTCGCTGACTCTTTCTTTAGGCAGGCAATCGTCAACGTAGTTAGTGATCCTTTCCATAGTGCCACGTCTCAATTTAGCTGTTGACAGTATATTCTTACCATGAGTGCATGTATCTGAATACGGACAGAAGAGATTACAACTTTGAGGGTTATAGTTTTGCTCTTTGTTGTATCTCAAATAGAAGTCGAAATTATCCTGTTTAGTACGGTCATAGAAGTTAGGATATCTGGAGAGAACGGTACTAAAGGTGTTTATCCCAGATTCTACATGGATTACATTAGTAGAAATTCCAAATAATTCAGCATGGTGTAACCATCTCTCACCAGATTCAAATTCCCTGAACAACTGACAGTTCTTACGAATTTCCTTCAAAGTGGAGGAACGGTACTCTGTACGAGTTCTTGGATATTTTTCGTCGACAGAACTCTTGGTAACTCCATCATCAAGATTTATCTGGTAATAGTAGTTTGGGTAATTCTTGCCATCTTGTTTTATTAATAGAATAGAGTTTGGCAAGATTTTCCCATTATCGGATTTACCATTGGATTCTGTTGACCATTCCTTGACTGAAATATCCAGAAGTCCATTATTGGTCAACTTTATCCCGTGCTTCTTCGCAAACTTCTTCACATGATCCTTGTAATGTTTAGAGCCCCTCTCATTCTTTAGGTAGTAGGTCATACTCCTGAGTATCGAATCTGGATTTATAGATGGGAGGTTTGGATTATAGTACCTCATCCTATTTCCTCCGTAGTACATTCTGGAGATGTCGCTATCGTGGTTATCAGCTTCAGGGAAGATTGTCATGAGGGCGCTCTTTAGAATTTTAGCTCCCGTTTTATCGTTGATAGGAACATCATTCAGGAAGATTACACGAAATTTTTCCTTATAATCTTCGCTGGAAAAAGTATTATAGGCAAACAGTATAGGGAGATCATATCGATTGGCTCTATCTTTAACCTCTTCAAATGAGACTGTTTTGTCTGGGATATTATTATCGAAATCGAGTGCAAAGAGTTGCATCTGCTGAAAATTATTCTCATTTCTCGATTCGTTGTTGAATGTAGCTGGCGAGAATGTATACCCTCGTTTTGCAACCTTGTATACGAACTCATAGTAACTGGCCGGGCAATTAAGAAGCTCAACACTCTTTCCAATTCGATTGCTTATCTGTCCTACCTCACTGCCTGTAGGTTTTGATTTATATCCTTTACAATCTAAGCAAACCTTAATGTCAATCATAATCTCAACTCCTAAGAAATTTAAAGTAATTATTTTTCTTGTAGAGTTGAGTAAAATAATTTATTCAAAATTGAAGAGCAAACATATTTACCCATCGTAAATACACGTTCATTTTAGTGCGATTGTTATCCCGCTAATCATTTAATGGCATGGCTAGAAAAGCTACATCAATGAAATCTTAAAAGAGTAACTTCATTCTATATACAATATATTAATTAAGTTTTTTCCTCTATTCTTCGGGTTATTTACTGCTCGAATTTACATAAAACCATACTCCTGCCATCAGGCAGGAGTATGGTATTTATTTGTGTCAATAAAATCTGAATGCAAGACAGTGTAAATCCACTTCGTATTAGGTATAAGAAAATTTCATAGTATTTTCAAACTAATAAAATTATATTCAACTATAACAAATAAATAAATATATCAGTATTAAATAATTAGAATGATAAGTGTTACTTAAAAAATGAAGATTAAATTCCAATAACCTTGGAAAGGAGAGATTATGATGAAGGCGTACTCTACTGAATTAAGAGAGAAGGCACTACGACATTTTGCTAGTGGCCTTACGCAGGAGGAGGTTGCGAAAAAGTTCGGTATATCAAAACAAACAATAACTAAATGGAAGAAACAGTTATTTACTACTGGGAATTTAGAAAGAAAGTATGCTGAAAATATGCCTCGCAAGCCATATAAGTATACTCCAGAAAAAATTAAAGAGTTTCTTGAGAAGAGCAAAATATCTAAAGATTTAGAATCTGCAAAAAGCAGTAATGTGGAAGAGAATAATAAAACTACTGATATGAAAAGTCTACTAATAAAGAAGTGAAGAATTTTTTTAAGAGCCAGACTAACTTTGATGCTATTTGTATATGTTCCTCGTGTAACAGATTTTTATTTAATTAAAAAGAATCACAACACTATCCTTGTCGAATAATTTTGTTATAAATGTGAAAAACCAAATCTATTTATTATAAATAATAAATTGATATACATAATAATAATAATAAAAATATAGAAGGGGGAATATATTATATATAACAAAGAAGTAGAAATTTGACTACATGTTTCAAATAATTTTCAAAATTACTAGAAACACAATCTGTGGAGGAGGAAATAATTATGAAAAACGAAGCAATAGGAACATTAGAGAACGTATTATCTGAATCAAATGAACACTCACAGTTACAAGAAACACAACTTACAAAGGAGGAATTTATTATGATTAACGAAGAAATAGGAATGGCGGAGAACGTTGTATCTGAATCAAGTGAGGTTTCGCAGTTAAATAAAGTACAGTCTGCGAAGAACGATTCGATGAATCAGAATGCTCAGGATTTCCCAGAGGATCAATTTTCTGAATTTCGATCCTTTACAATTTCCAAGTCCATATCGTGTCAAGAAGCTGGAAAAATAATGAATGATTTCGATAAATACTACAGAAGAAATAAAGTTGGTTCATCTAAACGAATTATGGGTAAAAGAGTTAACAGATACTACGACAGTAATGCAGATAAAGATGTGAAAGTCATCATGGATGGTATTGCATTTGACTTCTACGAGGTAATTTGCATTATCAAGAGTTATCGTACGATAATAGACAATCATGAAAATATGGATAATGTTCTTGAAATCGAAATTAATCCAAAATTTTTTGATGATTCAGAGAACTTAACTTTCGATGGGAATTCTTTACGACCTATCGAAGAGGGTTACATCGAGAAAATCTGGAGAAAATCTCCTTTATTGGAAGATATTTCTGTATGTAAGCTAAAGAAAATAGAATATAATTGTCGCTTATATTTTGAAGAGACATGTCCACACGAGTTGATAGAGGACTTGGTTAGACAATCTAATATATTTTTAAACTACATTGAGTGGGAATATTTTGGATCTGGTATGGTCAGAAGAGATGTAAAAACTACATGGAATTCTGTATCTGAGAATCCTAATATGATTCTATTAAATGTTCAACGAACATTCCCTAAGCCTCATACATGGAGTGACCTTGTTGGGCACGATTCAATCTCCACGAAATTGGTCATCGAGCAGATGTTATCTGATGATTATAGGAGAAGATGCATAAACAAGTACCTAAAGGCAGTATTTATGGGAGGCTCTTACTATTCAATGGATAAGGCTGTCAGTATTATAGAATCGAGTAGCCTGGATGACGATAGAAAGAACCAATTAATTTCTACTCTTAAGTTAGTAAGGCGTCACGAGGGAATCGCTAAGACTAAGATAGTCTTCAAAGATAATAGAGAGGATTTGTTTGATTTTATAAATGCCCTTCACGAACTGGTTGAATTGGGGATCAATCCCGTAACCATTCCAAAGAAATACAAAATAGAGAAGCTTTCCAATCCAGTACACAGATATTTTAATCATCCTGAAAATATTGTTGGAGATGAAAAGAAAGCTTCATCTCGTGTTGAAATTTATGAAAAGATAGGCGACATAGATACGCAATGCAGATTGTAACATCTCGTTATGTAGTAGCAACCACATACACTTGCAATCCTCAGACAAGGGCATGTGGCGACATAGATATGCCTTTCAGATTGTAATTCTCCTTTCCTCCAAACAACTCCATACCCTTGCTATCCTGAGGCAAGGGTATGGAGTTGTTTATATTTTGGCATTTTATAATATTGGAGCCACAGATATTAATGTCATTTTTCATTTTGAAACATCAAGCAAGTCGGGTAAGTAAGAACATTTATATTCAAAGAAGTTATGATAAATCTTTAATTGTGACCACCTGCTTTGGAAAATCATTGTTGATAATATATTCTTAAAAGAGTTAAGTTATCCACAATCATCAAAAGGTAAGACAATAAAGACCATATTGTTATTTAATATTACAATTCTTCGCATCAAACTGAGGGGAAGATGAGCTGAGAGAACTCTGGTAACCTTTGTTCATTTTGAACAAAGGTTACGAATATGATGCACTCCAATCCTCAATTGATAGAAGCCTATTCATGTGATATAGTGCATTTGATAAAAATGAATATCTTTATTCAACAAAGGAGAATGACCCTCTATGAGTGAGCAAATCAACGAACATGATACAGAAATCTCTATTGAGCATCTCAGGCCATACTCCAAGCACCCATTTAGAACGCCTTCGGGCAAAGACTTTGATGAGCTGTGTGCGAGTATTAAAGAGAATGGAATCCTTGACCCGATAACAGTTAGACCTGCTAAGAAAACTGACGAGTCTAACAATAAATTGTATGAGATTATCTCAGGCCACTCCAGAGTAGAGGCTGCCAGACAGATTGAGCTTATGAAAGTGCCTGCTCGGATTGTAGATATGGGTGATGATGAAGCAGATATAAAGGTAGTCGAATTTAATTATGGTCGTAAGAATATGATGCCAAGCGAACTTGGCAGAGCCTTCAAACTCAGACTTGATGCCTTGAACCGACAAGGCAAGCGTCCTGAGGAATCAACTTCTGGTCAAAATGAACAGAAGTCCAGCCGCGATGAAGTAGCAAGCATGTTTGGAATCTCTGGTTCAAAGGTATTTAGATACATGCGCCTTGCTTATCTAATATCTGAACTCCAAATAGCTGTCGATTCTAAAGAGATTCTTCTGTCTGTAGGTGAGAACATTTCTTATCTTCGAAAGTCTGAACAAAAGACATTGCTTCAGTTGTTGCAAAAAGATAAAATGAGTATAACTCGACAGCAATCAATAGCTTTATCGAAGGCACGGCAAAAAGCAGACAAAGAGAATCAAAAATCTGACCTTACCAAGAAGCAGATTAAGGAGATTCTTGATTCCAAAGAAGATTCCCCTATCCCCAAAAATAAGAGGCCAAATAGCATTAAAGTTCCATATAATGCTATAGAAAAGCACATTGAGAGACATTTTGAGGGACAGGAATTAACCGAAGAAGCCATACAGGATATTATTTTAAAGGCTTTGGAGAATTATGAAATGACCCAATAAATCATATTTGCTTGGCCTCTCCATTATGTTGGACTTCTGGCTGTATTTGAGCGCGAAAAATACTTATACTTTGACGAAAATTCATATAAAACCATACTCCTGCTATGATGGCAGGAGTATGGTTTTTCCGTATGTCAAGAAAAAAATGATTTCAACAGCAAGACAGTGTGAATCCACTATAGGCTTGGCAGGTAAAATCTTAATCTAAAAATAATTTATTAAAACATGTTCAGCTATAACAAATATGTAAATTATTTTCATCAGTATAAATGAATAGAAATTAAATCTGTTAAATTCCCAATGAAGAAATTATTCCAATAACTAATGAAAGGGGGAGATAATGATGGCCTACTCAACTGAGGAAAGAGAGGCGGCGCTAATACAATGCGCTGAGGGTCTTACTAACGAGGAGGTTAGTGCAAAGCTTGGCATATCAAAATATTCCATCGAGAATTGGAAGAGACTTTTATTCACTACTGGTAGTTTAGAAAAGAAGATAACCAAAAATAAACCCCGTAAGGCATATAAATATACCCGAGAAAAAATAATTGACCTTCTTGAGAAGAGTAAAATATCTAAAGATTTAGAGTCTGCAAAAACGAAGTAATGAACAAGAGTATCAAAAATCTAATGAAAAATTAAAGCCCTCTCTGATATGAGTCATGAATCTAAAACAACAGATGCATCTAAGAGCAGAAATGTAAAAAAGTATCAAGTAATTATTGATAATAAATCTAAAAATATGCCAGATCACCATTGGTGTAGTAGGCGACAAATTCCCAATCAATCAGAGTGACAATGATTCTAGGAACCAGTCAAATGGGGCTACTGCTTACTCGTTCTTACAATCAGGGGAACTAAGTTTAGATGAAGTAGTCGCCAAAACTAAAAGAATTGGTCGGGAAATATTCGCTAGTATAATTGAAAATGACTATCCAAATAACACATGAGAAAAAGGCTACACTCCCATTCTATCTAATAAGAGCCTCGGAGATATAGATTAACCTCCTTCTTCAAGTGTGGCGCACATCGAGGAAAAAAATATATCTATTTGGATAATAAATTAATTGAATACTTACTCTCCGATTACAACAGCTCCTGCCCTCACGGGTAGGAGCTGTTGTTTTTAGGAAAAATTAATTATTAGACTCATAAATACAATTATAATCTTTTGAACGAAACGTCGTAAGGAGGAGGGACTCGAATATCAATACATTGATTCTTTCCTTTACCCAAAACAGCTTCAATCCTTCGGGATAAAGCCGCCTTAAAATCGCTCAATTTATCTACTTCCCAAAAGATTCAATTATGCTGGCGAATATCAAAATGTAACATGCTCTTTTCTTTAGCAGTGTAACAAATAGGAAATCCCGATCCAAGGGCAAAGCCTGCTTCGTAATATACATTGTTTCGTTAATTTGTGAGGTCTATCACCATAAAGTGACTTCGGTGAATTTGAAAAATAATCTCGTCGTCAATTTTGTTTATAAGCCTTCTTTGAGGAGGATTTATCGTCAAACATCAATTAGTTTATTCAACTGAATTGTACCCTATTGCTCGGTATCTTTAGCATTTTTTCGATATTATTTCATCAGAGTAATTTTTTAGTACCAAGGATACTCAGCTTTATGTTCGTTCGTTCATTCATTCATTTATGGCTTATATATCTATGCAAGAAAACATGTGATGATATATATACGATATTTCTAAAAACGAACGAATGAACGAACATACCCTCGGAACAATGCCCTTCAGAGGGTATTGCTGCTTTG
>Ga0099364_10005309_pt1 | contig 19165 bp, 17 predicted proteins | sample TergutTh196P3_FD_73070 | JGI IMG/M metagenome (GOLD analysis project Ga0099364, IMG submission 73070) | Microcerotermes parvus P3 segment gut microbial communities from Pointe-Noire, Republic of the Congo - Th196 P3 | ecosystem: Host-associated > Arthropoda: Insects > Digestive system > Gut ...
AGATATGTTAAAAGTATGGAAGAAAGGATTAACGATTTTGAAAAATGGAGCAATAATATTGATAAAGAAAAAATCAAAAATATATGCAATCTTATTGTAAATCTTTAAAAGAGATTATATAATTAACGTGTTCTATGTTATAGATTTCGTGGAACACGTTTTTAAAATCGGTGGCAATAAAATCTACGCTGCTTATTCTGTCTGCTAATATATAGCCGTAGACGTAGGTTTGCCAATTAGTTATGTATTTAGGGAAGTTATAATTTCCTGTTGTCTTTAAATCTATCACCGTCAGTGGTGTTAGATAATCTACGTATCCGTATAGTTCCACTCTTTTTTCGGATTGTAAGGTGATGTATTTATTAATAAATACTTGTTGTGAGTGGACTCTTTGATGCTTTAATAGATCATACATTTTAACTATTATTTCTGCATCAAACTTGAACCTGAATGTGTGTTCTTTTGAACTAAAATCTACTATAACACTTTCCACAGAATGTTCTATTATTTGTGTTATAATGTTATCATCTTTCAGGCATAGATTGATAACAAATTCGAAGGATTTGCCTTTATCTTGGGGCTCCGTGTGTCCCACGGAGTCCCTGTTAATAGTGCTTATTAGTTCTTGTTCTGCATTATCTTTTTCGTTATGCAGGAACCAATCGAAGGCGTTTAGTTGCGATGCTGTTATTCGGTAGTCGGCTATTTTTTTGCTGGTTATATGGGATTCTTTAAACATTATATACCTCCTCATATAATTTAGTATCTTTATTATACTTCACATTATTTAAAGTTTTAATTTTATCTTTAAACTTTGTTTGTGCGTATTGCAATGATGTGCCGATATGTGCTATTGTATTGATTTCTATGACGAAGTTATTAGCGGTTTGGCTATCCACTATGTTTTCTATCATGAAATCTATTTGCTTGAACTTCATAATAACTTCTTCTTGTTTTTTCTCTTTATTTTCAACATTTTCGAAATGTTTTTTAATGATATTTTGTTGGAAGAAGTCGTTTGGCGTACCAGATTTTAGGAGTGGGATTTTAATAATATGTTCGAATCCGCCAGTATTTTTGCCGTCGTGTTCGGAAGTAGAGCTAAAACTAATGGTTCGTTCTGTACCGATGCATTCTATATAACCTATGAGGTCGAGTTCGGTTGCGAGGATGGCATAGTTATTTGCTCTTACGTCGGGGATGAGTCGTGTATTATCGCCTCTTTTTTCTGGTACTTCGTGTGCTACAAATATTAGGTTTTTGTTCATCATTCTAATATTTCTGCAAAAATCTTTGAAGGTATTATTAAACACACCCCATCCTTGTAATGATAGTCCGCCTTGTGTATTGCAGAACTTGGTGCTTTGTTGTCGGACGTGTTCTATCATAAATTCGGCTAGTTTGCCGAGCGTATCTACTACGATTGTAGTAAAATCTTTTGCATTTTCTTGCAAATCTGTTACGACTTCTGCATAACTTTTAACTTGGATGAATCCTGCTGTTAGCAGGTGTTCTTCATTCACTCTATCTACGCCGTTGCCTGTATCTATTAGGAGGCAGTTCTGGTCTGATGATAGTGCTAACGTTGTTTTTCCTGCACCTTTTTGTCCGTATATGAGTGCGGTTAGCGTTTTTTTGAATTCGAGTTCTTGGATTCTTTTAATTGCCATTAGACACCTCCACTATATTATTTTCTTTAAGAAAGTTGCTTTTTAGTGTATTGAGCAATACTTCTAAAGATGGTGATGTTTTGAGTTCGTTGACACAATAATCATTTATTGTGTTGTAGTATATGGTTGTATGTTCCTTTGAGTATGAGGCACCTATACTGCTAATCTCATCTGTTACTATTTTATTATCTTCTATAAAATAGATTAAGTCGCCTAATCCTGCTTCTAATGTAGTTAATATAGCATTTAATACTATCCAAGATGCAAAATATAGTGCTGAAATTACAGACCTTACAGGGGCAGTTGTCTATTCATTAAATGGAACTACAAACGCAAACAATAGCATAACATTAAATGCAGATGAACATAAACTTTCAAGTGGTTCATATATTTTTAATTTATATATTGATGGCAAAAAGACCACAAAATCATTTGTTATTGCAAGATAATATGTGATTCCATAACATAAACAGGGCTTAATTATAAAAAAAGCCCTGTTTTTTTTTATGTATTTTATTCTGTTGTGCTAATTTTATTTAGTCATCTCCTAATTTTATTTACTTACTTTTGCTCGGATTTTACTAACTTTTGCTTGATTTTGCTCGTGATTTACTAATTTTTACTCGGATTTAGCAACTTGCTAACTTAATTACTCGTCATGCTGAACTTGTTTCAGCATCCCCATAAAATTAGGAGATGCTGAAACAAGTTCAGCAAGACTTTTATAGAAATATGTCATTCCGAACTTGTTTCGGAATCTCTTTTTTAATTAGGGGATGCTGAAACAAGTTCAGCATGACTTTTATAGATTTTACTCCCGAGCAAATGTGGACAAAATGTCACAACCAATTTTGCAATTTCCGTAACGTTTTTGCAATTTATTTAAGGAATCACCTATTTATCTGTTGTTTAAGCGATTTTGCTACCAAAAAACCAATTATATAATTGAAAAACCAATTATATAATTGCTTTTCCAATTATATAATCGGTTTTCCGATTTATAAATTGCTTTTTCAATTTATAAATTGCTTTTCCGATTTATAAATTGCTTTTTCAATTATATAATTGGTAAATCAATTGACAAAATGTCAATTTTGTTAATAAATTGGATAAAAGATGGAGCTGCTGAAACAAGTTCAGCATGACACGTTATTTGTTCGCAAAACACGTTTTTTAATGAATTTGTTTATTTTTCTTATATTTAACTATTTATAAAATAAAATTATGTATAATAAAATTAAAGAATATATTGCAGATGATTTAGAATTGTTTGAAAAAGAACTAAATAGTTTGTTGCAATCCGAAATGTATTTGCTAAATGTGGTGTTAAATTATGTAAATAGTAATTGTGGGAAGCGTCTCCGTCCTATAATGATGATGCTAATAAGTAAATTATTTACACATTCAGAGCATATTTATTATGAAAAACTTATAGATTTTGCAGTAGCGGTTGAGACGTTGCATCAGGCGACTTTAATACATGACGATGTTGTTGATGATAGTAAAGAGCGTAGGTCGAAGGCATCAGTAAATTCCATATATGATAATAAGATTTCGGTGTTATTGGGTGATTATATGTTTTCGGTGGCATTTAATTGTATGTATAAGCATAGAAATTTTGATATAATGGATGCAGCAGCACATACGCTGAAAACAATGAGCGAAGGAGAGTTATTTGCATTAGAATTGAGTAATAATTTATTGCATACAGAGGAAACTTATTATAAAGTAATTTATTCAAAAACAGCAAGTTTAATAGAGTTTAGTTGCAAAATACCTGCCTTAATATATAGTGATAGTATAGAATTAGTGGAGGTATTATCGGAATATGGGAAGAATATCGGTATAGCATTTCAAATGCGGGACGATTTGTTTGATTACACAGATGATAATAAATTAATCGGTAAGCCCGTAGGTAACGATATAAAAGAGCATCAAATAACATTGCCGTTGATATATGCGTTAAATCATTGTTCGGCGACCGAGCGTGAGCGTATTTTGTCAATATTAAAGTTAGCCATCATTAGCGATGCGCAAGTGAAAGATATAATAAGTTTTACGAAAGTTATGGGCGGCTTAGAATATGCGGAGAAAAAAGCGAAAGATTTTGTAAATAGAGCAATATCGTGTTTAGATATATTTCCCGATGGTTTAGAAAAAGATATGCTGATATATGCAGCCCATTATATGATAGATAGAACGAAATAGGAGTTGTGTTTGGGATATATTAGAAAAAAGATTCTGTGTCAAGCACGGAATAACAGAATATAATGAATTACATTTTTATTAAAATTCTATGAACCAATAATGACATTTACGCCTACATATATAAAATATATCCCTAAAATGAATAAAAATATTCCGAATATTTGTTTAAACATTGCTGCATTCATATTTAATGCAATCCTTGAACTAAAATTACTACCAACCTCTATTCCTAATGCTATTAAAAGTGCAACAGGAATATCAACATATCCCGAATTATAATAAAGCATTACTCCGGGGATGCCGATAGGTAAAAACATTGCTGCCAACGATATTGCAACTGCTTGTTTAGGATTGATTTTATAAGCACTAATTAGTATAGTTGTAATTATTAGCCCGCCGCCGATACCGAACATTCCTGCTAACATTCCTGCTAATACTCCGCCTATTACAAATGTATAAACTTTTATATTTTCTACTGAATTATAGGTTGGTTCTACTTCGTTATTAGATTCTACTTTTTTAAATATTTTATTAAATGCGTATCGTGGTCTTATATATTTTATTCCGACAATTATTTGGTAAAGACCAAATAGTATTTTTATATATTCGCCTCCTGTTGCTAATGCAAAAGTTGCTCCGATATAATTACCGCATAACATTCCCAATGCAACAATTAGCGAACCTTTTATGTATAAAAGTCCTTTTTTACGATAATTATTTAATGCGAAAAAATTATTTGGTAGTAGTAATGCAGCAAGCGAAGTGCCTACTACTAAATGGATGTCCCATCCCATTAAAAATATTAATACAGGTAAAATAACTATACCGCCGCCGATACCGAACATACCCGCAAATAATCCTGCACCTATGCCTGTTAATATAATTTCTATAATTAATGATGTTTCCAAATTGTTTTAATATTACTATAATAAATAATGTTTAAAATAGTAATTTTTTTAGAATTAATTACTATTTTAAACATTTTTAAAATTTTGTATAAAATTATACAAAAAATGTATAAAATTATACAAAAATTGTATAAAATTATACAAAAAATGTATAAAAGTGACTTGGATTCTTCCTTTTTTATAATTATATTTGCATTTCAATTTTTAATGTAATTATGAAATTTATGTGTAAAATAGTATTAACATTTCTTGCTTTTTTGCTTATATGTAATTTAGTTATTGCACAAAGTGTTATAGAAGGTGTTGTTATAGATAAGCAAACTAATAAGCCCATTCCTGCTGCTACCATTAGAATAGAAGGTTCTAATAAAGGAACTATTTGTGGAAATGATGGAAGTTTTCGTCTGCCGAAAGGATATTTTTTTAATAAAAGTGATGTTAGAATTACTTCAATTGGTTATCATACAAAAATTGTTTCGCTTGATTTAAGAGAAGATAAAGTAACAATTTATTTAGAGCAAAATCCCGTAGAATTAAATGCTGCAGTCGTTGTCGGTGAAATAGAAGTTAATGAAATTATTAGAAGAGCAATTAAAAAAAAAGATGAAAATAGAAAAAAATATAATACAATGCAAGGACTATTATATTCTAAATTTACATTGGATATGAGTAAGTTTTCGCAAGGCACTTTAGGTATGGATGCAAATAAAACTTATAAAACTAAAGTTATAGTCAAACCTATTAATTTAGAAACTTTTTATGTTTCAAGAAAACATTATGACGATGATTCAACAGAAATAACAGTTAATACTAATACAGAGTTTAAAGTAGATGTAAATGGCAAAAAAATATCTAATGATACTCTTATCACATCAAAACATAGAAAAGATAAAAATAAAACTTATAAAACGAAAGTAACTGTTCTGCCTATTAATGAAGATACTTTTTATCTTGCAACAAGAAGTAGAGGACAAGATTCATCAGAATTAACAGTTTATACAAATAAAGAATTTGAAATAGATGTAAATGGTCAAAAGGTATCAAGTGATACTCTTATTATTTCAAAACATAAAGGAGCATTTGGTGCAGATTTTTTAGAAGGAATGATTTATGAAACATTTTCAGAAAAATATGTTGATTTAGAAAAAGGGTTAGATAAGACAATAATTGTAAATAGAAGGCAGACAGCAAATGTTCCAAAACAATTAAATACAATGGTTTTAGAGCAATTTGTTGATTTTTCGCAAGATGAAATAGAATTTATTGATGCAAAAATTGTTACGCCTTTGCATAAAAATGCTCTTACACATTATAAATTTAAATTATTAGAAAGAAAATTATTTGAAGATAAATATGTATATGTTATTGAGGTAATTCCAAATACTAAAGTTTATCCGTGTTTTGAAGGCACTATTTCTATCATTGAAGGCACTTATCAACTAATAGAAGCAAAATTAAAACCATCGCCTCATACAAAAATTCATCTGATAGATAATATTGAATGGTTAGAAAAATTTGAAAATGTTGGCAATGATATTTGGTTTCCAACTTATATGGAGAATAAAGCAACATTAAAAATGAAAGTATTTCCCGGTATTCCTCAAATTGAGATTGATTGGACTACGACATCAATTTTTAGTGATGTTATTTTAGACCAGCCATTGCCTGATTATGTATATAATGATAGTATTATTTATGTCGATGATATTCCTACTAATTTCTATAAATCTAATAAAATGTATGACTCTGACGGAAATATAATACAAAATATTGATATTCATCCCGAGGCAGATTCTACAAAAGAAGAATATTGGGAAGATAATTCCTTAATAATTTTAACAGAAAAAGAGCAAGAAATGTATGTTAAAATTGATACCGCAGCAAAAGAATTAGGTGCAGAGGAAATTTATAGTAAAATGAATTTTGATTCAATAATGGCTAACTCAACTTCAATGTATTCAATGTCTAAAAATAAGTTTTCTTTTAATTGGTTTCCTATGTATAGATATAATAGAGTTGAAGATTATCTTGGCGGAATAATGGCAGATGTTAGTATTCCATATACAAATATTTCAGGTGCGGGAGGATATTCTACGGGGCAATATCGTTGGTTTGGAAATGCAAAACTTGAACTTGGTAATAACTTTGGTAATAAACTTAAAATAGGTAGTTTATTTTCGTTTTCAAAGATGATGCCTATTATTTCAAAAAAACCATCTTTTTTTATTAGTGCTGAAATTTTTTCTAATGTTCGTTCTTTTGGTAGTTCATTTGCTAATACTGATCCGGATATTGATATGTTAGGTTCAGGAGTGTTAGATATGTGGATTGCTAAAAAAGATTATTATGATTATTATAACACTGATGGCTGGAATACGCAACTGAATTTTAATTATAAAAAACTTAAATTAAATGCTATTTACGAAAATAGAAGAGATTTTGTTCTTAATAATTCAACATATAAGGGCTATTGGTCTTCAACTGATTTTAGCAAATTTAGAGTTAATCCGCATTGTGAAACAGGCGAGTTTCAAATAATTAAATTAAGTTCTACCTTTGGTAGAGATATTACTTCTATGTCTGAAAGTTTTCAATACAAGTTTAATTTAAATTATTTATATGGTATTCGGGCAAGTGATAAATCAAACTTCTCGCAAGTATATGGCACTGCTGCTATTCAGTTTCCTATATTTGAGACGGGTTATGGCAATATTCTTATGTTATTATCTGCTGCGGGAGGTTTTTCTGATAATAATACTCCTGTTCAAAATCTTTTTGTTATTGAGCAAACTTCATTTATATCTAATTTATTTACACCGACCGACAATACATTTATAACTGCTTATGAAAATTATTTAGGTGGCACAGAGTTTTATTCATATTCTGCAAGATTAAATTTGCGTGATTGGTGGTGGCGATTACTTCGTTTGCCGAAGATAAAAGGACGCGGATTAGAATTATCGTTTGCAGGAATAGCGGGTAAGTTTTTCAATAAAGGCACAACCGAATTATCTAATTTATATCACAGCACAGAAAAAGATTATTACACAGAAGCAGGTTTTCGTATTGGCAGGATACCGATACCGAAAACAGATTTTATTTATTGGTCTTGGGAGACGCGTTTTGGTATAGGCAAATATGCAAAAGGTAGTTATGGATTTTTATTGAATTTTCAATTTCCGTTTTAGAAATTCTGTTATGACATATAATTCTATTAATATTGGGATTAATTTCCGTGTTAAATATTAACTAACTAAATGTTATTCTAACTTAACTAAATGTTATTTGAATTAACTAATTTTTGCTCGGATTTAACTAAATGCTAATTAAATTAACTAATTTTTGCTCGGATTTAACTAAATGCTAATTAAATTAACTAATTTTTACTTGGACTTAACTAATTTTTAACACGGGGATTCATCCCCGGCTAAATTTAACTAAATATTATATGAACAAGCAAAAATAAATTAGAAATTTCTAAAAATAATTAGAAAAACCTGTTCAACAATTAGAAATTTCTAAAATAAATTAGAAAAACCTGTTCAACAATTAGAAATTTCTAAAAATAATTAGAAAAACCTGTTCAACAATTAGAAATTTCTAAAATAAATTAGAAGTTTCTAAAAATAATTAGAAATTTCTGAACAAAAATCTGTCATTCCGAACTTGTTTCGGAATCTCCTAATTTTATGCAAGGAGATGCTGAAATAAATTCAGTATGACAGAATACACAATTTTATACTTTTAGAGATTGCCCTATTTCAATGCCTTTTTAGAACTTTCTGATAGCAAATCAGCAAAAGAAAAGTTTTTAATAACCTCAGGAGTTGAAAGATTCTTTCCCTTAACTGCCGAAGTAGATGTATCTAAATTATCGTAAGGATTTAGTTGTTTTATTGCCGATTCAAATATAAATGAACGTGTTTTTTCGTTCTTTTCTACGAGTTTTACTTGTATAACATCTTTTGATTTGAAAGTAGGTTTGTTGTTATTATACAAAGCATTTGCTAAATTTTTAGGCATAAATCCATCTATTTCGTTATTAACAGACACTTCCGCACCACGATTATTAGTTGGAATAAATTCTATTACTGCAGAATAAGTATGTCCCTCTGTATATTTATCTGCTATTTCTTTCCAATTATCGGGTTGTGTTTTGCGATAAGACAAACCTATATATTGATTGTCTCTATCTAAATTAATAATCTCAAAATCATATTCCTTGTCGGCTTCAAAAACATCATTTAAACGAATATGTTTTCTTGTCCAAGAAACATCAAATGCTTTAACAGAACCATCTATATTAGGAGCAATACTAAAATATGCCCTTGATGTCATTATATTTTTTAACTTTCCTTTAACTTTGTCGCCGATATTATGAGCATCAAAAAACGCAATTAAATGTTTGCTCGGAGCATTTTTTAAAGAAACAATAATTTTATTATATTCTCTATTTGCTTCTATTATATCGCCTTTAATTACTTCACCTACAGATACATAACTATTTATATCTTCTATATGTTCTCTTGCAATATGCGATACAGGTATAAATCCTTCTAAACCATTTGGAAGTTCTATTATTGCTCCTTGTGGTAGTATTTTCTTTACTATTGCTTCTGTTTTAGTATTTACAACAATTTCTGTCCAGCGTTTGTCTTCTAATACATCTTTATGATTTATTTTAATTATTTTCCCGAACTCTTCTTCGGAAAACTCTTTTACTTTTACAGGTATTTTGCTACCAACAACAGCGTGCTGTTCTTCTTCTGTAATATTACGAACAGAAGTATACAAAGAAATAGGAAGAAATAATGAAACAACTTCATTATAAGAAACTTTAAAACCACCTACAACTTTTTCTATTACTTTTACTTCTACTGTATTACCAGAATTATAAGCATCTTTTAAATCTTTATAAGATTTATTTATTTTTTCTGATTTTTCTTTTGCTACATTGGTAGCAAGTTTTGGAATATGTGTTTCGTTAGACATTCTTTTAAATCTAATTATTTATATTTTGTAATTCAATTTACAAAAATAATAATTTTTTAGTAATATGTGATATTTTAAGTAAAATTAGGAAATACCGAAACAAGTTCTCTATGACAAATAAATTATAGGATGCTGAAACAAGTTCAGCAGGACATTTTTAGTGGTTACCTAATTTTTCTAACTACTAAAAACTACTCTCGGCTTTTCTTTAAGCCGTCTGTTAATAATTTTTCTGAAATAACAATATCAAAGCCCGATTTAGGTAATTTTTCTATATTTTTAGCATATTCTAATGCTATTAAAAATGCTTGTTCTGCTTCTTTTTTTCTGCCTAAATAAAGTAGTGAATGTGCCTTTAAAGATAAGCCATATAGTTGTTTTGGGACTATTTTCAATGTTTCTTCAGCCCAGTATAATGCTTCTGTAAATTCCTTTTTTTTGCCACAAAATTGCGACAATGATGCGGTAGCCGAGGCAAGAACAGCCCCTTTTAAGTCGCCGCATTTTATAGCAAAACGAGTAGCATCTTCGGCTTCTTTGAATAACTCCATTCTACCTAATGTTTGCCCGAGTTGAAACCACGCATATCCATTAGTAGGTTCATCTTTAACGTGTTCTAATAATAATTTATAATTTCTATCTACTTTCTTTCCCATTTCTTGCTCGGTCAGGTTATATCCTAAATGTTCTATAACTAAATCGGATGGCAAAGTAAGTTTTTTCATTGCCACAATAGAAGGAGATATTTGTTCGTGAACTCTGCCCATAAATTTAATATTCGGATAGCCGAGATTCCTAAACAAACGTGGATATGCACCTTTATGACTTTCAGTGGATCCGTCAAGTTGTCTGTGATCGCTTTCTATAACTACGTAGTATGCCCCGACCTCTTCGTTGGCAGTATTAATAAGCGTTCTAATAGCATTTTGGCTTTCAGTAGTAAGACGTTCATCAGCATCAAGGTATAGTATCCATTGCGATGTGGAATGTTTTATAGATTCATTTCTTGCTTCAGAAAAATCATTAATCCATTCAAAATAATATATCTTTGCACCATATTTATTAGCAATTTCAAGCGTTTTATCTGTTGAACCTGTATCTACAATTATTATCTCATCTACAATATTTTTTACCGATTCTAAACAACCTGCTAACATTTTTTCTTCATTTTTAACTATCATACACAGCGAAAGAAGATTGTTTGGATTGACATTAACAATTGTTGTTTTGCTTGCTTCTATCGGAATATGGGAATAGTATTTGTTATTAAATCCGAAAGAATTATTTTCTTTGTCTTTATTTTCTTTAGCAATTACATAATCTATTTGTTTTATAAAATCATTAATAGTTATTTCGGTTGGATTGTGTGCTAGTGCAAATTGTAGAACCTTTTTTGCATAATCATATTGTTTGTTATTGAACGCAACATTTGCAGCACCTACAAGCAAAAATGGATTAGTAGAATTTATTTTCATTCCTTCTGTAAAATAATTTATTGCCGACACATTATCATTTATATTCAGATAGCATTCACCAAGGCGAGCATAAATCATATCTAATTTTACAGCAACATTACCTGCCAATTTATTTTGTGTATCATTTTTTTTTACAGCATCTAATAATTTTAAATAATGAGGAATTGCTAAATCATAATTGCTATTTTTATAATAATTTTCAGCAACAGAACTATTATCGGATATTATTTTTTCTAATTCTAATGTTTCCATAGTTGTAATTGTTTTATAATTTTTATGCAATTATAATGAATTTATTTGAATTATTATTCAAATAAATCTGAATGAGTACCTGTATTAGTTAAAGTTAATATAAGTTTATCATCTTCTATTGTATAAATCAAAAGCCAATCAGGTTCAATATGACATTCCCGATAACCTTTATATTTTTCTTGTAGTTTATGGTCATTATATTTAGCATCAAGCCGATTTCCATTTGCTAATTGATTAATAACATATTTTATTTTTGAAACATCTTTACCTCTTTTTTTACATAATTTATATTCTTTTCTAAATTCTTTGGTTCGTTCAATTCTATATTTCATCATCTTCCTCGCTGTCCATATCATCTACAAACTCTTCAAAAGATGAGTATATTTTTGTTCTTCCATATTTTATATCTTCTATTGCTCTATCAAGTGCAGGAATTCTGCTATATTGATTTAAATCTAAATATGTTTTTTTAATTTTATTTATTGGTTTTTCTAATTCTAATGTTTCCATAATTTTAATTGTTTTATAATTTTTATGCTAAAATAATGAAAAATGAAACATTTTCATTTCACTATCCTTGCTTGAGTGCTAATATCCGTTATCTTGTTATTAAATATATAATTTTATTATTCTTCCTCAAATCGTTTATACTCTAACATTGGACTATCTGGGAAACCCGTTCCTAATGGTGATAAAGGTCCTTCTAATGTAAAATTCCCACACCCCACAAAAGGATAATTTATGAATTCTATATAAAGCAGGTCATTGCCTTCTAATTTATATTTATAAGCAGGAAAACGCATTACTCTACTATCATAAGAGCCAGGTAAAATTAATGTATCATATTCAACATACCAATTACGAAACTCCTCGTCACTATATACATAGTCACTTTGATGTTTAATAATACATTCGTTATTTTCATAAAAAGTAACAATTGTATATCCAATAGATTCATCATTAAATTTCCAATCTAACTTCCAACTTCCAAGAAGTAAAATATCTATTGGCTGTGGTGGATTCCATTTTGGTGGTTTAACATCGCAAACATCTTTTTCGCATCCAACAACGAATACCATTGCTACAATTAGCAATCCGATTTTCAAACTTCTTTTTAAATATTTTGATTTCATATTATTAATTTATTATATTTATACAAATTTTACAAATTTATCTTTTACAAAAATAATGAAAAAAATGTTTTTGTTGTATTTTAATTTTTGCTTTACGCTAAAATAATATAAGGCGGAATATGTTTTATTCCGCCTTATGAATAGCAATAAAAGAAACTATTCTTTTATGTTAGGTAGTTCTAAACCTAATCCTTTTTTCTTGTCCACTGCTTTAAGCACAAAGCCTAAAATTAATGCTGCAACACCTAATAGGGCTAACATTAACAAAGGATTAGTGTAATCCAATTGTGTTGGGTCGGTAACACCTGGATTTGATTTATCTAATATCTTTCCTATCAGCAATGGGAACAACCACAAGCCGATATTTTGTATCCAAAATATTAGTGCATATGCTGAACCGATAACTTTGCTATCAACAAGTTTTGGAACAGAAGGCCACAACGAAGCAGGAACTAATGAGAAAGATGAACCTAATACTAAAATTGTAAGATAAGCAACTACTATACCACCAATTTCGTTGCCTGCAAATTGTGGTAATACAAATGCAAATGTTAAATGGCAAATAATTAGTAATATAGAGCCAATCATTAGCATTGATGCTGCTTTACCTTTTGTGTCTACATATTTTCCAAGTATCGGGGTAATGCCGACTGCTAATAACGGAAATACTGCAAAAATAGTTTCTGCCGATTGACGCATATAGCCCATATAACAGAACACTATTAAGAAGATTACAGAAAATGATAGCAACACCATTTTTGTTGTTTTTTTGCTAAAATTACTTACAAAAGCAGTAGCAGCAACGACTAACATTATCATATATTGTATAATCGTGACCGTATTTGAAGCCCAAAAAGAACCTTCAGGTGGGGCTGTAAAAGTTAAATTACATTGCAGCATATTTACTGCATATTTTTGGAATGGGAATATTGCAGAATAGTATAAAACGCAAAGCAACGCCACAAGCCAGAACCCACTGCTTGTTAAAATCTTGCGAATATCAGCGACCCTAAACGGATCATCTTTTACTTCTGCTTCACCTGTTTGTGCATCTAATTTCTTGTCCATAAAGAAATAAATAACAAACATAATTAGTGCAATCATCAATAAAATTACACCGAAAGCAACTGAATGAGATATATGTGGTCCACCAAAAATATTTACTCTTGCAAATAATGGTGAAAAAATCATACAAGTTGCTACTCCTAAACGAGCAAGTGCCATCTCTGACCCCATAGCAAGTGCCATCTCTTTACCTCTGAACCACTTTACTATACCACGCGAAACGGTAATACCTGCCATTTCTACGCCACAGCCAAATATCATAAAGCCAATAGAGGCGAGTTTAGCCGAAGCAGGCATCCCTTCATAAAAAGGAGATACACCTATTTCAGAAAATAAAGGAACATAGTTCAAATTGTTCGTGAACCAAGTTTCTAAACCCGTTCCTTGAAATGATGCCGAAACAGCGTGCCACTTAATCGTAGCACCAATTAGCATCACTACACCCGATAAAATAGCAGTAAAACGAACTCCCATCTTATCCAAAATTATACCTGCAAAAATCAAAAAGAATATGAAAACATTTAAAAATGTCTCTGACCCTTGCATTGTGCCAAAAGCAGTAGAATCCCAACCGCTTACCAATTGCATTAAATCTTTAATAGGCGAAAGTATATCCATAAAGATATATGCACAAAACATTGCAAACGATAATAGCAGTAAAGCAAACCATCTTGCTTGTTTGGAATCTCTTAAAGTAGAAATTTTTTCTGTCATAAAAAATTATAGTATGTTAAAAAACATTCTAAAATACGTTTTATTTTGAAAAATTTATTGTTTTAAAAAATATTGGAAATTACAAAAAAAGTTTTGGTATGACAGAATATTAGCACGAAATAATTTTTATTCAAACATTTTTGCTATTGCTTGCAAATTAAAAACTAATTTATCTACCTCTTCCTTTGTGTTGTAAAACGAAAATGAAGCACGAGTCGTGGCAGGAATGTTAAATCGTTTCATAGTTGGTTCGGCACAATGATGACCTACTCTAACTGCTATTCCTGCGGCATCAAGAAATGTTCCTATATCATGTGGATGAATATCATTTAATACAAAAGATATGACAGCAGTTTTTTCTTTTGAAGTGCCTATAATTCTTAATCCATCAATACTTAATAGTTCATTTGTAGCATATTTTAGCAAATCATTTTCATATTCTTTTATGTTGTCTAAACCGATAGTATTGATATATTTTATGGCAGTTCCTAATCCTATTATTCCTGCAATATTTCCTGTTCCTGCTTCGAATTTAAAAGGCAAATCGTTAAATATCGTTTCCTCAAATGAAACAGATAGAATCATATCGCCACCTGTTTGATAAGGCAACATTTTTTCTAATAAATCCTTCCTTCCATATAAAAAACCTGTTCCTGTTGGAGCATATATTTTGTGACCCGATGCTACTAAAAAATCACAATCAAGTTCTTTAACATTAATTTTTATATGCTGAATTGTTTGCGAAGCATCCACTAAAAAAGGTATTTTATTTATGCTATTTTCCTTTTCAAATTCACGCAAAATTGATATACATTTTTGTATCGGAAGGATAACTCCTAAAGCATTTGAGCAATGTGTAATTGAAACAATTTTAGTTCTTACGCTCAATAATTCACGATATTTTTCTAATATTAACTCGCCTTTGTCATTTATCGGAACTACCTTTAATACTGCACCTGTTCGTTTGCATATCTCCTGCCAAGGCACTATATTGGCGTGATGTTCTAAATGTGAAATTAAAATTTCGTCACCTTCTTTTAAGTGAGTGCCTAAAGAATAAGCAACTAAATTAATTGATTCTGTTGCTCCTTTTGTAAAAATTATCTCTTCATTAGAAGCATTAATAAAATCTGCAACTATTTTACGAGTTTCTTCATATTTATTAGTTGCTAACTGCGATAATAGGTGAACCCCACGATGAATGTTACTATTATATTTTGTATAATATTCGGTTAAACAATCAATTACTACTTGTGGTTTTTGCGTAGTAGCGGCATTGTCCAAATAAACAAGTGGTTTATTATAAATTGTTTGCTTCAGTATAGGAAAATCATTTCTTATTTTATTAATATCTATCATTTTTATATATACTTAATTTGTTACAAAAATAGTTTTTTTGAAAAAAAATTAAAATAAAACAAATTTTAAAACAATATTAAAAATGATAAAAATAACTATTTTAGTGCGAAAAGTGTATCTGAAATATGGTTATGATATGATTGAAATAAGAAATATAAAAAAACAATTCGAAAATAAACAAGTATTAAATGATATTTCTTTTGATATAAATAAGGGCGAAACTTTATGTATTATAGGTAAATCGGGATGTGGGAAAAGCGTTCTATTAAAACATATAGTCGGCTTATTAGAACCAGATGAAGGTTATATTAAGTTTGATGATGTTTTAATGACAGATATTAATAAGAAAAAATTATTTGATATTCGTAAGCGTATTGGTTATGTTTTTCAGGGGGCGGCGTTATTTGATTCTTATAATGTTTTTGAAAATGTTGTTTTAAAATTGTTAGAAAATGGTGAAAAAGATATAAATAAATTGCAAAACGATGCACAATTTGTTTTATCGTCTGTCGGTTTACTTCCTCCATTTACAGAAAAAAATAGCAACCAATATAATAAAGAAACACAAATACTATTTAATAAAAAGCCATCTGAACTATCAGGCGGAATGAAAAAAAGAGTAGGCATTGCTCGTGCTTTAATTGGCTCGCCCGATTATATTTTTTATGACGAGCCGACAACAGGATTGGACCCTGTTACTTCTAAACAAATAGATGATTTGATTTTTCAATTAGCGAACACATTATCTGTCACTTCTATTGTTATTACCCACGATATTTTTTCTGTTTATAATGTTGCTAATAAAATTGCGATGCTGCACAACGGCAAACTACAATTTTATGGTAACATAAATGAATTAAATAATACAAACGATAGCATTGTTTTAGAATTTTTAGAAAGGTATAAATAATGGTAACATCTAAAAGTGTCATTCCGAACTTGTTTCGGAATCTTCGTTACTTTCCATACAATATTCGGGAACAAAGGTTTTTACATTATCTTTTAACAAAAAGATATTTATCGTTGGATTTACAATTTTTTGCTTGTAGGGAATTTTATTAGTGTTGCCAATTCTATATCCTCCCCAACGAATAACTGTTTCACCTGTCATTAATAATTTTTTGTCGTTTTGCAGTATTAATCCATCATATATATTTTGTAGCCGTTGTCTAATTATTGGATTATGTTTTTGGGCATTTGCAGGCAATATATAGTATTTTGATAAAGAAGTAATGGTATCTATAAATTTCAGTGCAATAGCAGGTTCATCAGAATACACTAAAACAGGTGTGCCAAATCTAACATTATCATACAATTCTTTACCATTTTCTCTGCTTATTCTGACGCATCCGTGTGAACTTGCTCTATGTCCAAGGTGGTTGTAATAACCATTTCCTGCTAACCCATGAATACCAAAATTAACATTAAAACCAACCCAATTATGCAATTCTGCATTATTAAATTGTTTAGATATTCCGAGTGGGTTTTTAGTTTGAACAGTAAAAAGTCCTGTTGGGGTTTCTAATCCTTCAAAAATATTAGGATTGCCTGACGATATTTTATACACTTTACAATTAGTATTGTTATTAGTATCTTTGAGATACAAACGACATAATTGTTCTTTCAGTGATATTTCAACATAGGAGTTTCCTTGAACAAAAATAGTATCTTTAATTCTTACATTTTGTATCGGTAGAAAATCTAATTCTTCTTTAGAAATTAATAAACTTTGCTTTAAAACAGGCACATAATCTACAATACTACCTATTATAGAAAATACTATTAGAAACGTCATAAATAAAGGAATTAAGAAATTGCTAACCATAATATAATATTTTTGCAAAAATAATAATTTTTCTAATAGTTTTGTTATCTACCCTTAAAGTCAGGATTGCAATAAAATAATAACTTTTCTTGCAATATGTTGACATCTTTTTCGTATTTTTCTAATTGGTCGTTAGTAAGTTTTTTTATTTTTCGTTTTCCGTTCATTTCTACAATATAGTATAATTTTATTTCTGATTTCTTTTTATCGTTATTAAAAACAAAATAGAAATGCAACTCTATTGATTCTTTTTCTATTCCTTTAATTTTATTTGTTTGTATAAGTTGCCTTGTTGCAACGAAAATGATACTATCTTTTTTTGAAAATTTAGTAACATAATAATCTTGCATATTTATTGCTTGTCCGAAGAAATTATAAATTACTTCGGGGTCCTGCTTATTACAATCGAAGTAATATACTTTCTGCTTCGGCGCACAACTACAAACAATTGTAACTAAAATTAAAAATAACAGCATTTTTTTCATAATGGTCTATATAATTTATATATTTTCTGGATTTACAATATTTTTTATAGTTTAAAAGGTTCTTCTATAAAAATTAACTTTCCGTTGTTTTTTTCTATATCAGCCCAGTCCGAAATATTAAAGTCAATGCAAGCAACACTACACGCTTCAAGTGACGATATTTCAGCACCTGTTAGGTCTGTTATCAAATGTGTAATTAAAGGGTTATGACCTACAAACATTATACATTCATTAGAATTATCTTGCTCACCTATAAGTTTTTTGAAATACTTAATTCCTTTTTCGTATAGTCCTATATCTGTTTCTATTTGTGAAAAACTTACTTTAAAAGCATTAGCAAAGTATTCTGCCGTAGAAATTGCTCTGACAGCAGGACTGGAAACAATTCTATCAATTTTTGTAATACTATTTTTTATAAGGTTAGCCATTTCATCTGCATCTAAATTTCCTTGTTTTGAAAGTTTTCTATAGAAATCTGATATAATATCTGATTCCCAACCTGATTTGGCATGTCTTACTAACAACAACTTTTTCATAAGCACTTAACTACAATTTATATAATAATTATAGTTTTTACAAAAATAACTTTTTTATAAAAAATAACCATAAAAAAGTATTATGAACCTTCTAAAAAAAAAAAAATGGTGATTATATACAATCTTATACTAAATTGTATAAGTTGTTTTAGTTTATTAATTTGTTATGTATTCGTATTTGTTTCTATTATATAAAGTCTTTTAAACATTTACATTTTATTTTCTTATATTTGTATTTTTTATGAGTAATTTATGCCAAAAACCAAATTAAAAGTTAAAGCAAATTTGTCATTAATCAAATCTCAATTAAGAAAAGATGAAAAGTTTTCACAATGTATATTCGTCTTCATGCAGTATATCAAATAGCTCAAGGTAAAAGTGTCAGCGAAGTCCATCAGTATTATTCGGTCAGTCATAAATCAATATGCAACTGGGTTCATCGCTACAATGCAGATGGATTAGCAGGACTCAGCAACAGATCAATAAAAGGTCGTCCTGCTTCCTTGAACGAGGAAGAAAAGCTGGAATTAGAAAAAATAATTG
>Ga0099364_10005310_pt1 | contig 19160 bp, 17 predicted proteins | sample TergutTh196P3_FD_73070 | JGI IMG/M metagenome (GOLD analysis project Ga0099364, IMG submission 73070) | Microcerotermes parvus P3 segment gut microbial communities from Pointe-Noire, Republic of the Congo - Th196 P3 | ecosystem: Host-associated > Arthropoda: Insects > Digestive system > Gut ...
AGTACCGCACGTTGCCGCCCGGCGGTCGGCAACCTACCGACTCAAAAAAACTTCAAACTCACATAATCCCTATGAAAAACACACTCTTTTTCCTCCTCACGGTCGCTCTGACCGTTCCGCTTTTCGGCCAGGATCCGTCTTGGCACCAAGTTCCGAAAGACGACCTGCTCGGCAATCGGGGCGAAATCGCCAAAACGCTCCTCACGACGACCAGTGAAGCCACGATGCTCAGTATCGTTCAGCGTCCGGAAACCGACGACGACGTGCTGTACCTCAAGATGCTCGCCTGCAAACGGCTTGGAATTCACGGAACCAAGGCCGCCGTTCCGGCGCTTGTCGCCCAACTCGATAAGGTGAACGAAGGATTCTACGCCCGGTATGCTCTCGAAACGATCCCCGGTCCGGAAGTCGACGCCGCTCTCTGTGCCGCGTTGAAAGATTTGAAGCGGCCGGATGCCATCGCCGGAGTCCTCACGACGCTCGGCGTCCGCAAGAACCCGGCCTCGGCAGCGACCGCAAAGGAATTCCTGAAACATGACAACCTCGACGTCGCCCAATCGGCGGGGTTTGCCTTCGCCTCCACCGGCGGCGAAGGAGCGATTGAATTCTTCTCGCAAAAAAATCTCGATGTGAAGTTCGCCGATTCCGGACTTCTCCTTGGCAAAGAGTTGAGGGATGCCGGGAAGAAGGACCTTGCCGTTAAGGTTTTTGACGCCTTGGCCGTTGCCGACATCAAGCCGTTCCAGAAGGAATCCGCAGCCTATTGGGGCATCAAAGTTAGGGGCCTCGACGGCATCGGAAAATTGGTCGAGCAGTTGAACTCGCCGAACATAAAACTCTTCGAAGTTGCACTGAAAGCCGGTCGGGAACTTCCCGCCGGAGTTGCCGTTACCAAGGCGATGATCGAGCAACTCGACAAACAGCAAGACCCTGTTCGGAAGGCGTTGCTCGTCCGTGCCATCGGCGACCGCACCGACGCGGAATCGAAGGCTGCGTCGCTGCCCGTCATTGCCGAGTTGGCAAAGTCCGGTGCGGAAGTCGTCAAGGTTGCCGCCATCGACGCCCTGTGCAACGTCGGTGACGCCTCCGTGCTGTCGACGCTGATTGACGCCGCCAATCAAACGGAGTCCGCCTCGGTTGCCGCAGCCGCCAAAATGACCCTGTCGAACCTTCCCGGCAAGGAAGTCGACACCGCCATCGTCGGGATGCTCGAAAAAGGCAACACGGTACAGAGGATGACCGCGATCGCATTGGTCGAAGACCGACGGATTCAGTCGGCGTTTCCGCTTCTGAAGAAATCGTTACAGGATACGGAAATTACCGTTCGCCGAGCGGCTCTCGATGCTCTCGGTCAGGTGTCGTCCATCGACGATCTGCCGATGCTCCTTGATGTACTGTCCGCCGCGAAGGACGAAGACGACATCAAGGCGACGCAAAATGTTCTTATGTCGGCTTGTACCCGAATGTCGAAAGACGCCGCTGCCACGAAGGTTGCCGAATTGCTTGCCAAGTCGGAATTGATGCCGGTCAAACTGTTCTGCTTCGATCTCCTCAAGGAAATCGGCGGCCCGAAGGCGCTTTCGGCAGTCGAAGGTTACGCTTGGGGCGGCGTTCCGGCACTCATCGACAAGGCGACCGAAATGCTCGGTTCCTGGCGGGACCCGGACGACGTTGAACTTGTCGCCGCCGCCTGTTTGAAACTTGCCAAGGAAGCAACGGATAACCGATACAAGGTCCGCGGCATCCGCGGTTATCGCCGTTTGGCACAGCAGTTTAATATGTCGGAGGAACGCCGCATTGCGATTTGCAAGGACATTTTGGCCATTGCGGACCGCAATGAGGACAAGGTTCTCGTCTTCGAGGTCTACGCTCGGTATCCGTCGCTGATGATGCTTGATTTGGCGATGGAGCATATCGACAATCCGGCATTCTCGGAGCGCGCCGCCAACACTGCCGTTGCCATCGGCGAAAAACTGCAAGGCAAGTCGCCGAAAACCGCCGAAGCCATGAAAAAGGTCATCGAAAAGTCGCCAAACGACCAAACGAAGGCCAAAGCAAGGATCGTGCTGGACCGACAGTAATAAATTCAGAGCCGCAATCGTGAGATTGCGCAATCTTACGATTGCGGCTCCTTTAACAGAATGAACCTCGTCAATCACCTCGACAATAACCTCAACCCGTTACTGTTACGTGAACTGCGCCAACTGGTTCGCAATCGGTACATTATCGTTCTGATTAACCTGTTCGTTGCAGTGCTGGTGATGGTGTGCATTTTCATGGTTCTGCTCACGGATGGACCATTGGATCGTGCCACCGGCGGCGGATTGTTTGCCGCACTGACAGGAATTATGGGCTTCGCCTGTTTCCTTGCGGTCGTCGTCTACACGGCTATCGGAACGGCAACGGAACGCATCAACGGCGATCTGATGTTCGCAACGGCACTGAAACCGTCGCAGATCGTCTTGGGAAAATTCTTCTCCGGAGCGATCCTGACCTTTCTCTTGATGAGCGTGACGTTTCCGTTCGTTGCGCTGGCCTATTTGTTACGTGGCCTTGACTTTCAGATGATGCTGATTTCCTTTGGAACGACGTTCCTGTCGATCCAAATGATGAACTCGCTGGCAATCTTCGTCTTTTCGAACGTTAAGACTTATGTCCAAATGTTCTTCGGTCTCGTCGTTGCCGGATTCCTTTGTCTATGGGGTTTCAGTACGGGAACAATGCTATTGCTCTTCTTTGCTTTCGGGAGGGGCGGGTTCCATCCTCACGGAATGAGCACCGACTGGACTTGGCTGCTTTCAGTGGCCTTGTCGCAATTGGGAATTATCTGTTTCTTCCTTGCGGCGGCGGTGGCGACGGTTGCTCCGCCGACGGCCAATCGAATGTTGCCGCTCCGTATTGTTGTTACGACGGCGTTCCTGTTGTCGCTGGTGTACTGCGGTTTCGTGTTCAGTGGAAATCCCGATGTTTTCAGAGGCTGGGTCGTTTCATGGCTCAGTGCGTCAATTCCGCTGCTCCTCCTGGTTGTCTGCGAGCGGGAAGCGTGGACTTATCGCATCAAAAAGACGATACCGGGCAATTTCGTGTTCCGAATGCTCGTTTTTCCATTTTACACCGGTTCGCCGTGCGGGTTGGTTTGGATCGCTCTGCTCCTCGGTGTCATCGCTCTTATTGCGTCCGGCGGATTATTGAGTCTGTCCCATTCCCACAACTTTTGGCTATTGCCGTTCGCTTTATTGTTTGCGTTCAATTATTGTGTAACGGCACTCCTGATACGCTCGCTTATTGTACCAAAGATTCCGACGGACAAGATTTGGGCCGTTGTCCTCGCTCTGTTGCTTTTGTTCACATTCGGCAGTATGTTGGCTTATTACTTGATGAAAGGCGACATTGACTATTTCGATAACAGGTATTCGGACCATCCCCTTTCGGCACTCAATCCGTTTTTGCTGGCGGATAGTTTCGATCAAACGTACCGAATGTTCGCGGCGATGATCTGGGCGGTTTTATTGGCGATTCCGTTTCTCTTTTGGTTCGCTCTGCGTATCCGCGAGTTCACGCCGTCGCCGCCGTCCGATATGATGACGCTCGAAGACGCCGTCGCCGCCGTGAAATACGCCGACGAAAATCCAATGGTGAAAGGCAGGAGAGAAAACGAATCTTAGTTCTACAGCGCAATGATTTTAACCACGAAGACACGAAGGACACGAAGAAATGCGGAGAAGCCGAAAAAGAGGCGATCACGGTGGAATTGCAAAACGTCGACAACTCCATTGTTATCACTTCTTCTTGATCCTTCGTGATCTTCGTGGTTCATTTTGATTGCGCTGTCGTATTAGAACGGACTTGAAATTTTTGCGCTAAAATTTCTTCCGCCCGATTGGTTTTCCGCACGGAGCAGGTCGCCGTCGGTATGGACAATGCGAACATCAAGAAGCGAACCGAGTCGGTCCACCGGTTCGACAAGTCGGACTTCGACATAACGGTCCGCCGTTCCGCCGTGCGGCGTTTCGAGCAACACGGAAAGGTCCATCCCGATCAGCGATGCGGCGTAGTCCCGACGCAGACGGTCCGCCAGTTCGCCGAGTTCCGCCGCCCGACGCTGTTGAACCGGCGGCGGAATTCGATTCGGTAACGTTGCCGCCTCGGTGCCTTCACGCGGACTGAATCGAAAAACGTGAACCTTCGAAAATTGGAGGCGTTCAACGACTCGGAGCGTTTCGCTAAATTCCTCTTCGGTTTCGCCGGGAAAGCCGACGATAACATCCGTCGTCAGCGCCAATCGGTCGAACCGGGCCAAAATCTCCTCACTGCGGCGGACGAACGGTTCGCAAAGCCAACGCCGTTTCATTCGCCGCAGCACAGCATCGCTACCGCTTTGCATCGAAAGATGAAGATGTGGACAAATCCGCCGAGGATTCGCAACCATTAGATCAATGAGTTCGTCGGAAACTTCGACGGCTTCCAAACTGGAAATCCGCAACCGAAACGGCTCGTCGAGTTCGATAATCCGTCGAACCAGCGACGCCAGATTGTCCTGCCCGGCAAGATCGACGCCGTAATGTCCGAGGTGAATTCCCGTCAGGACGATTTCGCGGTATCCGTTGCAACTCAGCGTTCGGATTTCGTCGAGAACTTCGGCAACCGGTCGGCTGCGGAGCGTCGGCCTGACCTTGGGAATGATGCAATAGGAGCAACCGGCTTGGCAACCGTCCTGAACCTTGACGAAAGCCCGGTGCCTCTCGCCGAAAGTTTCCAACCCGGTCGGAATGTCTTGTAAGCCTTGCTGCCGCAGGAAGTTCGGAATGTCTATCTTGTCGGTGATGATTCGGGAGACGCCGGGAATCGCCGCAATCGCCTTCGGATTGCGGGTCGTCAGACAACCCATCACGACGACTTCGGCACCGGGGTTTTCCTTGATGAGTTTGCGGATTGCCTTTCGGCTTTTCTGGTCGCTTTCCGCTGTTACCGTACAGGTATTGACGACGACCAGCGTTGCGACTTCGCCGTCTGCGGCGTCCTGCCAACCGAGATGGAGCAGTCCCTGCCGGAGAAACTCCGTTTCGTATTGGTTGACCTTGCAACCGAGTGTCAGAGTACGGAGGAGCATGGGCCTTGATTTTTTCTTCGGGCAACGTACAATCGATAGTTTATTATCGATAACCAAAGAGGTGAATGGGGGCCGGGCAATGTCTTCCGTCAAATCGTTTCCGATTCCGAGCGTTCAGCGTCTGCCGGTGTATCTGCGATTTCTGAAGGAGCAGCGTTCACGCGGCGAATCGCTGATTTCGTGTACGAGAATCGCGGAGGAGTTCGGCCAACTCAGCGTTCAGGTTCGGAAGGACCTTTCGATGACCGGAATCAGCGGACGACCGAAGATCGGTTATCGGGTCGATGAATTGATCGACGCCATCGAATCGTTTCTCGGTTGGGACAAGACAACCAACGCTTTCCTTGTGGGAGCGGGAAGTCTCGGCAGCGCGATTCTCGGTTACGAAGGATTCGTCGAACACGGCCTACGGGTCGTTGCGGCCTTCGATACCGATCCGATGAAGATTGGGCAAACGATTCATCGCTGTCCCGTCTACGACTTGAAGGAACTGGTCGAACACGGACGAGACCGACAGATCGAACTCGGCATCCTGACGGTTCCCGCTACGGCGGCGCAGGAAGTCGCTCGTCTGCTGGCCAAAGTCGGCGTTCGCGGAATCTGGAACTACACGCCGACCCGACTGGAAGTCTCCCCGGAAATCGTCTGCGAAAACGTCAAACTCTCCGCAAGTTTCGCCACGCTGTCCAGTCGACTGAAGAAAGAGTGAAAAGTGAGAGAGTGAAAGAGTCAGCGATGCCTGTAACCGTCTTCCGCTCTTTCACTTTCCCGCTTTTCCATTCTCTCACTTACAACCGCATCCGCAACCTTTCATCGCTTTGCGAACGGTTTCGAGTTGACCGGCGCTACCGAGCACCTTGTTTTTGTGGATGATAAACTCGGCGTAAGCGGCGATAAACTTTTTTCCCGGCGGACGCAAATCGAAATTCTCCGGATCGTCGCGGAACTCTTCCCGATGAACCGCACACCAAACCAGGCGTCCGTCTGTGTCGATGTTGATCTTCGTAACGCCCAGTTTTGCGGCGGGAAGATACTGCTTTTCGTCGACGCCGCTTGCGTCTTTCATCTTTCCTCCGGCAGCGTTGATTCGCGCCACCCACTCCGGCGGAACACTGCTGCTGCCGTGCATCACGAGCGGAAAACCGGGCGGGACGACTTTTTGAATCTTTTCAAGAACGTCGAAATGGAGTCCCTGCTTCCCGGAAAACTTGAACGCTCCGTGCGAGGTGCCGATGGCAACGGCTAACGAATCGCAGCCGGTCTTTTCGACGAATTCGGCGGCTTGGTCCGGATCGGTCAGCATCACGCTCCCAACAATATCTTCTTCGACGCCGCCGAGTTGACCGAGTTCGGCTTCGACGACGATCCCCTTGGGATGGGCAATATCGACGATCTTTTTCGTGATTTCGATGTTCTTTTCAAACGGTTCGTGCGAACCGTCGATCATCACGGAACTGTAGAAGCCGCTGTTGATGCAATCGATACAAGCTTCCTCGGTGCCGTGATCGAGATGAACGGCAAAGATTGCGTCCGGGAACACTTCTCCGGCGGAGCGGATGAGGGATTCGAGCATCCGCTTGTCACTGTATCCCCTTGCGCCGCGGGAAATCTGGATGATAAACGGAGCGCTCGTTGCGGCGTTACTCGGTTCCTCGTTTTTCTGGACTTTGCCGAGGTTGCCGCGAAACAGTCCGACCGTCTGTTCGAGGTTGTTGATGTTGTACGCACCAATGGCGTATTTTCCGTAAGCCTGTTTGAACAAGTCTTTTGTGGTGACGATCATTGTGTCTTCTAGGTTTGTAGGGTTCATCACGGCATTGTCAAATCAAGCCGTTCTTTAATTCTACCGTTTCCGCCGCCGTGAGACAGGGGGAGGGTAAGGACGGAATAATTGACATTGATGAATTTTTTTCGCCCGATCTGTCCGATTTTTCCGGATTTTCAAAATCTTTTTTGTCATCCACCTTACAAATCCCGCCTTTAGAGCGTATTAAAAATTGGTCTGGATTTTTTATCGTCACCCCCGCGCAGGCGGGGGCCTAGACACTCGACGTCATTGAGTTTGTTTCATCGCCATAAGTTTTTGCAATCAAAGAAGATGTGAACATCTGTCCTCTAGGCCCCCGCGAAGGCGGGGGCCTAGAGCGTAGGATATCAAGCCTGTTTCTCTAGATTCCCGCCTTCGCGGGAATGACGGGAATTTTGTCCAGACCAATTCTTAATACGCTCTAGGCATGGGTTAGGGAGAGGGGACAAGAAAATAGCCGTTTTGTGACGGTATGCTGTAGACACTCACTTCTCATTCTTCCCCCAAAGTTGCACCATGTTGATCAAAAACATCAGTACGAACGACGCCGCAAGCATCGTTATGGCGATCGCCGCCGCTGCTTCGATGCCATCGTCTTCGAGCAGGCGCGTTGCAATCACATGGGAGACGATTTCCGTTTTCATTGGAATCAGTCCCGAAATAAAAATCACGGAGCCGTACTCGCCGAGTGCCCGGGCAAACGCCATGGCAAAGCCCGTCACCAAGGCAGGAAATACCGTCGGCAAAATCACGTACACGAACGTTTGCAGGCGACTGGCTCCGAGGCTTGCGGCGACTTCTTCGAGTTCGCCCTCAAGGTCTTGAATGGCCGGTTGCATGGCCCGAACGACGAACGGCAAACCAATGAACGTCAAAGCGACGAGGACACCGAATTGCGTGTTATTGACGGGGAACGGCAGGAATTGTCCGATCCAACCGTGTTTGGAATAGATTTCGGCCAGTGCGATTCCCGACACGGCGGTTGGCAACGCGAACGGCAGGTCGACCATGGCGTCGACGAATTTTCGGCCCCAAAATTTGTAACGAACAAGTACCCACGCGACGACGAATCCGAATACGGCGTTGAGTGAAGCGGCCAGAAGTGAGGCTCCGAAGGTCAACTTGAACGAGGCGACAACGTCCGGTCTCGTGACGGTGTTCCAAAAAATGCGCGGTGACATACCGATGGCCGTCGCAAACAGACCCGACAGCGGCAATAAAATAACCAAGCTCAGATAAACCACGGAGAGTCCAAACGTCAAGCCGAAACCCGGAAGAACGCTCCGCCGACGGAAATTGTAGCTCATAACAACAATATTTAACCGGTACTCCGGCGTGTTTGCGTCGACCTCCATGCGCCGGAGTGCTAGTACAAAGTCGTGGAAATGGAATTCGTCATTCCCGCAAAGGCGGGGATCCAGCCCATCGACGTCGTTGAGTTTGCTTCATCGCCATAAACTTTTGCAAATAAAGAAGATGTGAGCATTTGCCCTCTAGGCCCCCGCCAGCGCGGGGGTGACGATAAAAAGTCCAAACCCATTTTTAATGCGCTCTAGTGGTGCGTCTGGATTGGTATTGCCGAAATTTTAGCTATGAACGGCGGACAACCTACCGGATTGGAGCAAGACCAAGCCGAAAACACCACATTACCCCCACTCTAACCCTCACACGAGGGGAGGGAACGGCAGGTCGAATTCTTAATACGCTCTCAATAATTATCTCGTTTTTCCCGTAATCTGGTCGAAAATGCCATCAGCGTTAAAGTGTTCTTGTTGCACTTCCGCCCAAGAACCGAAAACCTCCTCAATGGTAAAGGTCTCGACCGGCTGGAACACTTCGGTATACTTCGCTTTAACATCGGGATGCGACGGTCGATAAAAATTTCTGGCAATAATGTCCTGAGCGTCGGGTTCATACAAAAATCTCAAGTATTCCTCCGCAATGTCACGGGTTCCCCGCTTGTCGACGATCGTATCGACCACGGCAACCGGTGGCTCCGCCAAAATCGTGATCGGCGGTATGACAATTTCAAAACCTTTTGCCGGTTCCATTTTTTGGAAATATAACGCCTCGTTCTCCCAAGCCAACAGTACGTCGCCTTGCCCACCCACGAAACGTTGCGTCGAATTCCGTGCTCCCGTATCGAGTGTCGTTGTGTTTTTGAACATTCGCCTCACGAATTCCCTTGCCTTGGTGTGGGCCGCTTTGACTACTTCCACCTTGTCCGGATCGTGGATCACTTTCAGGTCGCCGAGTTCCGTTTTCAGGACGTACCCCCATGCCGCCAAATAATTCCAACGGGCGCCACCGGAAGTCTTTGGATTGGGCGTGATGATCTCAACACCGTCCTTGAGCAGGTCCGGCCAATCCTTGATTCCTTTCGGATTACCCTTTCGCACCATAAAAACAATCGTCGAGGTATATGGGCAACTGTTATGATCCAGTCGGGTTTGCCAGTCTTTCAACAACAGCTCAATTTTGGGCTTCGTTGCGATCAGGTCGATGTCGAAGGAGAGAGCCAATGTGACGACATCCGCCTCTTTGCCGTTGATCACATCCTGTGCTTGTGCACCGGAGCCGCCATGTGATTGCGTGATCGTGATTTTTTCTTGTTTTATGGAATCCCAGTGTTTGACGAACAGGTCGTTGTATTCCGCATACAGTTCCCGTGTCGGATCATACGAAACGTTCGTGATACTCCGTCCACTATCGCCGCCGCAACCGACGAAAAGCGAAATCCCGAAAAGGAGTACTGTCCAGTGAAAAAGTTTAGTCATTTGATTGCCAAAGGATTATTAAAGTGCAAAAACCATCCCGCTATCATACACGATTTTCGTTCAATTGCAATGGGAACCGTTTCCCCCAGCTAGGGCTCATCAGTCCGTCGTCAAGTTTCTTTTTTCAATGCGAAAGGAGCAAAAATGGCGAAAAGGAATGCAAAAAAATTCAAAAAATCTTTCGCATTTTCCGCCTCTCTCGCACTTTTCGCATTAAAAAAATATCGATGGGGAACTTGACGACGGACTGTGCTGCCAGTTATCGCCTACTTGACATGCTCGGCGGAGTGTGGCATAATCGAGATTGTTGCTCGATATTTTTCACTTTTCACGGAGACCATCCGAACATCCCGGTTCAACGCCGGTTTAACAATCAGATCATCGCAAGTATTAGCCACTGAAACCATCAATTTTGATGGGGCTTTCTTCCTGCATCACCCGGCTTACTGGTTGGAAGAATAAAATTTTGCCGCTTGGGACGTTCCCTGTCTGGGAATGTCGTGCAAGTGGCTTGCGAAGTTTCGCGCGGATAATAGTTACCGTCCGTATTGGTTTGTGCAGGCGCGCATGCCGCCTCAGAGCGGGTGTGGAAACTTGGCGAAAATATTGGTATTGGGCGTTTTAGTGAAAGATGTTATGTTATTGTCTCGTCAAATTTCGTTCCTTGGAACCATTTCATGGAGGCAAAACAATGGACAAACAAACGAAAACCCGGAAACCGTACACGTCCGACCTGACCGACGCCCAATGGGACATCATTCAACCCTTGATCCCACAGTGGAACGTCGGACGACCAAGGGAAACGGACATGCGCGAAATCCTCAACGCCATCTTTTATTTGCTGACAAACGGATGCGGTTGGCGAAACCTTCCGCATGATTTTCCGCCGGAAGGAACGGTACGGGACTATTTTCATCAGTGGCGACGCAATGGAATATGGGACAACATTCATGATACGTTACGGGAACAAGTGCGTGTCCAAGCCGGTCGTGAGCCGACGCCCAGTGCGGGAAGCATTGATTCGCAGGGGGTCAAATCGGCTCGAACGGCTGGAATACGCGGTTTCGATGCGGGAAAAAAAAATCAACGGCATCAAGCGGCACATCATGGTTGACACGCTTGGGTTGTTGTTGGTCGTTGTTGTTCACGTTGCAAGTATTCAGGATCGGGACGGAGCGAAGTTGGTATTTGCCAGAGTGAAAAATCGTTTTCCGCGATTGCGATTGATTTGGGCGGATGGCGGTTACGCGGGCAAGTTGATTGATTACGTTTATTATTGGTATTTATTGGTTCTTCAGATTGTGAAGCGGAGTGACGATCAAAAGGGTTTTGTGTTACTGCCTCGACGTTGGGTGGTGGAGCGAACATTTGGTTGGTTGATGAACTATCGTCGTTTGTGTCGGAACTACGAATTTTGGCCGGAAACAAGTGAAACGGTCGTCAAAACGGCCATGATCCATATCATGCTTCGCCGACTCGCCTAAATTACCACACTCGCTCTGAGAGGTAAAGCGAGGCCAGATCGTGATGCCGCCGTCGGCAATCGGCTCTCCGTTGGGATCGACGAAACGTCCCTTCATCGTAACAGCCGGTTGAAGTTCAATGACTCTCGGTTCCAAAGATTCGTCCTTGGCGGCCTCTTTCCAAACGCCGAATCCGCTGAACGAACCGTCCGCCGAATGGGCCATATAAACGAGCGGCTCCGATTCCGCTTTTCCCTCTGCGGGAACGGCACGGCGAATAATCGTTACACCGTTTTCGTCGGTAATGACCTTTTTCCATTCGTCCAGTCCGATGTCATAGTCTCTTGCAACATAAACGGCTGCGTTCCTTTCCGGTGTTTTTTCGCCCGTCGCCGGATCGACGCGGAACACCTGAAATTTCAGATCGACCGTCTCAATGGTCGTGCAAGGAAATTGAATGTCGAACGCTCCGTTTTGCCGATATTTTTCCCGCTCTTCGAGACTCTGAGGAATCTCGACGGTCCGTGTGCTTCGCCACATTGTACCCTCGTCGAGATCGACAGGCCGGGTCTGTGTTATCTGTGTCCAAAGTCGATATTTCCCCGGTGGTAACACGAACGAAACGGTTCCGTCGCCGGCAATCCGGTTAAACCACGAATAGGGGATAAAATCAGATCGAGGCGGATCGGAACTCACAAAAATGAACGGCCCGGAACTGAGAGAACGTCCTTGCTTTTTCGTGATTTCCAGCATTTCTGCGTATGAGGTTCTTCCCCCATTCACGATGACGCGTGCTCGAACGACGGTTCCCGGCTGCATAACGTGACTGAGTTCCGCGACGCTCACTCCATCGTCATTCGGCTGCGGTACGGCAAGTTTCACGACGCCGGGAATCAGATTCCGTTCCGATAATTCCAAGGGAGGGCGGAAACGGATTTGAACCGTTGGAGAGTCTGTTGGTGTCGACGTAGGGAATTCAATTTCAAATTGTAAGCGATATTTCCCTTCTTTGTCGGTCAGTGTTCGATTGAGAAACAGAGTATCGACAAGCACTCCCGGTAGCGGCTCGCCGGTTTCGTCGAAAACCGTACCGGAAACGCTCATTCTTCGGGTCGCCAGTTCAACCGGTTGCCAGGGGACGCCGCGCATCAGTTGCGGGCGGTGAGAAACCCTGGCGCGATTCTTACTGCAACCAAATTCGACGCCGTCGCCAAGCCGATTGACGGGAATCCAATCGAGAACCGCGTTTCCTTCGTTGTCGGAAAGCGTATCGGCTATTCGGGAATAGGAAAGATTCAGGCAATCCGTTTGACCGGGAAGCGTGATGAGCCACGGCGTAACCTTTGCGTTTTCGACCGGTTTTCCATCGGCGTCGTGAACGAAAACGGTGAACTTTTCCGCACCGCCGAGCGTCAGTTCGATTTTCTCCGGCAACCGATCCGCAATGCGATAACTTTGTTTCCGCAGATCGAGACCGGCCTGTTCCGGAGGAATCGTATTGTGCAGATAATCGAGTCCCACGCCGTCTTTCATCGCCCAAACGTCGCGGATCGCAACGTTGTCGGGAATCTCGACGAAGGACCGTCCGCTTGCATCCGTCGGCGGACCGCTGAACGGTGCCTGATGTCCCCGCTCGAAATCGATGAGTGCTTCGACCTTTGCGTCTTCGACCGGTTCGCCTTTTTCGTTACGGACGATAATTTCCGTTCGGTGCGTCGGACGAAGTTCGATGTCCAACGGCGTTCCGACCAGATCAATGAGCGACTGTTCCCGCCGGTCCCACATTGTGCCGTCGTCGATGCCGATCATTTTGGCCCCCTCAACCGTTGCCGTCGCCCGGATCGTTGCGGATACTGCGGCGAGGAGCTCCTGCGTCATCGGAAACCGATAGGTTCCGTCGGCAGTCGAGACGGTGTTCAGCGTTGTTTCGTCGAGGATCAATTCGACGTCGGCCCCGGCGACCGGGTTGCCGTTGCCATCGATGACAGTGCCGGAAATCGCACCGAAAACGGACGTTTCCACGAACAATACGGCAAAGAGTAACAAACCAAAAGCGAATCGCATTTTTTCTTCCTTTCAGTAGCGGTGTGTGGAGAGCACCTGGAATGTATTGTAGCCGCAACATCGTAGAAGGCAAGATAAACCCTGGCTTACGCCAGGGGCTCTGTGGCTTTGTGGCTTTGTGTTTGCGTCTGTTGCGAAACAAACGCTTTTGCTTATACTGTCTTTTGCCTTTTCCCTTTTTCCTGCTCCCTCCCGTGCAACAAACACGTACCTACCTGATGAAGAAGTTCGAGGCGATGGGCTTGCGTCCGCAGTCGCGCCTCGGACAGAACTTCCTGATCGACCTGAATCTGTTGCGGCTCCTCCACGAATCGGGGAACATCGAACCTCACGATGTCATTCTCGAAGTCGGCACCGGCACCGGTTCGTTGACCGCTCCAATGGCCGAGAAAGCGGCGGTCGTCATTACGATCGAACTCGATCCCGTTATGCAGGAACTCGCCCGGCAGGAACTTTTTGGACGCGAGAACATCCGGTTCCTCAAGATGGACGTTCTCAAGAACAAAAACCGTCTGCGGCCAGAAGTGATGGAACTCGTCAAGGAGGAACTCGCCAAGCCGGGCCCCGATGGCGAAAAGCGGCGGTTCAAACTCGTTGCCAATTTGCCGTACAATATTGCAACGCCGCTGATTTCCAACCTCATGCTGACCGACACGCCGCCGGAACTCTGTTGCGTGACAATTCAAAAGGAGTTGGCCGACCGGATCGTTGCCAAACCGGGAACCAAGGATTGGGGTTCCCTCGCTCTTTGGCTTCAATCGCAATGCCGTACCGAAATTGTCCGCGTTATGCCGCCGAGCGTTTTTTGGCCGAGACCGAAGGTCGATTCCGCCATCGTTCGCCTGTTTTTGGACGAAAAGCGGCGTAACAAGATTCCCGACTTGAAGTTTTTCAACGAGTTCTGCCGGGCGATTTTCTTTCATCGCCGCAAGTTCCTGCGAGCGGAACTGTGCAGTGCGTTCAAATACACGATTCCGAAGTCGCGGATCGACGAAATGATCGACGAAATGCAATTCGATGCCAACACCCGTGCGGAAACGCTGTCACTCAAAACGATGCAACGGCTCTGTGAACTCTGTCGCCGGGAACTGCTCAAACTGCCGGAAGAGGAACGAAAAATTTTGTAAAAAGACTGTCTCCAGAGAGAATTATTTAGCACTGGCGGTCAAAATGCAAGTGTCGGGATACCGATCCTTAACCCCCAACCCTCTAGCCTATTCCATGTACGACCGAAATGCCCTCAAATCGATGATCCTCGAAAAGTCGCTCAAGTTCGGCGACTTTACACTCGCTTCCGGAAAGAAAGCGACGTTCTATCTCGACTGCCGACAGATTACACTGGATTCCGTCGGCGCAAAACAGATCGGCGAAGGAATTCTCGATCTGTTGCGTCGTGACAAAACATTACCGCAAGCGGTCGGCGGTATGTCCATCGGTGCCGATCCCATTACTGCCGCCATCATTACCGTTGCGGCGTATGAAGGCGTTCCGATGAAGGGATTTATGGTACGCAAACAGAGCAAAGCACATGGTACAGGGCAATTCGTCGAAGGTCCCATTGCGGCGGGCGATCATGTCGTGATCGTCGAAGACGTCGTAACGACCGGCGGTTCATCGCTGGAAGCCATCGAACGGGTCGAAGCCATCGGTGCCATCGTCGATGGCGTCATTGCGATCATCGACCGACAGGAAGGCGGTGCCGAAGCGTTCCAAGCCAGGGGATATACGTTGCGTTCCCTGTTCACGATCAGCGATTTTATTTCACCGGACAGCCGGGCACCGGGAAATACTTCGTGATTGCTTGACAAACCACCCGATAATCGGGACAATGCGGCAGTCGGTGTTGGTCGTCCGAACAAACCACGAACCTGTCGTTTTTCATGCTTTTCTGGCGTTTGGCCATCGGTATTCCGATCGTCCTTTTCGTACTGGGACTATCTTGGTTGGACGTCTGCGTGTCGCAGTACGGTCAGACAAGGAAAATCGTCTGGTTGCCGCAAGGAATCGTTTTGATTCCGCTGTACTTGGTCTGTCTCTATTTTTTGACGAAGGAATTTCTCGAAATTCTCAAGACAGCCGGTCTGCATCCCCGTCGTTCGACGGTTTATCTCGGCAATTTGCTGATCGCCCTGAGTTGTTGGTTAGCCAATGTCGTTCAGCAATACAAACTCGCAATCCTTGAGGAGACCATCTCGCCGCACCGTGACTGGCAATGGGCGTCAACCGCCAGCGTTTGTGCCTTGCTTGCCGTCGCCGCCGGTATTATTTTGTCCTTTGCCGCCGAAATGAGACGCTACACGCATCCCGGCGGGGTAACAATCAATCTGGCCGGTGCCGTGTTCGCCATTGCCTATCTCGGTCTGCTGTCGTGTTTTATGATTCAGCTTCACATGGCCTACGGGATCGGTGCCCTACTCTCGCTCGTTGTCGTCGTCAAACTGTCCGACAGCGGAGCCTACACTGTCGGCAAGTTGTTCGGACGCTACAAAATCACACCGGGCCTCAGTCCCGGTAAAACGCTGGAGGGTTGTATCGGCGGAATCCTCTTCGCCTGTGTCGGTGCCTGGTTCTGGTTCGAAATCGCTCTGCCATATTACGATTCCACCAAACCGAACGAAACAATCTTTCCGCAAACATCGGCCCTCAGCTGGTTGTTCTTTGGTGTGACCGTTTCCTTGGCCGGAATGATCGGCGACTTGGCGGGGTCCCTTATCAAGCGGGACACAAAGTTGAAAGACTCCGGACAGACGATCCCCGGTTTCGGCGGAATCCTCGACATCTTCGACTCACTCCTGATGGCCGCCCCCGTTGTCTACGTCTTCTGGGCAACGGGACTCGTTTGACCGGGATACCACTTGTAGTTGCTGATGTGTCGGATCGGCAGTTTGGAATGAAGGATTACAACGGCCCCCAAACTTGCATTTAGAGTGTATTCCGAAAAATTCCCGTCACCCCCGGAAGGCGGGGGTCTAGAGCGTATTAAAAATGGGGCTGGACAAAATTTTTAATACGCTCTAGAGGACAGATGTTCACATTTTCTTTAATTGCAAAAGTTTATGGCGATAAAACAAACTCAATGACGAGCAGGATCTAGGCCCCCGCCTGCGCGTGGAGTGACGATAAAAAGTCCAGAGCAATTTTTAATACGCTTTAGCGGCGGCGTTTGGGCACCTCAATAATCTGCGGTTGCGGGTCGCATTCGATGTCGAGAATGACGACGGGTTCGTAGGAAATCGTCGTTACGGTTCCGGTTAGCACACGACTGGGGGCCGCCGGCGTGGCGCGGAATCGATTCATAATATCAACGATGTCCGGTCGCAGTTCGGTCATACCATTGGGCAGTTCGTAACCGATCTCGTTAAAGCCGCCGATCGTTACGATACTGGATTGGCGGTCGTGGAATTCGTAGGCCTCGTATCCCTTGGCTCGAAGGGCTGCAGTGAGTCGGGCAGCCGCTCTGCCGCCGATCTCTAAATCCGATTGCGTCTTTTTGGGCGTCAGCTCTTGTTTGCCGTCAAGAATACTCTTGATCCGGTCCTGCTGGATCTCGATCTTTCCTGTAAAGGTTGCAACTTTTACAGTGTACTTTGCCGGACAATTCAACAGCGAATACGGACTATCAGAATTGATGTCCTCAATAAACTTGTCAACGCCCCGTTGGGAGAAATAGTCCGGCGGCAACAAAGGATTAATGAATCCAAATGCCATGTAAAACGGGCCGCGTACTCGTCCGTTTTCGTCGCGAGCCGTTCTTTGGCGAATCGCCGCGAAATTAGGCGAAATCGGAGGGGAATTCGGTCCACCTTTGACACAATCAGGATAACATTCCTTGATTCCCCGTAACGTTTTCTGGAAGTCCTTGTCGTCGACCGATTGGAAATTGCCGACAAGAACCGCATATTCATGGACGGTTCCTTTTTTACTGAAATTTCCCCGATCATAAGGGTTTCGCGGCCTACCTTCCAATTTCAAATCGTGAGTGAAGGTCCGGTCGAAGATAAAAGCGTTGTATTTGTACCGTTTCCGCAATTCAAGAGTCAACACATTTGCGTCCTGGCGTGCAGTGGGACCGGAAAAAGATGCGACGAGGATCAACCATGGTCCGTCGGTCTCTTTCAAGATGTATTCCCTGTTCGGATCGGCCTCAACCTTCTTGCCGAACAGGCTGAGCGGCCCCGCTGCCGGGACCTCCGATACCGTAACGAAAAGCAAAACGCTCAATAAAGACCCAAGAATAGTCGTTTTCAGTAATTTCATGGAATTCTTCCGAAAAGGATGCTTTCCTGTGAAGTCGACCAAAACGACTGTAATCTTTAGGTGGATTTTAACGAAAATAGAGAAGATGCCAGACTGCGCACAAGCACAAACGGCTATTTTCTTGTCCCCTCTCCCAGAGGGGGAGAGGACGGTTACTCACGCTGGCCAAAAAGTCAGATTATTGGCAGCGCGCAGCACAGAACAGCCCCTTCGGTGGGGAGCGCAACGCTCCATATACCACCGATCGGGAGACCGAAACTCAGAACAGACAAAATGATTCGGAACGGGGACGTCGGTTTATCAGGCGAAGGCATCAAAATTTATCCCACGGCCGATCGCTTTACCGGGCGTCTGTACGGCTGCTTCCTGAATCAGTCCGACGAGAGCTTCGCCGAGCTGTTTCTTGACTTCCTGCGTCTTTTGAGCCACCGACATTTGAACCTGCATGGCGACTTGCTGTTGTTGCTGTTGGATAGCACCGGTAATAATTGGGTTCATGGTTCACTCGTTTCTTCAAAGGGTGTCAAACAAAACCACAGGGCACCCATATTGCCCACTATCACTAATTTACCATGCAAGCCGACTCACTTCAATAGGACCTCGTCTTTTTTTTACGGATATATGCAGAATTATTTCCGAAAGTACCGGTTTTTCGTCTTGGCATGAATCGAAAAAAACGGGATAATCGGCTTGGTAGTCGGCGCAGAGTGTGCCGACACCGCAAACGCTTTGCGTTTTCCGAGTTTTGCCGATAAGAAGCGAAAAAAACGCGAGGAAAGTGTTCCGACAAGCAAAAAAGCGTCAACCTTCCCGATTGTTTCGTGGTACACTATTCCGAGGCTCGGGAATGGGATTCGGGAAGCGAATATCGAAAAAATTTTTGAACTTTTTGCCGCCGTCATCGTAGTGTCCCTTAGTGGCGATTGGAAGAGCCTTTCAAGGAAGAACGCCGGGACGGTCTGAATACTTCAGTTTATCAGGAGAAGAAGAAATGGAAATCTACAGTTCAACCATTCATGGAATGCAAGGAGTTTCCGCTCCGCATCGGGCGATATCGGCCAAGCCGACGGCCCCAGTACAGGAACGCCCACAATTGGATAGCGTGACTTTTTCTGAAGCGGCCAAAGCGACTTTGGAGCCGCTCAATTCCGGCGAAACGTCCTCATCGGGCGTCCGTTTCGAGTTGGTCAACCGCATCAAGCGGGAAATTGCATCGGGAACCTATGACACGCCAGACAAAATGGACCTCGCCGTCGACCGGTTGCTCACCCGACTCAATCCGCGATGATCGAAAGTGGTCGCTGCAACACATCCCCCCCGGTGTAAGACGGCTGTTTTTACGTCGCCTCCCCCTTTGAGAGAGGGTTGTGGACCAACTCCGAAATACGTTCTCGTACAAAGTCGTGGAAATGGAATTCGTCATCCCCGCGAAGGCGGGCATCTAGACGAAAGGTGTTCAAGTCGTTCCTCTAGTGCTCGACCGCATCTAAAATTGTGAATACTCGTCCCCCCCGCGTAGGCGGGGGCCTAGAGCGTATTAAAAATGAGTCTGGCCAAAATTCCCGTCACCCCCGCGCAGGCGGGGGCCTAGAGAACAGATGTTCACATCTTCTTTAATTGCAAAAGTTTTTTGCGATGAAACAAACTCAATAACGTCTAGGGTCTAGGGCCCCGCCTGCGCG
>Ga0099364_10005311_pt1 | contig 19159 bp, 22 predicted proteins | sample TergutTh196P3_FD_73070 | JGI IMG/M metagenome (GOLD analysis project Ga0099364, IMG submission 73070) | Microcerotermes parvus P3 segment gut microbial communities from Pointe-Noire, Republic of the Congo - Th196 P3 | ecosystem: Host-associated > Arthropoda: Insects > Digestive system > Gut ...
CACATATTTATATGAATTTTTTTATCACAAAGACCTAGGAAATCACCTCCTGCAGTAATGTCCTCAAGTCGTGAAACACCCTGTATATGTTGTATGTTCTCATTTTCCCTACAAATTTTTGTCTGAAAACATTTCTGGTTCTAAGAATTTCAGCGAGATATTATAATAATGTAATAAATATAAAAATATATAATATATTATTATATAATATATATAAATATAATAATATATATAAATACAGATATAAAAATATATAAATATGATAATATATATAAATACTAATATATAAAACCAAGAATATAAAAATATATTTATTAAAAAATATAAAACTATAAAAATATATTAATATATTTGCAAAATGGTAGTGAAGATTCTTAAACCAACGGCAAAATTTTCCGGAGTAATGTATTCTCAGCGGAAAGTTAATGAAGGGAAAGCGTCATTTTCAGGTGCTTTTAACTTTCCTTTTAATGAAAATAATGCATCTCACAAAACGTATATTGCATATTTAGAGAGACTTGCAAATTGTGCAGACAGAAACATTAAAAACCGTCAATTTCATGCGATTATTAGCGCTAAAGGGAAGGAATATGACGAACAATTTATGGTACACCTTGCTGAAAAATGGATGCATAAAATGGGTTATGGTGAACAACCATTCTTGATTTATTTTCATGGTGATACGGCTAACAACCATATTCACATCGTATCGTGTCGAATAAATAAAGATGGAAAGCGGATTAATCCTTATAATGAGGGTATAAGAGCCGTAAAATGTATGAACGAGTTGATGAATGAGAATTTGAAAGAACAAGCAGCCTATGATATTAACGATGCAATTGTAAATTATTCTTTTTCAACAGCAGCGCAATTCAAATTAATTTTAGAAAAGAGAGGTTGGAGGATAAGAGAAAAGAGCGGTCATATTTTGCTGTTTAAAAACGAAATTTGTGGAGGAGTGGAAATAGAAAAAGTAACTGAAAAAGCACGAAATTATCAACAGGATAAAGCCAGAATTAAACAATTACGCGCTATATTTCATAAGTATAGCGGATTGCAAACTGAACAATTTCAGGCGTTTATGCGTACTAATTTAGGGGTTGAAATAGTTTTTCATACAAGCAAGGGACATATAAGACCATACGGATATAGCGTAATTGACCACCATAAAAAGTGTGTTATGAAAGGGGGGGAAATTCTTCCTGTAGAATCTCTTTTAAGTCCGAAGAGCAGGGAAGAGCATTTGAATATTGTTTCAGATTTATTGCAAAGCAGAAGTCAATATTTTTCTGATTTGAGGGCTACGTTAAGTACAAATGGCTATTATTTAAAAAAAGACGAAATTTATTTAAAGGGGGATGAAACAATATTAATGAAGTTAAAACGACAACATTATAAGCAGTTGCTATATAATGACCGTTTAAGGGATGCAAATAAATTTATTGTTCATACAAAAGAAGAAGCGAAAGCCTTATCAAGACTTCTATATATACGCGCAGAAGATATAGTATTAAGAACCGGTGTTGAAAGGGACGACAATTCAGTCAGAGAGATGATTCTTTCATTTTTAGATGATAAAGAGTGTTTAATGGACTATTTAAAAGAAAATAATCTAAATATTGTAAGGAATAGAAAAGTTACATTATTAGTAGATTCAATACATTATACTATTACAGATGTTAGCGGTTTAGGATTAGATATGGACGGTTTTAATCTGGAACGTACATACGAGAGTAGGAACAGCATAGAAGATTTAACGGAATTACTAACAGCAACATCTATTCTTGCTACGTTTTTAGGTATTTTGGGTAATATTGAGCAAACTCCTGAATATGACGAGCGTGATTTTAAGAAGAAGAAAAAGAAAAAGAAGCAACTTAAACTATAAAAATTATGATTGTAAGAACATTATGTGGGGAAGAATTTGAATTGACCCCGGATGAGATGAGATTTTATAAAGCAGTAAAGAAATTGGAAAAATTAGATCAAGGTCGAATAGTTTTATATGGAAACGGCAGTTTATTTATAAGGATTGGCGGTTGTTGGGCGAAAGATACGTTCGATACTGTTTCAGGTGTGTTTTGTGATGGTGGCGATGGTGGTGATTGATACAACAGTTAAATAGAATATATACATTTTAAATTATAAAGTTATGATAATTAGTTTTGCAAATCAAAAGGGTGGGGTGGGTAAATCTACTCATTGTGCCTTGTTCGCTCAATATTTGAGTGAAAAAGAAAAGATTGTTCATGTTATTGACATGGATAATCAAAGGTCGTTACACAATAAACGAAGGAGTGATAATTCATTATCCGAAAAAAGGGAAAATGAAGAGAATTTGTATGATAACCCTTTGAATTATTCTGTACTGGCTGTAAGTCCAGATGATATTTTGTCTTTTTTGAAAAAGAATGCAGAAAGCAAGAAAGATGCGATTTTTATTATTGATACTCCGGGTAATATCGAAAACGAAAATGTTTTAAGAACATTATATAAGTCTGATTTCATAATCATTCCGTTTAGTTATACAGAATTGAAACTTGACAGCACAGCCGTGTTTATTCAAGTTATGAAAAGATTTAAAGTTCCGGCAAAACTCATTTTTATGCCTAACGACATAGACAGGCGAATAAAACTCGAAGCCGCAGAGCAAGTGAATAAAATTTTTAGTCACGAAGGCGTTGTAACTCCTATATTGTATCATTATGCTGATATAGAGAGATTTTCAACAGTTGATATGAATAAAAAACAACGTGAAGTAGTCTTACCAACTTACGATTTTATCTATAATTATTTGAACATCTAACATTCAATATTTTAGTTTATAATAAAATGTTAAAAAAAATTTATTATAAGTTAAAATATATTAAAATATTGAAAATACAACAAAATTCATTAAAAATATTCATTTTTATATATATTTTTGCCATGAGTAAAAAAGAAAAGAAGAAAGCGCAAGGCGGTTTACCCTTGCATCTGAGCGTACTTGAAAGTGTACAAAGTGGAATAACAGGTGATAAAACACTTGAAGATGAACAAATTAAAAAGTTCATGAGCGGAGAAGATACCGCAGAGGCGGTTGAAGTTGAAGATAGCGATGAAAGAACAGGTTCGGAAAAAATAGATCATCCAGAAAATATAACCGTAGAGGAAGTTCCGTCCATGTTGCTTGACGATGATTTTCATAAATGGATTGAAGATGTGAAAAGACGTCCCAAAACACAAGAAAAGGCTTTGGTGAATTTAGACCCGAATGTTATAGATGTGTTTACGTTGGTAAAAAGAATTTTTAAAATACCAATTAATCATACAATTAATTGTATTTTAAACGATTGGATAGAAACGCATAAAGATGACTTGAAAGAATTGTTTTATGCACAAAGAAGTACCAAATTTTTAAAGGATTAATTATGAAATTTACAGATGCGGTTTTTTGTATATTAGTTTTATATGCAGTATATTATATTGTACTATTCTTCTATGATACGTTTATGCAACGTAAAGAGAATAATGTTACAGGAGTAGAAGAAATTGCCGTAATAAGACCACCCGATGATAATACGCGGGTGGTTAATTACGAAACTTATATGCCCATATTCGCCGGTGAAGAATTTGTGTCTGTAAATGTACCGGAGAGCGATGATCCGGAACAGGGGGGTGGTTTTACGAAAAAAAAAAATTAATACATGAATCTAACGTTAAAAACACCGAAATTGATGATTTGAAAATAAGCGGACAACCAATCGAGTTAATTTTGTTTCGTGAACAATTTATGAAAGCACAGGATGAACAATCAGATGTTAGACATCAAATTAGAAATATAATTTTTTAAGTATATAATTTTTAATTTTTTAATGTTATGGTAAAAGATTTGAAGTTTTTCCTAAAACGTGGATTTTGGGCTTTCGTAGGTTTATTTATTTTTGTTGTTCAATACGCTTATACACAGTCAGGTACTGGTGCAGGTACAGCAGGAATAATTGCAGCAAAAGATGAAATAACAGGTATGGTAGGCGCTGTTGGCAAACTAATACTTGCTATTGGGGCTGTCGTCGGCTTAATCGGTGGCGTTAGATGTTATATCAAATGGAATACCGGCGACCAAGACGTAATGAAATCTGTAATGGGTTGGGGCGGAGCATGTTTATTCCTTGTAATTGTAGGTTTGGTAATTCAAGCATTTTTCGGTATTCCCACTACTTGATGTATGAATGACAATAAATATAGAATATTTAGCGTCTATAAAGGTTTGCAAAGACCGATTCAGTTTAAAGGTTTAAAGGGTAAGTTTATTTATTCTGCTTTTATTATTGCTCTTTCATCCTTATTTATAGCTGTAATTGTATCGACCTTTACGTCTTTTCTTGTTGGAAGCTGTACAATGGTTTCTGTAGCGTTGGGCGGTATCATTGGCATGGCTCTTTATCAAAGAAAGTATGGATTATACCGTAAAAACATAATTAAAGGCATTTTTGTCGTTCATTCGATTTTTTGTAAAATTTAGGAATATGGCAAGTAAAAAAATATTTGAATCGCCTTATATTGGAATAGATGAAGACGTTTATCCAATACTGTTTGATGTACGCGGAAATTATTCAACTTTAGTTGAAATTCAAAATCCATGTATGCAATATGCAGGTGATGCAGATGATTTTTATAATTACTTAAACATTTTTTCAAACCTAATTCGTTCTTTTGGCGCTGGATATGCTATTCAAAAACATGACGTTTTTTCAAAAACACAATGGGAGTTGCCTTATGAACCTGACGATTTTTTGATGAAGCAACACTTCAGTCAAAATGATGGAAGGGTATACAAGCATCAAAGAACTATTTTTATCATTACCTGCGAATTGAAAAGGTCTGCCTTTTTTGCTTACGATGATAAGAAATACAAGGATTTTTTAAACAACATCAACAAAACATTAAGTTATTTAAATAATTATGACATTAAGGCATCAGTAATGAATAAAAGGGCGATTGTTAACTATTTACATCGTTTTTTTTCGATGGATTTTGAGGATGACGCTTGCTCTTTAGATAACTTTTCCGTTTTGGGCGATGGCATTCAGATAGGAAGTAAATGCCTGAAATGTTTTAGTCTCGTTGATGTGGAATTGATCGATATGCCATCTTTTGTTCTACCTATAAGCCAAGAGTTAATTAACAATCGTATTTTTCCTCATGACTTAATGAGGTTTATTCCTCACATTGATGCAGACACCGTAATTTACAATCAGGTTGTTTTTACGGTTAATCAAGCAGTTGAAAAGCAAAAATTAGAGGCAAAAATAAAAAAACATCAATCTGTTCCTGACCCCGCCAATAATCTTTGTGTAGAGGATATCACGGTAGCGATGGATGATATTGAAAGAAATAGTCAGGTGCTTGTTTATGCTCATTTTGACATTCTAATTTGTGATTCCAAAGACTTAAATAAAGCCCGAAATCAAACGGAATCATTTTTGGCTAATATTAATATTCGTTTGTCTAAGCAGTCTTTTAATCAATATGAATTGTTCAGAGCGGCAGCGCCGGGCAATGCGTTCAGTTTAAAAAATTATGACCGCTTTTTGACGACGGCGGATGTTGCTGTTTGCTTAATGTATAAAGAGTGTTTGCCGGTTACGGAACAATCTAACTTAATGATGTGGTTTACGGATAGACAGGGCGTACCGGTGGCAATAGATCCCAGCGATTTGCCTATGAGACAAAACAGGATAGACAACCGCAATAAATTTGTTTTAGGCCCTTCGGGCAGTGGAAAATCCTTTCTTATGAATACGATGCTGCATCAATATTTATTGAACGGCAGCGATATTGTTATGGTGGATGTTGGACACAGTTATAAAGGATTATGCGATTATTTTAATGGTCGTTATATAACGTATTCGGAAGACAACCCTATTTCTATGAATCCCTTTTTTATCCATCAAATAGAGTACAACATTGAAAAGGTGGATTTTTTGGTTAATCTTATCATTTTACTTTGGAAAGAGGCTCATGCAGAAGTAACAAAAATTGAGAAAGATATAATCAGAGAAACAGTCATGCTGTATTATGCGAATTATTTTGCCGGAATGAATACGTTTTCCAACGAATTAGCCGATGAATATAAGGCAAAAATGATTGAGCAATGGAATAATGAGGATGTACACGATGAAGATGCAGGTACTATTGACAAACTCATGCTTAAAATAAACAACTTTATTGATGAACAAAGAAAAAAATACACCGTTGAATCCGAAAAAATCATAGTTAAAGAATTGAATTTTAATTCATTTTACGATTTTGCAAAAATTCGTATTCCAAAAATTTGTAAGGATTGGGGTTTGTTTTATGAAAATAAGGCGGGACAAAACAATGTGCTTTCATTTGATTTACGTGTTTTTCTTAAAATATTAAGTAAATTTAAAAAGGGGGAATTATTTGGTGAAATTCTTAATAATGAAATTGATAAGACTTTGTTTGATGAACAGTTTGTTGTTTTCGAGATTGATAGTATTCAGGGTAACGACACGCTATTCCCGATTGTAACGTTGGTAATCATGGATGTATTTATCCAAAAGATGCGGAACAAAGGAAACAGAAAAGTCATTATCATTGAGGAAGCATGGAAAGCCCTTGCTTCGCCGCTGATGGCGGACTATATAAAATACCTTTATAAGACGGTTCGCAAGTTTTATGGGGAAGCAATTACGGTTACGCAAGAGTTAGATGACATTATCAAAAGTGAAGTTGTACAGCAGTCAATTATATCCAATGCGGCTACTTTTATTCTTTGCGAACAAACCAAGTTCAAGGATAATTTTGAGGTTGTTGCCGACATTCTTTCTCTTTCAGAGGTTGAGCAAAATAAAATATTTACAATTAACGCATTAGACAATAAAGCAAACAGAAACAAATTTAAAGAATTTTATATTAAAAGAGGTAATACCGGCGAAGTGTACGGTAATGAAGTGTCGGTATATGAGTATTTTACATATACCACTGAAAAGCCCGAAAAGGATGCAATGCAAGTGTATGTGAGCGTTTACAAAGAATTTATTACTGCCCTGAAATCTTTTGTTGATGATTTAGAGGTTTCAAAAGTTGATAAATCAGATTTTTGTGCCATAATAAACAGTAAAACAACTCATTATTTTACAACACAAGGAATTTCAGTTTTTCGCGAACATATCCTTCAACGATGTGCAGAGTTTAGAGATTCCGGTTTGAAAATTGGTAAATTTTTATATGCAGTAAACAATGAAAAAATCAATAAACAAAAAATTCCTCTTTCTTCTGCTGTTTAGTTTCTTATATATCGGTATATCAGCGCAAGATAGCGAGGGGGGCGGCGGTGATGGCGGCAGTGGCGAGAGTAAGAGAATTTGGGAACCGGACTTGGTAGAATTGTGGATTTATTGGCATAAGACACAATACCGAATGTTTTCCGATTTTGCAATGAATGAAGATACCTTGCAGCGATATAAATACCAAAATTATATGGACTACATGGAAGAACTGGCTAAGGTTGATGCGCTTTTATTTTCGCAATACACCAATAATGTAGTACCTAAAATACCGATTTTTATCCCTGATGTGGCTTATATGGGGATTTTATTCAAGGATATTACTGAGAATATTGATGGCATAACCGATATGTTATCTAAACCCCCTGTTGATGCTTACCTTATTGATATGTTTGTGGGTTCGTCAAGTGAAATGTTTTTAAAATATACGCATTTACTTCTTTCTACCGAAAAAGTTTTAAGGGGCGGCGATTCTATGATCGGCTTTGATTATAGCGAAGGCTTTACAAGTTTTTTAGGTTTATTGATAAGTCAGGACAATTTGCGTGATAACAGATTTCGGGATGACCTTTTAAACCATATCATTAAAGAAATGGAAAAAATCAAGTTGTCTTTACATACATTATTTGTTAGAATGAGAGCGGCTAAATATAGTCTTTTGTTGGATGAATATTTAAAATAGTTTATTTATGAGAACGTTAGTTTTTTTGATTTTCTTTATTTTATCATTTTCGGTGTGTTATGCTCAAAATGATTATAAACAGGTGTACGATGAATCTTTGCATAGACAGATTGAATCATCGGTCGGCGTAAACGACGAATGGAGATTTTTTCCGAGTTGGTATTATAATTTTCTGCATAATCGTTATAAAAGCAGAAACCATGAAAACAATAATATCATTCAACTTAAAGCGATGAATGAAGCCGCAGAGCAATCATTAGAGAAAGTAAAGGATGCGCATAAATCAATTACGGTGGTATATGAAAATGAAAAGAGGCATTGGGAAGACCGTAATTCAGATAGAGAAATTGCACAGGTTTTACAAGACATAGAAGACACAAAATCAAGAATTCAAGTCCTTACTTTTAGATTTTCGGAACACAAAGTGCCCATTCCAGAAGCGCAAAAAATATATGATGAATATAACAGGATTAATGAACGGTTTTCTTTGATTGGTAACATTGAATTAACCCATCTGGATAATTCAAAAAAGCGACGCGCATATTCGGTTTGTCTGGAAGAATATGTTAAACTGATGAATGTGTGCTACCGGATTAATAATTATTGTCTTGTAGCCTCAAAAGAAACGGATTTAATGGAATTAATAAACCAAAAATAAAAAGTATGGTACTCTCAATTTTATTACAAACGACGAATGTGAATACTGTTTCCGATATTTATAATATTGGAATCATGGAAACCATCTTGAATTGGAAAGATACGAATGCCTTAGACCCTTCACATGCAGGTGCGTTAGTACAGGTTGGTCAATTATTATGCGCATTTTTCGCTTTTATATGGTGTGGCGTAAAACTTTATCCTGTTATTGCCGGTGAAGATAGATTGTCGGTTTTACCTCTATTGAGACCGTTTGTAATTGCGATGGTACTCATGTGGTGGGGTGAGTTTGTTTATGTTTGTAATTTACCCGGCGCAGCGGTTCAGGCGGTGGGCAAAGAATTGTTTGATAATTCTTGGACTTTGTTGCGAGAAAAATCTGTTGAAAGATATAAACTTATGGATATTTTTACAAATAAGACCATAGAAGTTGGAACGTATGTTTCGAGGGCTGAACATGCAGAGCGTAATTCATTAATGCAATCAAGCGATATCGGTAAAGATGTTTCAGGGGATAGCTCAATGCTTACACGCTCTCTTGCGAGGGTGGCCGGTCTGATAGTCGGGGGATTAAAACAGGTTGTTTTTTCCATCATTAATTATGTGTGCCTCATGTTTATGAATACGGTAGTTGCCGGCGTTCTTCTTATGCAGGCGGCAGGTCTGTTAATAATGGCCATGATTGGCCCACTGGCTTTTGCCTTTTCATGCCTTGAGCCTTTTAAACAATCATGGGCGCAATGGGTTGCGCGTTTTATATCCATTTCGCTGTGGTCTGGGTTTGCTTATATCGTTTGTTATATTGGCACTCAAGTTATGATTTCTGCATTACAGGTTGAAATAAATTATTATAACGCTTTGCTGGCAAACGATGACTGGAATATTGCAGCGCAATTAGCGATGTTCGGAAGCGATGTTGTCATGTTTAATGTAATTTGTTTATTTGTTGCGTTTGGAATGATAGTTATTTTCCCTGTTTCTACTTGGGTTGTTCAAACATCGGGAGGGGCAGCTGTCTTGTCGCCCGTTAAGTCGGCTATTGGTGTTGGTACTGCCGTTGCAGGCGCTGCGGTAGGTTTTGCAGCAGCGGGTGGGGCAGGTTTAGTTGGCGGTGCAAATGCGGGACGTCCGGTATCTTCCGGCAATAGTTCTTAGCAATATATGTGAGAAAATTAAAATATTAAAAGATAAACCATTAACTATGTTAATTAAAAATTTGGAAGATAAAATAAAACTGACATTGTTTGTTTCGGTTGCTTCAATGATAACCTCCATTATTATTGTCATTGTGGTAATGATCAATGCAAACAGTCTTATCCGGGAAGAACGTCAGAATGTGTATGTGCTGGATGCAGGACTTCCCATGTTGGTACAGAGAAGCCATCTCGAAGACAACGAAGAAGTAGAGGGGATGAGCCATGTAAACATGTTTCATTCGTTGTTTTTTAACTTGCCGCCTGATGATAAGTACATTCAGAATAATATTTTGCGCTCAATGTATTTGATAGATGAGAGCGGCATGAGATTATATAATGACCTGAGAGAACAGGGATTTTTTAATCAATTACTGGCCAATTCCACCTTGGTAACAATTAAACCGGACAGTATCTTTTATGATGTGGACACTAAATTTTTTCGTTACCTGGGAACACAACGCATTGAAAGACCAACAACTGTAGCATACCGTTCGCTTGAAACAGAGGGACGATTGAGCAGGGTTAAACGGTCAGAACAAAACCCGCATGGGTTTATTATTCATAATTATAAAGTGTTGCAAAATGAAGACATCGAAACAAGACAAAAAAGACAATCCTACTAAATTTTCGATTTTTATTGAAAATTTTAAATCGAAACTGGACTTAAAGCCATCTCAAACCGGTATTATGCTGGCAATTATTCTTGTATTGTCATTTGCCTTCAGTATTTTAAGATTTTATACAGCGTGGAATAAACCGGTTGTTGTTCAGGAAACAGATAAATCATTCACTGAAAAATTATTGCAACAATTCAATGCAAGAGATTCAGTGGGCTTGGTAGATAGAATTACAGATATGTTGATTCTCTTGGAATTGCAAAACGAAATTGAAGCAATGCAGAGAGATTCAACTAAAATTGATTCTTTAAGGTTGGAACAAATCGAACAGTTGCTTAATACATATACACAATAGAGTATGAAAAAGAAATTTAACATGCGTAATACGAAATATGCACTGCCTTTAGTTCTTCTTCCCTTTTTGATTTTGGGGGCATGGGTGGTTTCCATCACTTTTCCTCCGGATGAAAACAAAAGTGTGGCCGAAACTCAAACACTTGAAGGGATAAATTCGCTTCTTCCCGACCCTTCTTTGTCCAATCAAAAAGATAAATTTCAATTGTTGCAGGAATTGCTTGAAAGGCGAAGAAGTCAATCGGGAATGCAAGACCTTATCGAATTGCAAAGGGCTTTAGAAAGCGAAGATGAATTAGATATAGATTTGTTTCTGAATCCCGTTACCGACAGTCTATTACTTAATCCTGACGGAATGAATGAACAGACTACAGAAGATGCGTTAGCGGCATTGCATCGAAAGTATTTTCCCGATGAGCCACTCCCTGTGTTTGCATCGCCTTTTGAAGAAAGACAACCACGGAACGCACAGGAAGAAGAATTGCGTTTAATGCGGGAACAAATGGCGCGTATAGAATCTCTTTTGTCAGAAAACCAAGAAAATGTATCTGCTCCGGAACCGGTGCAGGATGCCATTTTAATTGCAACCAAAGCAGACATTTTTAAAACATCATCTTTCAACACACTGACCGGCGACAAGCGGAAAATGTTTATTTCGGCGATACTTGACGAAGCGCAAACGGTTGTTGCCGGCTCGCGTATCCGTATCAGACTGATGGACGATATTTTTATTGGAGACTACCTGTTCAAGCAGGGAACATACCTGTATGGGCTTGTTTCGGGCTTTACGGCCCAAAGAGTGATGGTAAACATCACATCGGCGCTTTATGAAGACCAAATTTTGAAATTAAACTTGACTATCTATGATAATGACGGCATCCAAGGTTTGTATGTTCCTAATTCGGATTTTAGAGACATGATGCAAAGGGCAGGAGGACAAATGGTGTCGGGCAGTAATGTAAGTATCACTTCTTCACAAAACCCCTATCAACAACTCTTTTCACAAATGGGACAGGATTTTTACCGAAGTGTAACATCGGCCGTATCTACAAAAATTCGTCAGAATAAAGCTAAACTGAAATATGCTTCCATTATTTATCTAATCAACGAAGAAGAAATCAGGTATTAACGACTAAATTTTAACAATATGAAAAAAATATTTATTTTCTTTATCTTAATCACATTAACAAGTGGAATGTACGCACAAAGGATTGACAAAAGTGCGGAAATGCAAATACTCAAGGTGAATGAACAGGTAAGTACGCATATTGCCGTTGGCGAACCGATAGAGTACGTTGATATTAGTACCGACCGGCTTGTCGGCGATTTACCATTAAAGAATATAATGCGCATCAAACCTGTGGAAACCGACTTTGAGGGGAAATATCAAAACGGCGATGTGCTTGCGATGATAACAATAGTTACCGAACGATACAAAATTCAGTTTAATTGTGTGTATACCGAAAATCGTGATGAAGCGTCAAGCAACGTCGATATCAAGACGGAAGATATGGCAAGTTATGTCAATGTGAATGTAGATATGCCGCAGGCTGAAATGCGCAAACTTGCCTGGTCAATTTGGAACAGCGGAAACAGGTATTTCGATGTTTCACGCGAGGCGTACAAATTGCGTATCACCCTGAATAACATTTATACGATTCAAGGGTTTTTCTTTATTGATGTGTCAATCCGGAACAGAACGAACATTGAATATGATGTAGACCAAATTCGATTTAAGATTGAAGACAAAAAACACACGAAGGCGACGAATTTTCAACAAATCGAAATTGAACCTGTTTTATCCATCAATGAAGGTGAAAAGTTTGTGAAAGAATATCGGAATATCTTTATTTTCGAGAAATTTACTTTCCCGGATGAAAAGGTTTTTACCATTGAAGTGGCAGAGCAACAAATATCCGGCAGAACGGTTACTTTGCGTATTGACTATGCCGATGTATTAAACGCCGATGCTTTCCATCGCAGCGTATTATTTAGATAGAAACAGTATGAAAAAGAATTTTTTATTATTAATATGGGGCTCCCTATTTTGCATTTCCCCTTTGTTGAAAGCCGGTGAAGGCGATTCCTATTTTTCGTTTTCAGGCGGATTGCTACATTATAATGCAATGAGTTATGAACTAACCTTTGAAAGGACGTTAAAGTATCATAACGCATGGGAAATAGGGTTGGATTATTATAATCAGTGGTTTTCCAACCCTGTCGATGCATCGGGAAAGGGCTTTAAGTATCATTCCCTGCTTTTTCAGGGTGCATACAAATCCAATATTGTACGATTCAAAAACGCTAATTTTCGTTTTCGGGGCGCCGTTGGCATAGGGGTAAATGAGAGAGAGAAATTTACGCTTTCGCTTACTCCGGGATTTGAGTACACGTATACGTGTCCGGGGAATATTCAACTGTTTGTTCAGGAAAAAACACAGTTTTCGTTTTGGACGAGGAATAAAAGTTGGTTTCGGGTTGGCGTTATGATAGGGGTAAAAATTCCGTTGAAGTTTAATTGAATTGAAACATAAGTAACAAAATTTTTGCTTAGTACATTCATTTGACTACTTTGCAATAGAGAAACAGGCAATAACGAAATGACATATTTGACGATTGGCAAGAAAGAGAAGAAGATTTAATATGTTACGAACGGAAACAATTGAGAGAGTTAAGGGAAAAGTCAGCAAAAACAATATTGATTAATAAAACTTGTTCTTGTCGCAAATAATTACTACTTTTGCGACAAAAATAAATGATAAATATGGATTATACGATTGAAAACAGGATATTTGAAAGAATGAAAAAAGCCAAACGAGGTTTGGTTTTCTTCACAAGTGATTTCGCGGCTTATGGAAATAGTAAAACCAATAACAAAGCCTTGGAACGATTAACAAAACAAGGAAAGATTATGCGGGTGGGGAGAGGTATTTATGCAATTCCGCGAAAGAGTGAATTTTTTGGGCACACTTCACCCGGCATTGAAGAAGTTGCACAAGGAATTGCAAGGCGGGATAAAGCGAGGATTATACCGACGGGTTTATTTGCTGAAAATTTATTGGGTCTATCCACACAATTACCTGTTAAAATCGTTTATCTGACGGATGGTACGCCCCGTAAATTGATGATTGACGGTGCTACTTTGATTTTCAAAAAGACAAGTCCCAAAAATTTGGCTACATGGGGAAAAGTCAGCGGTTTGGTTATTCAGGCATTAAAATCCATCAGGAAAGAAAGGGTAACCGATTATGAAATTGAAAAGGTAGTAAATATTCTCCAAAAGGAGAATCATAGATATTTACTCAATGACATAAAATTGGCTCCGGAATGGATACGTGAAATTATGCGTAAAGCATTAACAGATTGAAATATGAAGTGGTCGGAATTGGCCAGAGAAGAAAAGCTAACGGTTCTCCGTAATGCGAGGAAAACAGTTAAATTTCCGTTGTACATCATCGAAAAAGATTGGTGGGTAGTGCAGACTTTACGCTTGGTCAGTCAGATGGAAATAGCGAAACATGCTGTTTTTAAGGGTGGTACCTCTTTGAGTAAGGCATGGGGATTGATTGACCGTTTCAGTGAAGATATAGATTTGGCAATTAACCGTGAATTTTTCGACTTTTCAGGCGATATAAGCCGTACACAAGTCGGAAAACTGAAAGATAAATCGAACAAATACATTTCAAATGATTTTCTTTTTTCATTGCAAAAAGCCTTTGATGATACAGGACTGAAAGATGTACAACTTATGGTAGTGGACGAGAAGGCCCCTGATGACGACCCAGTAAAAATAGCAGTAATCTATCCAACAGTAACAGAATATTTGGTTTATGTACAGCCACGTGTGTTATTGGAAATCGGTAGTCGTTCGATGATAGAACCTGCGACTGTGTGTTCGTTCCGTTCGATGATTGGACATACATTCCCTGATTTACCTTTTGCCGATGAGAATGTTTCTATTCGTTGTGTAAATCCTGAACGTACTTTTCTTGAAAAACTTTTCCTGTTGCACGAAGAACATCAACGCCCAAAAGAAAAGATGAAGATTAAAGGCAAAAGCCGTCATTTGTATGATATTTACAGGATTGCCCAAACAGAATATGCCGATAAAGCCATAACTGATACAGAACTGTACAAGTCAATTGTCGCTCATCGCGAACGGTTTAGCAAACTTGGTGGTGTGGATTACGCTTCTCATTTTCCGCCTAACCTTAATTCAATACCTCCGGCAGAATTGATACCGGAATGGAAAATGGATTATGCAGAGGTACAAGAACAAATGATTGTGGGAGAGAGCATACCGTTTGACAGCCTGTTACAGGAATTAAGAGATATAATGGAAAAAGTGAATGGGCAACTGAATTAGCAATATCGAGTTTGGACAAGGAATAATAGTTGGTTCAGGGTTGGTTTTAAGATACGTTTGCGATTAAATTAAAAAAACAATAAATATGAAACGATTAAGTTATTTTGACAAATTGATTGCCGGTTGTTTCGTGATATTGGTTTCGATCCTGATGCTGGCAGGATGCAGTAAATCGGATGAGCCGGGGAATGGAGACGACCGATCGGGCGAGCCTTATAAATTCAAGGTAGAGATTTCGGCGGAAAAACCGGATGAGTTTGATGTTTTATCGGCTACCGGTAATTATAATTATGTTGATGAAAACGGATTGCCGAGAACGGTCTGGTACACGCCGGATGACGTAGTAAGAGTGCCATCGCCCGACATCATTGAGTTTGAGGTTCCGCGAAATTTCAATAAGTTTATGATTACTTCATCTTTATTATCTATTGATATTTTGATGCCACATGAAGAAGAATTGAAAGCAATTATTTTGGGTAAATTGTTTATTAACAATAAATTGATTGTTGAATTTTCCAATAAATTTTGGTGGATAACAAATATTACCTATGACGAGAAAAGCAAGAAATATACCGTATCAACATCGGATGGCAAAAGTTTTGAAACCAATAAAATTGATTGAATATGAAAAGGATAGCCTCATTTTTAATATTTTTTTCTCTTTTGTACCCCTGTCAGGCACAATCCGAATGGGATAAACTGTGGGCTGAAATTGAAAGCGCCATTAAAGATGGAAGTTTTGATGATTCTAAATACAACCTTGGCAGTATATTTGGTGGTGGGGATATTAGTGGTTTTCTGAATGAATTTCTTGGAATAGGAGGACGTGGGGCATTTGCCGAAGGTGGTGTTTTTGCGAGCGGGGGCATTTTCGATATTACAAAAGGGGGATTTTTTCAAAGAATGTTAGGTCTTTCTTTTGGATTTGATGAGATACATAATGATGCTACCCTAAACAGCAATATGACTTGGGCTATAATTCACTCAAAAAGAGTCATACATCCTAAAATAACGGAAAAGCAGGAAAAAATCATGTCACTTCAGGACAGCATCAATAGGAGCGTAAAGCGGCTTTATGAGTTGGAACAACTTACCGCAGACTATTTAAGTACCAGACAATCTGATGCCGTTGATATCGAAATTTTGAGTGATTTAATCAGCACAGGGAACGATATCCGGTATTATTTTAACGAAAGTTCCGCGCTTTGTAATCAAGCCCCTGGTTTGTACTATGTGAAGAACAGGATGGATGAAATAGTTCTTGTACGTTCTTTGCGTATCATAACAAAATTTGGGGGTTTTGCCCGGATTGACGGCAATAACAACCTGCTTAACAACGAAGACAGAAATGTGTTGATTACCAATCTGATTAATGATATGCGGGATATGCGGGCAACGCTTGCCTATACTTACCGGACTTTGTTCTCTGCCGTTCACAGTGAGGCGGCTAATGACATAGACGCTTTATATCAACAAGCCGAAGACCTTAAAAAGAAATAAAAGTTATGAAAAAGAAATTCATATTTTCTATACTTCCCCTTTTGTTTATCTTCTTCACTGTTAAATCACAGGACGAAGGCGTTAAATTTGAAATATTCCATGTAGATTTAGTGCCGGCAACATTTATGTATGGCACTGCTGAGCTGGCGTGGAGTTTAGCGATGTATGACGCTTTGGATAAAACGATTGAGGCGCAAACAGAAATTGATACCCTATTTAGAAAACTTGTGATTCTTGAAGAAAAAACACAGGAATATCAAAAGAATTTACAGGCTGCATTTATTCAATCGTTGAATCCGGCTTACGTTGATTTTATAGTTTCACAAATCAATGATAATCAAAAATGGATTGACGAATATGTTATTTTATACCCTCAATACAACGGCCTTGCTGAAAACATAAAGCACAAAATCACCGACAGGGCCGAAAAAATCAAAAGATACATCAACGATGCTGCCAAAAAGACCGGCAACGAGGGCAGGCTTGATAATAAACAGCGCAACGACCTTAATATTTACGTTTTGGAAGAACTGATGAGATTGCGATTTGTTTCACTCAATACAATCAAAATGCTTGCTGCTGTTAATCCCATGCAATCAACGCTTAAAATCCCACTAACAACCGACTAACCATGAAAAAACGTATCATTTTTACCTTCGCCGTACTGCTGTTTTTGCCTTCCATTTCATTGGCACAGGCTTGGGATTGGGTAACTGATGAAAAATCCATGCAGGCTTTTTCAGAACAATACCTTGACCTCACGGATGGGCAGTTAGGGGAAATGCTCAAATACTTGGAGAAAACGATAAAAATTAAAAATGAACAGCAGGCGATTGCCGAAAAGGTGCGATTTATTCACATGGTGCGCGATAGTTTATTTAAGTCTTTGCAGGATGTGAGAGGTATTGATAATTCGCTCAATGAACAACTTATTTACACAGTTTTCGGACAGGTCGAAGCGTATTACACTCACATTTCCTGTCTTTCAAATAAAAATGAAGACTTTAAACAGGTATGGATAGATTACGACAATCTTGTGGTCAGTCATACCAAATCATTGCTTAAATTTACAGAAATGGCGGTGAAAGGAAGCGATGAGCAAAACCTGCTTGATAAAGAGCAACGTTTGCTGTTGTTAAGTTATGTGTTGTATGAAATGAAAAATTTACGGGAATATTCCAAAAGCACATACAATAAGTTAATTGCCGGAGATGCGCAAATGCGTTACAGCATAGATTTTTTATACCAACAAGCCGAAGAACTTAAAACGAAATAACATGTCTATAGATGGCGAAAGCCCCGAACTGAAAAAGATGCACGAATTTATGAGGGCGGCGGTTTATTTTTTTCTGCTGCTTGAATTGATTGTGTTTATTCATTTCGATTTCGGGGAAAATCTGAATACAGTCCTTTCGCGTTTCTGTCAAATTGCCATTTACAGCAACATATTCTATGCCAAACTGTTTTTATTATTTCTTATCATTTTTACCTGTGTTGGCACGCGCAGCAAAAAGAAACTTGAACTGCAACCCTTGAGAGATGTTGTCTTTCCGCTTTTAGGCGGTTTTATTCTTTTCTTTGCAAGCGCATTTTTTGTAGGCAATAATCTTATTTCTTCCCTTTCTTTTTTTGAATACGTCTATATAACAACCGCTACCGTTGGTACCATTTTATTAAATATTGGTTTCGATAATATTTCCAAATTTGTGCAACACAGTCTGATGAAAGACCGTTTTAATGTCGAAAACGAATCGTTTGAACAAAGCCGGAATCTTGTCAATACGCCTCATTCGGTTAATATCCCAATGAGTTACTATTATAAAAAACGCCGCCATAAAGGGTGGATTAACATCGTTAATCCGTTTCGCGGTACGCTTATTGTAGGAACGCCGGGGAGCGGCAAATCTTTTACTTTTGTTAATTCATACATCCGGCAGTTGGCGGCCAAAGGATTTTGCCTTGCCGTATATGACTTTAAATTTCCCGACCTGGCCAAACTTACTTATTACGAATTTTTAAAGAATAAGCAGTCAGGCGTATTGCCTGAAAATGCCAAGTTTTATGTCGTGAATTTTTCGGATGTAGAAAAGTCGGTGCGGTTTAATCCGCTCAAAAGCGAGTACATTCCGACTTTGGCATCCGCAATTGAAACATCGCAGGCGTTAATAGAAGCATTGAAAAAAAGTGCGTCAAACACTGCCGAAGGCGGTGGAAATGAACAGTTTTTCACGCAATCCGCCGTTAATTTCCTTGCGGCGGTTATTTACTATCTTTCAAAGTATGAAAATGGCAGGTACAGTGATTTGCCGCATGTGATTTCATTTATGAATCAGTCTTACGATGACATCTTTACCGTTTTGTACGGCGACATTGAATTACATTCGATTCTTGCCGCTTTTCAGTCTGCATACGAGAATAAAGCGTTTGACCAATTAGAAGGGCAGGTAGGAAGCGCAAGGGCACCAATTTCGAGGCTTTTCTCCCACGTGAAG
>Ga0099364_10005312_pt1 | contig 19159 bp, 16 predicted proteins | sample TergutTh196P3_FD_73070 | JGI IMG/M metagenome (GOLD analysis project Ga0099364, IMG submission 73070) | Microcerotermes parvus P3 segment gut microbial communities from Pointe-Noire, Republic of the Congo - Th196 P3 | ecosystem: Host-associated > Arthropoda: Insects > Digestive system > Gut ...
TCCTGTTACATTAAATTCACGCATAATATTTATAGTTTTCAGTTATCAGTTTTCAGTGAATGAGTATTTTTAATTCGTAATTCGTAATTCATTTTCGCTTTCAGTATTAACCTTATTTATTCTACAAAACAACCTTAGTAGAAATCAGTGAATGAGTGAATGAGAAAATAAGTGAATGAGTATTTTTTAATTCGTAATTCATTTTCGCTTTCAGTATTAACCTTATTTTTACCTTATTTCTTCTACAAAAACAACCTTAGTAGAAAATTAGTTTTCAGTTTTCAGTTTTCAGTGAATGAATATTTTTTAATTCGTAATTCGTTTTCGCTTTTAGTATTAACCTTATTTTTACCTTATTTATTCTACAAAACAACCTTAGTAGAAAATCAGTTTTCAGTTTTCAGTGAATGAGTATTCTATATTCCCACCATTACGTCAAAAATCTTTTTTCCCTTATGGTTTACCCATTCAGTTTTTGGTGCGCCAGTGTTTTTTTCTTTGCGGAAGTCAAATGTAATAAGGTAGCCTACATCTTTATTTTTTCGGTCTAAATATCCGACAAGTTGGTCAAATGCTTTTTCGTGTGCGGCTTCACCGTACCAAAGTTTTAATTCTACGATGAATTGGTCAATGCCATAATCAACTACAACGTCCATTCTTTTGGCATCGCGTGTTTCGCTTTCTACGTGATAGAAACCTCCGCCGTTAATCAAGGGTTGTAAATATGTAAGGAAAAGTAACCTGCATTCATCTTCAATAAACTTTTTCAAGCTTTTTTTGTAGATTTCATAATAATGCTGTGCAAATTTTTCGATAGCTAACTGCATATCAAGTTTGCCGTCAAAAATAACTTCTGATGGCAAAGTTCGTTCGCGTATATCCCTATTCATTGTTATCTCAAGCGTATAGTGCCTATAAAGCAGCATCTCAAAGAATTTATTACCTATTACAACACTTCCGTTTTGTTTGATAAGAAAACCAAAAGTAAGAGCAAGATCTATTGTATGGTTGGAGGCATTATATTCATATTTTTTGCCAAGTGCGATAATGTTGAACATAATATCATTAAGTTCTTTATGGTTGGCGAGATTCTTAGATATGTCGTCAACCAAAACGGTACGTTCTAACAGCATAATTTTGATAGCTTTATCAACGCCGCTTGTAGTCCAGTTTTTATCCAAATCTTCTTCTATTATTTGGCATATTCTTGAAACAAGGTAAGGGTAACCATTAGTATAAATTCTGATTTCGGTTGCCACTGCTTCGATGTCCATTCCTGTTTTGTGGTCATTTTCGTAGTCAGCAAGCATGGACGAAATTTCTTTGATATTGAGAGACATATCTATTTTATGGTCAACTGCAATGTTCCATGGCGAATTTATACGCGACTCACCGTCTTGAAGTTGATGTGTACCAGCTTGTACCATTTTGATTTTCAGATTTTTTATATTGTAAACCCCGACAAGTATGACAGATTGAAAAGTATAACCACGTCTTGAATCGCGAGCCAAATATTTATCCCGAAGCATACCCAAAAATCTTAAAAAAAGTAAGTTATTTGATGATTTATCTACTTCATCTATCATCAGTACATATTTTTTTGTTTGACAGACATTGTTTATAAAATCGCTTAACAAACTAAATGATATTATTCCATTATCTTTCCAATCGTTAGCACACTGCTCTTTACGCCATTCAAGTTCTCGTGTGCACAACCGGAGAAACTCGCTGCAAAATAGTGTTTCATTATCAAACATGTTTTCGTTAACCCCTTCAAAACTTATCCATATCGGGGTATATCCTTTTTCGGGTAACTTTTGCTCAAGCAAAAAAATCGTTGTTGTTTTGCCATATTGACGCGCACAATTGATAGAGAAGTATTTGCCTTTCTCAATCAATACAAAAATTTTGGAAAGTTTTTCACTTGTGTCTGCCATATAGTGCTTACCCGGCACACAAATTCCTGTTACATTAAATTCACGCATAATTTTATAGTTTTCAGTGAATGAGTAAATGAGTAAATGAGTATTTTTTAATTCGTAATTCATTTTCGTTTTTAGTATTAACCTTACTTATACCTTATTTATTCTACAAAAACAACCTTAGTAGAAATCAGTGAATGAGTAAATGAGTAAATAAGTGAATGAGTATTTTTAATTCGTAATTCGTAATTCATTTTCGCTTTCAGTATTAACCTTATTTTTACCTTATTTCTTCTAAACAATCTTAGTAGAAAATCGGTTATTGGTATTCAGTTTTCAGAAATAATAATTATTGAACTTTAGTGTACTTTGTGAAAATCTTTGTGTACTTTGTGGTTGAATAATTTTTTTACCACAATGGACTCAAAGGGTTGCACAAAGGACACAATAATTGCCCTTTACTTTGACATTAATTAGTAAATAAATATTTGCAAAAGTAATGTTTTATTTTCGAATAATCAAATCTCGTTAATTTGAAAGACAAAAAATTTGAAATGCCTGTCCTAATTTAGTGATTCTATACTTTTGATTTGGACTTGTTGGTTTGTCTTTCAACGTATATTCGATTAATTTATTGTCCAATAACGGTTGTAAGTATCGCCTAACACTATCTGTGTGAGAAACCAAATTGATGGTTTGAAGTAATTCTTGTTTAGATAAAGTAGTTTCATTTAATGCTTCAAGTAATGAAAATGTCTCATTTTCTAATTTGTTTTTGATATGTAAAAACCGTTTTTGATACTTTTTTGATATATATGTAATATCCTCATTTTCAGTTTTTTGCCCGTTAGCTTGGTCGTTAGCTTGGTCGCTAGCTTGGTCGTTAGCTTGGTCGCTAGCTTGGTCGTTAGCTTGGTCGCTAGCTTGGTCGTTAGCTTGGTCGTTAGCTTGGTCGTTTGCTTGGTCGTCTTTAGTAGCCCGCCATATAGTAACATTGAAATTTCCATCTTGGATAAATATTGGTTTTTCAAGCCCTTTTTCAATACATTTATTTACTATCTCACCAGTACCCGTTCCGGCTTTTTCAATTTCACCGCTAAGAAATAGCGGGTATGCTATAAGAGGATTAACGGGTATTGAGGGGTGTGGCTCATAAAGTTTTTCAATACTCATTCCCAAAGGTAACGCACCTGGGTTCCAAATTTCCAAACGGTTTCTGAAAAGCATTACTTGGACACTGCCATTACTTGAGTAATCGCGGTGGCAAATGGCATTTACAATGGCTTCCCTAACTGCCGTAGTTGGCAACTCGTACTCCGTGGGAGACTGCAAACTATACTCTCGAGTTCCTACCATAATATCAATTCGTGAAAGCACAAAAGAAGTTGCTTGCTCAATTAATTCAAATAAATCTCCGTGATAAATTTGATAAACAGGCACAGGTCTTTCCCTTTCATTTCCATAAAATTGAATACACTTTACTTCCGAACTAATGAAAAATCGTTGCGGTTTTTTGCCGAATAACAAAATCGCTGCATTGGTAATTCTTCCTTTTGAATCCAACAAATCTAAATGTGTTAGCAACTGCATTGGCAACATGCTTTCGGATAGTTTAGAATTGCGATTGGCATTTGCCTTTCGTATAAATGTAGTAATTTTGTCTGTATCAATATCTTCAATCGTTACGTGTGGGTGATAAGAGGCATCAAAAGGGAACAAACGCAATAATTCTTGTTCTTCCAAATAACGAATCAGCGAAGCATAAACAGAACTTCGCAAAACTTCGTACCCTTCGAAAGATTTACGAACAACAACTTGTTCAACTTTTTTTATAAAGGCTTTTTGTTTTGGATTGAGGATAGAATCTTTCGGTAAAGACTTTATAAAACAAATTCGATATTTATGTTGTTTCGTTGCGTAGTCAAATTCTCTTTCGGTGGGTGAAACTCCGTCATCATCTTCATAACCATAGTGTTGTCCCAATAGTCCCATATAAATATCACATAATCCCACTTCGGACAAATAGGTTTGATGTGCCGATAAGTCTATTGCGGGTACATTTTCAAAAATAAATGGCTCGAAAAATTTACCCAACAACGCATCTGTGGTCAAATATTCAAACAACATTTGTCTTTCTTGTAAAAACTCTGACTGAACACTACTTATGAAAATACGCCTTTTTTGCATGAAAAAATTTTTTTATCTTGGTTATTGTTAGTTAATTATTATATACAGCAAAGTCAAAAAGATTGGTTTTTCTAATTGTGAGATAACTCGCTGATAATATATCGAATCTTGCCTCTATCATCTGGAATTTGTTCGACAGGGATCAACCTCACAGGCACTTGATTTTTTGTTCTTTTGACGAGCGTATCCTCAACATCTGAAATTTTTTCCAAACAAACATTTGAATCAATTTGCGGGTTAAGAACGACATTAATATCAATAGAATAATCTTTTTTCTGTACTATCTGAAATTGTTCAATGTATTGGGTATAATCGTCAAAAACTGTAGTCAGGTAATCGCCGGCGATCATACTATTGTCGGGCAATTGCAAACATTCCGATTCGCGTCCCTTTACTGGTGACATTAGAGGCAAAGATATACCACAAGGGCATGTGTCAGCAAGCAACGAACCCCTATCACCATTCTTATATTTGATAATAGGAAAAGCATAATTGTCGAGATCGGAAACGGCTATATTCCCCATATTGCCAAAAGGTAACATTTTATCGTTCTCATCAAGAATATCCACATGTCGATAATCAGAATATAGATGTAAATTGTCATTATGGGGACAATTTGACGCAATCCACATTACTTCGCAACTACCATACTGATCCATTACCGGACAATGAAATACCTGCCTAAATAGTTCCTTTTGTACCTGTGATACAGGGGACGAGGTTGCCCAAATAAATTTTGGCGATGTCACAGCTATCTGTCGACGTTTTGCATATAGCGCAATTTGCTCGATGGCACCTACGTAGCCCAAAATAATTTCGGGTCGCAATTTATTGATTTTTTCAATAAACCGCTGTATATTACGTTCGTCAAGCACTGAGGCATCTATAAATACCCTACGTGTAGGAAACCATACCACAAAATCTTTCAACCTTCCATACAGGCTCTTTTTTGCGTCGGACATTCGCCATACCTGTGCCTTATGACATCCGGGCGATAAGTCCCACCACGATTGTACCCGCCATCCCAAAAATTCGTAAGGGAAACGTTTATCGTGATACACGCTGAGAGGTATGCCTGTAGAACCTCCTGTGGTGGACGATATTAGGTATTTTTTGTCAACAGTCGGATCTATCATGTCCGATACGTGCTCTCGTATCATCTGCTTTTCCAATACGGGAACACGCGACCAATCATCTTCGTTTTTTAAATGGTCAGGATGAAAATCGCAGTCGTTGTAATACTGATGATAAAACGGAATCTGATTATAGGCATGTTCAACAATTTTTTTTCGTTTTTCCCAATTCAGTTGATTGAGCTGTTCACGTGAAAACCACTGTTGTTGCATTGCTTGTTTATACAACTTTATGGCATGTTGCCTGAACAATCTGTTTTTAAGCCAAAAAATTTTATCTTTGAAGTCCATTTATTATTTTCATTATTTTTTTCAGTAACTTGCATTATTCATAAAGAAATGAAAATATCTTTTAACCACTGATCACTAACCACTATTTTTGAGTTCTCAACTTTGCCCCTTTGCGTTAAAATAAATAATATGAATAAAATAGGGTAAATGAAAATATTCATTATTATGGGGCATAATTCCATATTTGTTTATGTTTAATTCCTTTTCTTTGTGGCAAAATTATGTCGTCGAGAGAAACAACAACTTTCTGGTAATTGTCGGCTATAGATTCAAGTGGGGAATATTCACGTTCTATTGTTTTTTCGTCAATCAGCAAGTAAGTTGCCTGCACATACAAAATTTTGTCGTCTTTTAAGGCAACAAAATCTACTTCTTTATCCCGAAAAACACCTGTATAAACCTGATAACCAGATCGTTTCAGATGTAAATAGACTAAATTTTCTAATTTATAGCCTATTCCATAACCAAAACCTGTATAAAGATAATTCTTATACGCTAAATCGTTAATATAATATTTGGCATTGCCCGATATTGTATCTTTGCCACGAATATCATAACGTTCTGATTTATGTACCAAAAAAGCATCTTCCATATAACCAATATAAGACGAAATAGTATCATAAGTGGTTTTTCTGCCCAAGCTCTTGAAATAGTTGACAACATTTGCAATTGAAATTAAATTTGCTGAATTATTCACTAAATATACAAAAATATCTTCTAATAATTTTGGTTCTTTTATACTGCAACGCTGAATGATATCGCGCAGAAAAACAGTATCTTTTATTGCCGAAACATAATTTCTTTTGATTTCATCGTTTTGTAAGTTAAAGAGTTCGGGCAACCCACCGCTTTCCATATATGCTATGAAATTTTGTTTGGTAGATTCCTGTTTCAAAATACCCAAATATTCTGAAAAACTAAATGGGAAAATTTCAAACTCCACATATCGTCCTGAAAGTAGCGTTGCCAACTCTCCCGAAAGCATTTTTGAGTTTGAACCTGAAATAAATACTTCGTATTCGTCAACAAAATTTTGAGAATAAGAATTTACAAAATGTTCCCAACCTATAATGTTTTGAATTTCATCTATGAAAAGAAAGACTTTTCCTGAAACATTGAGTTCTTTTTTGTAAAACTTCACAAAATCATCAAGGTCTGAATAATTAGTAATGAAATCGAACTCGGTATATTCCTTATTAATGTAGAGAATATTATTTTTGCGAACATTGTTTTCAATTAACTTGTTTATTAGTTGTCGCAAGATATAACTTTTCCCGGTTCGTCTTTGTCCTATCAACACTTTGACAAGTCGATTACCTGTATATGTAAAAATTTTATCGGCGTACTCTGCACGATAAAAGCCTAATTTGGGAATTTTTTTGTCCCAAAAATTATATTTTCGAATTGCTTTTAATTTTTCTTTCATACTCGAAATTTTTTACAAAAATACAAAAAATTCTTTTTCAGTCGAAAATTTTTACAAAAATAAAAAAAATTCTTTTATAGTCGAAAATTTTTACAAAAATAAAAAAAATTCTTTTATAGTCGAAAATTTTTACAGAAATACAAAAAATTCTTTTTCAGTCGAAAATTTTTGCAAAATTCCTGAATTGTAATGCTCATCTGCGGCAGTACGGAGGAAATTCCTGCATACTGAATTAGATTCCTCACTTTGTTCGGAATGACTCTATTAGCGTGTCAATGGAGGTTTGCAAAGTGTTGCTAATAAGATTCCTCACTTTGTTCGGAATGACTCTATTGGTGTGTCAATGGAGGTTTGCAAAGTTGCGGCTTTGCCGCAACACTTTGCAAACCCTTCCACATCACAACGGTCGGTCATTCCGAATGAAACAAAGTGAAATGAGGAATCTATTTATCATTTTCCTCTGATACTATTAAGGATATGTTTTGTATATTTGCCAAAGAAAGGGCCACTTGCCATTTGAATGTTTGCACAACCTACTCCGTTTATATTACCCTCTATAAGTACAACTTCGTTCTTGTCGTTTGCTGAAATATCCCATCCTACCAATCGTGCGTATGGCAAACATTTGTGCAAAGAGCAAGCAGCCTGAAAAATGTCGTTTGCAAATGGGATATGAAGACCATCCAAAACCACACCAGATTCAGTTTTTTCTGAGATAGCTCCATTTTGTACTGAATATAAATGCTTTTTCAGTATGCTATTTTCTATGTCCACACCAACGAAGCAACCGCCTGCCAATGCATTGTCCATAATCTCACCCTGTTTTCCGACTTTCAAAACACAGTTCAATACCACTATATCAGAAAAACTTCTGTATGTATTAACTCTGAACGTATTTAAGCTGCTTTTATTGAGTGAACTTAACAATGGATGTTGTGACACTTTTTCTTGAATGATAAAGTTTTTTTCGTATATTTCCAAAAGTCTTCGCACCGATAAATTCTTGTAATCGGTAGAGCCGTTTATGGAGGAAAAACAAATGACATTTTTCCCTGCTCCACTATCGAGTGCAGGTTTAATAATTACCCTATCTAAATTTGCGCAGATTTTTTCTGCCTCTTCGGTGGTTATAATATTGCCTTTTTGATAAAACAAACCGTGAATATTTTTTAAAATAGTGCGAGGTTGAACAACACCAGACTCCCTGAAAAGTTTGTCATATATGTTTTTATCGCTGTAAGCAGGCATTGTGTTCTCTTCATTTAAATAATAAACTGCCTTATTAAAGAAAATATCTTCAGGTATATACTCAACAGAAAAAGTGTTATTTACGGAATAATAAAATTGATGCCACAATGTTTTTACTTTTTTCCCGTAGTTTTCCATGTAATAGTCTTGAATTTCTTTCTTTTGGGTTGTTGTTAAAGGGCGGTAATAAGCCCGAAGTAATTTCATCCAATGTTTTAGTGCTTTTGCATGCGCCCTTGCCCTGCTATATTCTCGTATCCGTAATAAATGTTTGTTATTGATTATCATTATTGATGTTATTTTGTTTTTTAACTATTGCAACCAAGGTGCTACAGGTTTATCCACTGTTTTTCTTGTAACATATTCAATTATTTGCTCGAAATAGTTCGCAGCAGCTTCTCCCGAAATATTTTTTAATGCCCATTCTCTTATTTCTCTTCGTTTTTCAGTACTATAAGGCAATTCTTTTAAAAAGGAACGCAAAATAGTTTCCATATTATTCTTTTTAATTGAAAAAACTCTTCCACGCGTTTCGTTAATAAGAGACAAGGAACCACATTTATCACTAACAAGTACAGGCGTGCCACAAGCTAATGCTTCATTTACCACAGCACCCCATCCGTCAAAAATACTTGGTAATATTAATAAATCAGATTCGCACATTATCCTATTCACTTCTTCATTAGGTTGATGTCCTAAATATTTGCATCTGGAGTCTTTTATAATTTCCAATAAATCTGATTCTAACGGACCTCCACCAACTATAGTTAATACTTCTATTTGTTCAGACAATTTTTTACAAACATCCACTAAAGACAATATATTTTTTCGAATATCAATTCTACCAACAAAAAACAATTTAGTTTTTTCATTTTTGGTTTCAGGAACAAAATATTTAGATTGTTCTGTAAAATATGCCCAATCAAAAATTTTATTCTTACCGAAACCTGTAAATTCAAAAAACTTGCGTGCTTGATTTCCAGTAGCCAAAATAAAGTCTATATATTTTTTATATCTCAACCTAAGATATATATATTTCAGATATCTTAATTTATCTTTCAACTTATTTAATTTAACTTGTTCACATAAAACTCCCATCTTTATCTTTCTTTTAACAGCATAATCAAAGATAGTCTCGGAGATTTTATTTGCCCTTATGCTTGAAACTATATGAACTGCATTGGCAATACTCAATAATGTACAAATGTGTTCTTCATCTGGACTAATTATCAATTTTGTTTTACCTAAATCCGGGATATGCCATCCGCTCTTAATTCTTTTTTTACAAACGGCTTGTTCGGCTACGAAGATTACCTCATGCCTATCGGCAAGATTTCTAATAAATGACGATTCATGAATACTGGGAATTATTTGCCAAAAAATAAAAAGTTGTTTCATTGTTATATATATGAAAAAAGTTGTTATAGGTATGTAAAAAATTATAATTTAATTGAATCAAGAAAATCAGTTATTTTTTGTTTCTCTTGAAAATTATTCAAAACCAACTCAAAATTTTCGTCAATTAAAACTTGTCCAAAATGTTTTTTGGGGAAAATTACCGGAACTTGCCCTAAAAATGCCGCCCAGCCTGAAAATGTTGAATTAGATCCAATAATTAACCTAGTTTTGCTAAGTGCGAGTATATCAGCTAATGCATTTCCGAAAAATTTCCTTTCAACACAATTCATTGATATTAAATCTGATAGTTCTTGTTGTGTTCCGTCAGAAAAAAGCCAAAATTTAAATTTGTAATTTGTATGTTTATTGATTTGTTCAATAATTGCTTTATACCAATCTATACTTATTCTTCGTGAAGATACATAATCGCCCAATCGCACGTGAATTCCAATAATATTGTTAAAATTTAAACCAGAAAGTTTATCCTTGACAGAAGATCGTACAGAACAGTCAATCAATTCTTTAACCAAAGTGTGATTGTCCAACAAATCTGCAAAATAACTACTTAGTCCCATTATCTTTGTTATTTGGTTATTTTTGAAGCATAACACTGCAATTTTTTTTACTCCTCTTACTCCAATTTTATTAAATAGACGGCAATAATGCCTTTTGTCTTTATCTTTCCGAATGTAAGGTCCCGGTGTAAAATTTAACCATGTTGGCTCAATGTACTTAGCATTGTTTTTCTTTGCAAGAATATAAGCTCTTGCTGCAACAAACAAACAATTAGCCAAACCACTGCCACCAAATCTTATAACATACAAATCGCAAAAAGATGGTAATTTGGGATAAATATATTTTTGTATTTTATTTTTTTCCAAAACAAAAAAAAATATGTGATATTCAAAATATTATGTTAAAAATTTTTCAATTTTCCAAAGCATTTTTCAGAAATTTTTCTGATTTTATTTTCTCTTCTTTTAATTGTTCAAATGCGGAATTATAATCTTCAAAACAGAAATCCAAGTCGCATTTGGCAGGAAATTTATCACCAATGGTGATACTTCTGTTTTCCAAACCCAACAATGCCAATAAATGTTTTTGTCGGGAATCATGATCACTTTTTCCCACTAACAATGAAAAAAAAGGTTTTTTGAAATTGATGGCAAAAGCCGTTGCATGAAATGATTTGGCAAGAATGAAAGAAGCATTATCAAATAAAGACAACCAATGCTGGGGACCAGCATCCAGAACATAATGTATTTTTTTGTTAAAAAAATCATAAAATTTGCCGTTTAATCGTACTATCATAAATCCTGTTAATTTCTGAATATGGAGTGCTAATCTTTCCATATATTTATCTTGTGTATCTAAGCCGTAACAAAGAATATATGGTTCTTTAATAGGACAAGGCTCAGCAACTTTCAACCACTCATCCCTATTGAGTAATAAAGTGGGATCCAAAACCACATCCGCTTCCTTTCCAATAAGTTCCTTAATCATTTCTGTTCCACGTTCTTCACGCACGCTCAAATGCGAAAATTGACTAAATGACGCGGCGTATTGCTGACGATATTCTTCAGGAATTGTGTTATATCCAAAGCTGGAAGCAAATGAGATTTTCTTTTTATTATTTGCGGCAAAATCCAAAAAAAAGCAAGGATCACCTTTCATTCTCGGATGCCATATCTGATCACTTCCAGCTATATACACGTCATAATCAGGTGGATTTCTCATCAAAGAATCTACAGTTGGATAACTTTGTGCAGATAATTCATAAAATTGGTCTTTAAAGATTTTGTAACTATTTTTATATTTTGAATATGGCTTTCCGGGCAATAAATTCTTTAGTAGCCCGTTTCCCCAAGCCAATATTTCCGATTTTAGATTCTTTTGCCCGTGATAATCATTTGGATATTTGTAATCTATTAATTCTGCTTGATACCCCATTTTATGTACACATTTTAATGTAGCATAAGCTTGAAATATTGACCCATAATTATAGATGTCATGGATGGTTATGATTCCTACTTTTTTCATTTTTTTTATACATGTAATATCATCTTAAACTACTTTTTGTTGTGATTTTATTTATTTTACGTTTTTCAGAAACAGACATATAATACTGATAACATTGATTAACGCAGATAGTATATTTCTCATTTACTCACATCTATTTTTTTTTCATTTATGAATATTATATTTTTGTTTTATCCAGTTGATGAAATCGTTAGCCCTGGCATCCCAAGTATGTTGTTCGGTATCAACCCTATGTGTAATTCCTTTGTTTTCAACAATTTTTTTCATTAATGATTTCATTGATTTAGGGTCGGCAGGCTCAAAATAATATCCATCCTCGCCAAATAGTTCATAAGCCTCGCCTACTTTACATGTTAAAATCGGTTTTTTAAAAGGTAAATACATAAACATTTTACTCGGACAACGTGCTTTATCATGAATAGTATCGTGCAAAGGAGCAATAAACGCATCGGCAAGTTTAAAATAGGATGACAATTCATGTTCGGGGATATAACCTGTGAACTGGATTACCTCATTAAGCCCGTGTTCGTCAATATATTTATAATTTTCACTATTAGTTTTGCTTTTTCTTCCCAAAAAAAGTAAAACAAATTCATTACAATTTTCTCTAAGTTGTTCAGCCGCTTGAATCATAGTTAAGAAACGCAAATTGATAAAAGTACCCATAAATAAAAATACTGTTTTTCCTTTATATTTTTCTTTCAGTTGTTCATAAAGTGATGATTCTATATTCAATATCTCATGGTTATATGCATAAGGCGAATAGAATATATTTTTTGAACGAAATATTTTTTTCATCATGCTTTTATATTCATTCTCTAAATATCGGCTGGCACAGACGAGACCGTCGAATAGGAAAATAGTTAAATACTCAATAATACGGTAAGTATATTGATGCTTAGCAAAGCGAAAAATTGACTTATGACCAGTCTGCAAAATTGAAGAATTCAATTCAGAATGTTCAACCACAAACACACTTTTTGTTGAAACATTGAACTTGTGTATCCAATTTCTGTAACCCAAAAAGCATACATAAACTACATCAGGATTCCACGATTTTATAAGTTTTTTCTTTTGACGCACTTCGTTCCAAACACTTCCCGATTTAAAAAATAGTGGGATTGCATCTGGACATTCAAGACGAAACCTCTCTCTATTACCCTCGCAATCCATTGCTACTATTGCTACTTGATGCCCTGCTTTTATCAGAGGGGTAGCCATGCCCGTTGCTCTTTTCAACATAGGCAATCGCGTGATATCTCCTGTGGCTACAAAACAGATTTTCATTATTATTAATTATATTAAAATTTTGTCTTTTAAAATAAAATAGTCATAACTTGTTTAAGTACTAATAATGTTAGCACTTCGATTGGTTTCATAAGATAATAGATCTTTCTTCCTATCTATTTGTTCCATCATAATAATAATAAAAGCAAAAAAAGCACCAAGTCCTATTCTATTCCAAAAGCCCGAAAAAAAGATACTCCAAACTGTTGAAAAAGAGGCCGGAATAATATATCCAAAAAATTTCGGATAAATATAAGCATATTTCAATAAAAACCTGAAAATAAGGAATAGAGCATATATCCAGAATAAAGCACCTAAAACACCATTTTGCACCCATGCCCCAGTCAAATGAGAATGGGAGGGTATGTAGCGTTGTCCTCTCCATTTGTACGCTCTATTAATATCTTCAGAATCGCCGACTAGTTCAGCCGCCTGAAGAGCATATCCTTCCGTATCTTTTGCGAATGAACCATGCCCAAATAATGGTTTATCAGAAATAGCCAAAAAAGCCGCAACAAAACTACCTCTTCCTGATAAGAGACCTAACTTTGAATTAGTTTGTTTTTCATATTTTCTTTTACTAGCTTCTCCCATATATCCCTGTTCAGCAGCGAACGAATATATATTTTTGACTGCAAAAAATCCTATTATTAAAATAAGTATTATTAAAGGCATTTTCTTTTTTACATAGAATATGGTACGGGGCATTAAATAATCGATTTTGGCGTAACGTGCAAAAAAAATAATCAGCAAAACAGATAAAAATCCGACTAAAAAAGAACCTCTTGAGCCTGCCAACAAACCATTGAACAAATTTAAAAAAAAAATTATGCAAACAAGGTATGGGTATTTTGAATAGTATCTAAAAGAGAAAGCGAAAACAAAAGCACGTACTGCACGAGCAAGCAAACGGTTCCATAAACCTCCGGTGTCCATTAAAGAAGAGCCTCCTTCAACAATCCTAGCTTCCAAAGCAGCTGGAATAAAAATAAAAAAACTCAACACCATCGAAATGGCAACTCCCCATAAAAAAAGGTACATCAAATCTAATTGTTGAGAGAACAACCAATAAAAAAATATTAATGAAAAAAACAATAACACACTGCCTCCAAGTCCTTTGAATAAATCAATTATAGAAGTGTTATTAATAAGGTCGGAAATAACAGTTGAAAATATCCAAAATAAACAGAGACATAAAAGCGTATTCATTTGCTTGTTCTGAAACGCTGCACGAAACAAGAGAGGGTTATTTGATAAAATATAAACAATAGTTGCTAACAAAATAAACTCGCTAATAGCAAACATGCCTACCAACCGAACCTGCGTTAAAGAAAATAGTCCAACTATAAACGCAATATATTTTTTTTTAATAGTAATCATTCATTCAATTTTTTATCTTTTTAGCAGGATTTCCTGCCCATACTTCGCCATCAGGTATATTTTTTGTTACCACAGATCCAGCACCAACAACGGCACCTTTACCAATTCTAACTCCTTTTAAGATAATAGAATTTGCGCCGATAAACACGTCATCTTCAATAATAATTGGTGCCGTATTTATATTTTGGCTAGGTTTTCTTCTTTCTTGTGCATCCAGAGGATGAAAATCGGTATCCCAAATAAATACATTGCCGCCAATGTTGCAATACTTTCCAATTGTGATTGATTGAGCACAAAAGATAGATACACCACTGAAACCAGAAAAGTCGCCAATCGTCAAGGTAGCATTTCTTTGCACACAAATAGTACAAGGTTTGTTTATTCCCACAAAATTATATTTTGTACTGCTTGTAAAACCAACCCGTTGACCAATACTTACATTACCCATCATCCTAAATTTCGGATATCCACTAAAGTTGATGTTTTTCCCCCATTGGACATGAGGAAAGATTATTTTGTAAAACACAAGTTTTAAACGATATCGATAAACTGCAAGTTTTAAAAATTTTTTTATTAGTTTCATTGGTTGTGTGTTAAAAATTCTTCAATATTTTCAAACAAATGTACATTTTCTTTAAAATAGGAAAAATCATTATTCCACCATTGAATCTTCTCTAAAGCTTGTTTTTGTTTTTCGTGAAACCTATCTGCAATTTTTTTAGCTGGAATGCCACCCCATATTTCAAAAGGCGGTACATTTTTTGTAACAATAGCACCTGCCGCAACTACTGCGCCGTCTCCTATTTCAATTCCTTGCATTAGCCTTGCGCCATACCCAATCCAAACATCGTTGCCAATAATAAAAGAAACAAGATTTCCAGAATTTGATTTTACACGTTTCGCATCTACAAAATGTTGCTCTTTAACAAATGTAAAACCTGCCTGTCGCCAATTTGATGAATAAAAACTGGGATGTGTGGAAACCCTTGGATAGAGGGGATGTCGCCCATAAATGCATTCAACAAATGGTGCAATTGAACAAAACCTACCTATTTCACCATTATTAAGAACACTATTCCATCCGATATAGGTTCCTAATCCTATTACCGTCCCTCCTATTCGAGTGTTTTGGCAAATCCTATTATAACCTTCTAAATTTGTATTTTTGTCTAATTTTACATTTTCTCCAATAATGCAATGCTTGTTCCTATTTTCAAATCGGAAAAATAATAATTGGACAATTTCACGGATTCTTCTATATACGATTTTCATACAATTTAGAAATTAATTTATCTTTTAATAAGTAAATCAGTTTGCGAAAATTAAGATTTTTATAGTCATATTGTAAAATCCTTATATTATTGTTTCTTTTATTTTTTAAAACAACTTTACCTGCTGTGTCATAAAGAAAAATGTCTTTTCCTTCAATATTATGTATTATATTGAGTTCATGTGGTCTTAGGCATAGACCGTATGAAGCAATGATTTTAAATGGTAATGCTTTTGTAGTTAATATATAATTCTCATTAGTTTTTCTTTTACTACCATATAAGTCAATCATCAAATCAGATTTAATAAAACCAATTGATTGAGATAAATCTTCTCTTTCAAAAAAAGCATCATATTTTATCGCATTGTCAATCAATGGAATACGATATTGCATACGGTTATCTTGCAAAACAACTTGAAATGAAGCATCCAAGATTTTATTGTGAGTACCAGAGTCACTAAAATTGGTTGTCAAAGAATAATATGGATATACAAAATATTTATTTGACTTGATGGTATAAGAAATAAAGTACTTTAACCATGATGACTTTGGCCAGTTTTTTACAAAAGATGGAATATTTTCCCCTTCAATAATATTATTTTCGTTTTCTTGATACCATTTGTAAAACTCTTTCCACATACGTACATTCCAACATTGTCCCCATGATTGTGCAAATTGTATCAAATATACATCATATTCTGATGGTTCCGGTATAAATGGTCTATTAACATTTACATTCCATTGGTGCGAGTATAGTGAAATTCCTGATATTTGATTGCTATTTCCGTAAGTTTCCAACATTTGCTGGGCATAATCATAATATTGTTTTGACACAAACAGGTCGTCTTCCAGCATGATGATAGCCGGATAAGTTTCGGTCAAACAACCGCAACTTAATACGTGTTTTCTCAGTCCCAGATTGTTTTTGTGTTCGATGATTTTTTTTTCGCCGTGCATCCATTCAAAATTTTTGGCAACGACTAGCGTTTCTGCATGAGGTTCAGAATCCTGGTAATCAATACTGATCACCAAAGTAACGTTATCATTATTATATTCAGCCCTGCTTATTGAGGACAACAAACGTTTTAATGATTCCGGCCTGTTAAATGCTATTACTACTATCGCTATGTTCATGATTTTAATTGAGTTTATCTAAAATATATTTTATATTCGTATCTACCGGGTCTGCCATATTTAAAGTAACTTTTTTACGTGCTATCTTTTTAGTTAATACATCTAAATTATATTCTTTAATCTGTAATAACTTTGCTAATATTTTATCATTTTCAATTCTCTTAAACCTATCATTCTTATTCCGCTTTCTAATCCTGTCAATATCCTCCTCTACAGATAACCTGCAATCAACAAAAAGAGTGTTTTCAACAATATTTTCCCACGTAATTAACAATTTCTGCAATAGTTCATTTTCTTTGATGACAATGTCATGAGGTATAGACGAAATAAATTGGATAAATCCCTCGTCTAATATAATTATACATTTTATTTTTAATTTTTTTTGAATGTTTTCATAAAGCCTTATCAAAAAAATCACCCTTACGAATCTGATTTCATTGATCGGATACTGCCTTGCAAACTGCCATATAGATTTTATTACTGTCCAATAATTAAACCTGAACAAGTAATAAATAAATATGAATGGCGTGAAAATTGTGCGATTTGACAGTATAAATAATTTCTTTTTTGAAAAAAAATCGTGATATGTCATTATGACATTTTCCTTTGATAGAGTGGATATTAATTCTCTCGCCAATGTTGATTTTCCGCATCCCGGTAATCCTACAAATTCAATAATTTTAGGCATGTTCATATAAACTCTATTTTTAAAAGTCTCATCTGTTAATAATCTAAAAAACGCAAACAATATTCATTTATTTTATATAATTCCAAGAAGTCCAATTTTTCCAGCACTTTTAATGGTATTTTTTCCATTTCCGTCAAAATTAAAGACCATTACTTTTTTACACTTTTTCTTAATAAAATCGAAATCATCAAATACTGAATAATAAAATGAAATTCCGTCATCGCTACTAATATTGTATCCTTTTCCTTTTGTTATTATGAATTTAATAATTTTCCAAAGTTTGAGCTTACTAGAAAAAAATTTGACAAATTTTCCAAAGTTTGATCCTTGCCCATAGAGATTTTGATCGTAAATAAAAATTGCTTTTTGGGCAACCCGCAACATTTCTTCAACTGCTAATCGAGGATTAGGGATATGATGTAACACACCAAATCCGCACACTAAATCAAAGCTATCATTCTCAAATTCTAGTTTAGTTGCATCTCCTTCCAATAAATTATTCCGCGATATTCCTTTTCTATAGGCCATTTCGCGCATTGCGGACACTGGTTCTATTCCTATAATACGAACTTCAGGTAATTTATTCTGAATGTTTAAAATAACTCTTCCTGTTCCTGAACCAATATCTAATATAGATTTAACCTTATAATGCACAGCTATTCCGTGCAATAACGAGCATGCAAGTTCATGCATATCATTAGTATTTTCATTAATATGCATCGAATCATATTTTTCTGCTGTTTCAGTATAATATGCTCTCTGAAGTGCAATTGTTTCTTTTTCATTCATTATTATTCATTTTTTTCTAATTTGTAAAATTTATAACTTTCCAATAAACACCTTTATCGAGACCGATATGTTCGAGTAATCCTTTTGTTTTTAGTTTTGCAATGTTTACTTTGATATTAACAGCATCTATTCCTGCAATATTGGCAAGTTCTTCTGATGTTATACGTAAATAGTGACACCAAATTTTATTATCTGCTCAACCAACGGTTTGGATTTATCAAAATCAATTTTTGAAAACAGATGCGGTTCAATCATCGTTTCTTCGCCTTTTCTACAAGTCAAACATTTTATTTCCGTATCAAAAGAAATAGCCGAATTATTGTTCAAGAGTATCGCAATGTCAATATCACTATCCTTATGCTGATTTCCTTTTGCATACGATCCGAAAAGCCACGCATCTGAAAAATCCAAATCAGTTTCTTTCAGACGTAAAAGATAGTTTCTTCCAATTTCTAAAGCATCTGTTTTATCCATGACCGACATTCGTTTATTTTAGTTATCCATTCGTCTGTAAATTCAATTGTGCAAAGTTTGTAAAAACTTTGTTTAAAATCATCGTACCGCGCTCCAATGTTAAATCGAAAAATTGTATCCAAACGTATTTGCTGTTCTTCAGTTAACAACAGGTTTGATTTTTCTGCAAGCCTTCTTAAATCGTGAATTAAGGGATGATGGCTTTCTCGATTCTCTCTTTTGTTTCTTTTGTCAGGTAATATCCTCCTGTCTTTCTTGATCCTTTAAATTCTATAAGATGAGCATCTTTTAGAAGTTTGAGATATCTATCTGTAGTCGCTTGCTCTTTTTGAGTCAAATTTATTAAGTTTTTCCTGTTCTGATGAGGGTTATGATACAGATATTTTATAATAGTGAATAGACGCTCATTTATCTTATCATTTATCTTATCATTTTCATTATTTATTTTATCATTTTCATCATTTATCTTATCATTTTCATTATTTATCTTAT
>Ga0099364_10005313_pt1 | contig 19158 bp, 15 predicted proteins | sample TergutTh196P3_FD_73070 | JGI IMG/M metagenome (GOLD analysis project Ga0099364, IMG submission 73070) | Microcerotermes parvus P3 segment gut microbial communities from Pointe-Noire, Republic of the Congo - Th196 P3 | ecosystem: Host-associated > Arthropoda: Insects > Digestive system > Gut ...
TATGGTGTGTCTGCTATGGCAGGAACATACTCCGTAAGCCTTGCGAGGTAAAAATAAGCACGGCAAAACCCGACGGCGGCAGTCCTGCCATTGCGGAAACCCGATCCGGCAGGAAACAGTATTTGGAGCTGTTCCGCTTCAAAAAAAACGCCGGCGGCAATGGTTATGCGGTTACCGGCTTCGAGGGTGAGAACAAGCGGACGCTCATTTTTCCGGGCAGTTATATGAACGCCGAGGTTACCGCAATCGCCGAGGGCGCGTTCAGCGAAACGGAGATACAGCAAGCCGTCATTACGGACGGCATCAGGGTTATCGAAGCGGGAGCATTCAGCGGCTGTACACAGTTAAAACAAGTGGTTTTTCCCGATACGCTATCAGAGATCAGCGATTCGGCTTTCAACGGCTGCGTAGAGCTGCATACAGCCATGCTGCCGAAAAAGATAGAACGCATCGGCGCATATGCGTTTGCGTCCGCCGGATTGAAAAACATCGAGTTACCCGATTCGTTGTACCGGCTTGGAGAAGGAGCTTACTCTGCTTGCTTGTGGGTCACAGCGATATCGATACCTCAAAATGTCGGGCAGCTATGCGATAAACTGTTCGCGGGGTGCAAAGCGCTGAAAAAGGTTGCGCTGCCAAATAAGCTCACATCAATCGGCGCGTTTGCTTTTGATGGGTGTGAGAATCTGATGTTCATATCGGTACCTGACAGTGTGACGCAGATCGGCGAAAATGCCTTTCGCGGCACAAACGATAAATTCATCATACAATGCAGGCTCGGCTCTGCTGCCGAGAATTACGCGCGTAAGTATAAATTAAAGTTTCAGCTGTTATAGAAAAAAATTACTTCGCATGGTTATTATTTAAATTCGAGTTCGTCTTTCGACCTTGTTATATTTTTTATCCACCGCCGGCTTTTTACCCACCAGAATACGAAAGGCAGTTTGGCTAATTCATCGCTGATTTGAAAAGCGTAAACAAGCGGCACGTTAAATTTTAAAACGTGAATCGCTGTCAAACCCATCGGTATACTCACTGCGTACATAAAAACGCAGTCAATAATCATACCTGTTTTTGTATCCCCGCCGCCCCGGAATATGCCGACGATGCTTACGCAGTTAAAAGTTTTAAGCAGGATAAAACAAGTGACAACTGTTACAAGCTGCGACGCGTAAGCTTTTGTTACGTCGCTTATTTCAAATATGTTAATTATTAAATTCCGGCATATAAAAGCCGTCCCTCCGCTTATAACCGCGAAACAAGCCGCAAGCCCGATAAAACTTCGGGCATATTTTGCAACTGTGTCGTCGTCTTTGCCCTCGCCGATTGCTTCGCCTATTATTACGCAGCACGCGGTGGAAAAGCCTATCATTGCCATCATCGCAATTTGCTCAATCATGTTTGAAATAGTATACGCGGCGTGCTGGTCTTTTGACATATTGCCAATCATCGCGCTGTGAACCGTCACGCCGAACCCCCACGCGAACTCGTTTGCTATAACCGGCAGACTGTACCTGAAAAAATCTTTTATTATATATATATGTATCCTGAACATCTTTTTAAGCGTGAACCTGACTGTGGATTCAAAAAATATGATATATATTAAAATAATCGAAGATTCTGCAACGCGCGATATAACAGTACCGGCTGCCGCGCCTTTTATACCCAGCGCGGGAAATCCGAAGAGTCCGTGAATTAAAACGGCGTTTAAAAATATATTTAATATGTTCCCCGTGAGCGACGCCGCAAACGGCATTTTTACTTTTTGAACCGAACGCAGAATCCCGGAGAACAAGCTTGTAATCAAGCTGAAAATAAACGAAAAAAGTATAATCCGGAGATAGCTTACGGCCGCTTGAATTACAGATTCGTCGTTTGACATCAGCGACATAAGCTGAGGCGCGAAAATCATGCACACCGTCATAAATATTATGCAAACGGGGAGCAAAAACGCAAGCGTCGTCCCGGCGACAGAATTAATCGTGTCCAGGTCTTTTTTGCCCCAATACTGGCTGCACAGCACAATCGCGCCGGACATTGAACCGAATATAAGCATAGAAAACAGGAAAAACGGACGGTTAGCCAGCTGTGCGGCGGATATAACGGTTTCGGACATATCGCCCAGTCTGCCCAGCATAAAAATATCGCAGAAGTTCATTAGCAGATGCAGCGCGTTCATAGCGATAAGCGGCAGAACAAGCCGGAACACGTTTTTATAGAACTGTTTTTCTGTGACGAATAAATTTTTCATGTAATATCAACTTTCAAATGCTCGGAGCCGATTAAACTTATTCAAGAGCGTCAAGAAACCGCTCCAGCGCGGCTTCATGCCGGGTTAAACTTCTCTCGAGGGTTGAGGCGAAATTGAATGTGTTTTGATTTACGGCGGAGCGTATAATCCAGCCCGCCGAATTTATCTGCGCCGAAAACACTATGCCGAAATCAAAATTCAAGCCCTGGCGGATAATATCAAGCATTTCGGCGGATTCTTCATCTCTGGTAAATTTATCCAGCAGGGATACATCGTAATATGCGGGAATAACGATTTTGTTGCTGGCTACGCATAACGCTTCGGTTATAAGCCCGGCAAATTCAACGTCTTTTACATCAACAGGTATACCGAACATGGTATGCTGGTCGCGTGAGGAAGTTTTATACTGTGCTTGGTCCGCCGTTCTTTTCGGGTAAGGCAGTATCCCGAAATCGGTCTCCATCGCTCGCAGCTTTTCGGCATCCCCGAGTATAGTCGGATAAAACAGAATCTGATCACCCGCAAACATATCAAGCGATATGCCCACAATCGGATACCCGCCGGGATAAAGATCCCTGAAGCCCTCCGCACGATTGCCGTAAATCACCCCTTCGGTCGAATCCACCAGCGCATACATGCGCTCGGCAAGATACAGAACATCGGGCGAATCAAGGTTAAAATAAGGGAGCCCGTCCGCGCCTTTCAGCGTTGTGGGGATATCGAACGCGTTATGGAAATTATTAAAACTCAGATCGTCATAAAAAAACGTGCCGAACCTGTCCTCAACATACATGATACCGTCCCCGTTTATATCGGTGGGGATATCCCTTGACATTTCGATCATTTTGTCAAGCGTCCAAGTGCCGTTTTTCACAAGCTCATACGGATTTTCAAGATTGTAATTCTTTATAATTTCCTTGCTGAAAAATATTGTCATTATCGTTTCCCAAAGGTTAATTGTAATATCCCCGGGTACAATATACAAATTTCCCCTGACCGTAAGTTCGTCCACTGCGTGCTGCGACCACCACGCTTCGGTAAGTCTTAAATGCGGCACATCAAGCAGGTTAAGGTACAGCCCCGCAGTAACAATACTACCGACAAACGCCGCATAACCGTCAATCAGGTCATATGCCCCGTCTCCCGCGGTAACAGAGTTTCTTATGGGCTGCTCCGACCATTCGCCGCTGTTTATAACGTTTATTCTCACCTCATATTTGTCCTCGACCGTTCTGTTGCGCCTGTAGACCGCGTCGTTTATGATGTCGCCTGTTTCCTCATCGGCGTAAAACTGCGTAAACATCTGGTCTCTGGCTAAAATATTAAACTCTCTGCCGCCGTAGGTCTGTGTTTCAAGACCCGCAAATATATCCTCGGCAGGAGCCTCATCTTCAAGCTCAAGCTCCGCGGTTTTTTCCGCCTGTTGCAAATCTTCCCCGCTCCCGCCACTGTCTCCGGCGTCCGCGCAGCCAAAAATCAAGAGCGCAAACACAAAAAACAGACATACAATTTTAAGTTTTTTACTTTTTTCCATAAAACAATCTCCTCGTTTTTAAAAAATATTATTTTGGGGGTTTATATTAAATCTTTTAAAATATTCATCAATTTCATCACGCATAGCGATACCTGCACGCTCAAAACAATTAAGAAGTTCTTCATATGCACCTTCACCGCCTATAAAATCCCAAAATTCTTTTTCAACAATAATTTCATCGCGCTCAAGCATCCCGCGCATCTGCCAGCTTTGATATGGTTTAGGGTAATTTGGATTATATGTTACGGCAATCAATGCATGCACATCAACCGACGGATTTTTTGTCATTGATATTCCTGACCAGTTAAGCATTGTGCGTTTAAATCCTTTGAGTTCTCCGATATTTGGCTTAGGTGATTTCATATCAAATATCCAATGGCTGCCATTTTTATCAATCAAAAACAAGTCGGCAATTGTTGGTTTACATTTATTTTTTTCGCCTGTAAGCGAATGTTGTATTCAAAGAATGAATAAACGAATATAACGCCAACCGATCACGTCCAAGCAGTCGGTATTGAAACGGCATATAATTATTTTTAGGCGTATATGCGCGGAATTTATTGCGCAAACACTCCGTTATAGTTAATTCAACATTTTTTATTAATTTATCCGTCATATATTATTTACTCCTTAAATGGAATATCGTTTCGGAATAAGCCGTTTTATTTTTTTCCGAGCGGTTAAGCACAGGACGGCGGAAAGTATTTTCGATTATCATGCCTGATTTTTCCGCAATTACCGGATATAAATTGTATTTATCGTTCGCTACAAGGAAAACATTATAATTTTCGGCAAGATATTTTTTACAGTTAAGTAAAACCTGCGATATGCCATCAACATAACTATCCCTCGCTTCTCTGCCTTTTCCTTTGAACAGCGGTCCGATTTCTCCGCTGTCGTTTCTATCAAAACCAAATAAATCATATGCATAGGCGTGCTGTTCGTGATAATCAATCATTCCGACATAAGGCGGGGAAGAAAAAATACCCGCGATTCGCTGTTTTTCAACGTTGCCGGTAAATACCGGATTAATTTTTTGAAGTTCGGCTGAAATATCAATACTGCGGCTGTCGCCGGTAATACAGTACTGCATCGTATTGGTTCGTAAACGGCTGAAAACATCAAGCCGTTTTATAGTATCATTGCAATAGCTTTCCCACCATTTCACCATAGAAAACAAAGGTTTGCATATTTTTCCGTGCTTAGAGCAGTAATACGCGGTTGTCACAGGTTCTATTAAAGTGGCAAGGTCGGAGTGCGTTGTTGCGCGGCAGCTCCGCATTGTTCTGCTTAAAATAATCGTTAATATTTTTTTTGTTTTTTGATTTTTTACTTCTTTGATTCTATCAAATACAAAATCAATTTCATTACGGATTTGCTGAGAGAACCATTTTTCAAGAAAGTTTGAACTGTTTTCCTGACGGAGTTTAACTCCGTATTCTTTTACAAGATTAGAATAAACCGGAAGAAATAATTTTTCTTTTTCGTTTCCGTATATGTTTTCGTTAATTTCACCCTGCCTTAATTTATATTTATATTCCGGCACAGGAAAATATTCATTGTTAAATTTATTAAGCTCCATAAGCAGTCTGTTTTCAAATTCGGCAATATTCGTTCCTGAAACAAATTCCTGCAGAGAAAACGAAATTCTATAAGTTTCATTTTTTATGTCCGCCAAATCATACTGCGTAATCTTACAATTGGCAATAAGCGCATTAAACGCAGATATATCTATTCCCACCGCGTTAATACCGCACTCATTCGCCTGCACCATCGTTGTACCGCTGCCGGAAAACGGGTCAAGTATAATATCGTCACGCTTGAAATAAATTTCACGCTTGAAATTATCCGTATGAGAATCAATAAAATATTCCACCAGCTGCGGAATAAATTTTCCTTTGTAAGGGTGTAAACGGTGAACATGTTTAGTCGTTTCCGACTCTTTTACATTTGAAAAAGAAAGAGTCCAGTTGATATCGTCTCCCAAACGGGTTTTGTAATTTATCTCACGTGTTCCATCATATGAATTATAATAATTTTCCAAATCCCGTATTGAAACACACACACCGCTCTCGCAGTCTATTTTTTTTACTCTCCCGTATTGAATAAGATATGAAATATTAGAAGTGGTTACTTCGCGCTTAAGGTGTTCGGAAGCCCAAATCGCCGCTTCTGATATATTCAGCAAATTGTCCGCAGAACCGGGATTTTGTATATCTAAAACCAATTGTTTCATTAATCTTTTTCTCCTGTGACTTTATTTAAAATTACTTCACACCGGCTGGAACTCTCGGATTTTTTTGTTATGCTTAAGGGTTTTTTCCGCCGGCTGCGGTTTTTCTCCGGTTTTGTTAAGCTCGCCGCGGCGCGCTGCGGAAAGCATCAGTTTGATTCTGTTTTCCTGGTTTATTTTTGTCGCGCCGGGGTCATAATCTATTGCCACGATATTCGCCTCGGGATTTTTTTCTTTTATTATACGCATCATGCCTTTACCCGCAATATGGTTGGGCAGACACCCGAACGGCTGCGTGCAGACTATATTGTTCGCGCCGGAATGGATAAGCTCTATCATCTCAGCCGTGAGCAGCCAGCCCTCCCCCATTTTTACACCGTGCGAAATATATTCCCGCGCCAAATTGAACACTTCGCCGAATTTTACCGGAGGGTTAAAATCGCTGTTGTTTTCCACCGCCGAAATAACGTCCGCCTGTTTTTTCAGCAGCCATTTATATGCGCCCGTGTATATACCCGCCCTGAGCGCTCCGCCGCCGTAAAGTTTCCGGTCAACCACGGCGTTTGTCACGCAGTACAGGCAAAAATCGAGAAGCCCGGGCACAACAACCTCAACATCAACAGAGCGCAGGAATTCTTCAAGCCCGTTGTTTCCCAGCGGCGAATATTTGACATAAATCTCGCCCACAATACCCACTTTTATTTTCGGTTCTTTGGTGCGCTCTATTTTATTGAAAATCGCTATAATATCTTTGTATGTCTGTTTCACCGTTTTATATGACAGCAGCCTCCCGCGCACAAACAGGTTAAAACACATCCGGAAAGCCGCATTCTCGGCACTCTCCGAAGCTCCCGCGACAACCTCATAGGGCTTGCACTGGTTATACAAAAGCATAATCAAGTCCCCGAACATAATAGAGTACACCAGCCTTAAAAACATCGGAAGACTTATTTTAAGCGAAGATTTTTTATCAAGCCCGGAAAAATTAAGCGAAAGCACGGGGATATACCCATACCCGCGTTTCTCCAGCGCTTTGCGCAGCAGGGCTATATAATTGGACGCACGGCAGCCCCCGCCTGTCTGGGTTATCATAAGCGCGAGTTTATTTTTATCGTATTTTCCGGATTCAATGGCGTCGATAAACTGCCCTATAACCAGCAGTGCGGGGTAACAGGTGTCGTTATGCACGCTTTTAAGACCCGCGTCTGCGATGGGTCTGCCGGCCGTTTCGAGCAGCTCGACGTTATAGCCGTAATTCCGCATCACTTTGCCGATAAGTTTGAAATGCACCGGCAGCATATTGGGTATAAGTATCGTATAATCTTTTTTCATTGCATCCGTAAACACCGGATATGTGTACTCTGTGTTTTTACTCAAGTTTTATTCCCCCGCTTTTTTATTTTTTATTAATTAATGTTCCCCGCTCACCGCGAGCATACTTCTCAGCCGTATATGCGCCGCGCCGAGATTGTTTATTTCATCTATTTTAATCTGTGTGTACAGCTTGGATTCTTTTTCGAGCATATCCCGTATTTCATCGGACGTTATCGCGTCAATACCGCAGCCGAACGACACCAGCTGCACAAGCTCCGCGTTTTTTTGTTCAGCGGCAAACGCGGCGGCGGTAAACAGCCGCGCGTGGTATGTCCATTGGTTTAAGATTTTTGTTTTGGGTTTAACCGGGAAAAGCACCGAAGCGGCGTCCTCGGTTATAATAACGCAGCCCAGCGAATTTATCAGCTTATCTATTCCATGATTGATCTCCGGGTCGATATGGTACGGTCTGCCGCATAACACAACAAGTTTGAGCTTATGGACTCTTGCATATTCGACCGCCGAGCCGCCTTCCGCTTTAATCACTTCAAAATATAACTCCTGGCTCTCATACGCTTTGTTTACCGCTGTTTTTATGTTTTTTAAATTCAATCCGTCAAATTTTTCCGTACCCGCGATAAACTCCGCGAATTTTTTTGTGAACCTGCGCTTGTTTGACACATCAAAGTACGGCATCATAAAATTAACCCCGGCAAGACTGCCCATGTTTGATTTTAACAATTCGGGGTAATACGCCACCACCGGGCAGTTATAGTTGTTGTCGCTGATTTTTTCGTCAAAATTATAGCTCATGCACGGATAAAAAATATCGTTTACATTTTTTTCGATCAGATTCTCTATATGCCCATGCATAAGTTTAGCCGGATAACACACCGTGTCCGAAGGTATTGAATGCTGCCCTGTCTGGTAAAGTTCGCGCGACGATATATCCGAAACCTCAACATTAAAACCGAGCTGCGACCAAAGCGTATACCAAAAGGGGAACATTTCGTATAAATTCAATCCGAGCGGCAGCCCTATTGTTTTTCTGTGCGGGTATTTTCTGCCCGCGTTGATCACGCTTTTTATATAGTCAAGCTTAAACTCGTACATATTGGGAATTTTGTTGTTTTCGTCGCCCGCACCCAGCGGAGCCTGACATTTATTCCCCGAAATATAGCGTTTGCCGCTGCTGAACCGGTTTACGGTAAGATTACAGCTGTTCGCGCATAAACCGCAGTTTGAAGCCGACGACGAATGTGTAAAATTTTCAAGTTCTTCAAGACCCAAAACCGAACTCTCGTAATTTCCCGTATTTTTCGTGCTTTTCGTGTTTTTCGTGGTTTCTTTAGCATATACGGCACAGCCGAACGCTCCCATCAGCCCGCTGATATTGGGCCGCGTCACCTCGGCGTTTATCTCTTTTTCAAACGCGCGCAGCACCGCATCGTTTAAAAATGTCCCCCCCTGAGCGACTATATTCTCTCCGAGTTCGGATGAATCATGTATCCTTATAACCTTGTAAAGCGCGTTTTTAACGACGCTCAGCGAAAGCCCCGCGGATATATCCCCGATTGACGCGCCCTCTTTCTGTGCCTGTTTGACCGACGAGTTCATAAACACCGTACATCTTGAACCAAGATCAACGGGCGAATCCGCAAATATGCCTTCCCTGCAGAAATCCTGCACGGTGTACCCCATAATTTTAGCGAAACTCTCGATAAACGAGCCGCAGCCCGAAGAACAGGCTTCGTTGAGCATAATGTTATCAATGGCGTTATTTTTTATTTTAAAACATTTTATATCCTGCCCGCCTATATCGAGGATAAAATTAACCTGCGGATTAAAATACGATGCCGCTTTAAAATGCGCGATTGTTTCAACTATACCAAAATCGATATTAAACGCGTTTTTAACCAAATCTTCGCCGTAACCCGTCGCCGCCGACGCGGCTATATTTATTTTTCCGGCGCACAGTTTTCTGATCGTTTTTAACTGCTCCAAAATTATCTCAACCGGGTTTCCGGCATTAGGCGCGTAAAATTTATACAGGATTTTAAAATCCTCGCCGATTAAAACAATTTTTGTGGTTGTGCTGCCGCAGTCAACGCCGAGATACGCGCTGCCCGAATATGCGTTTATATCGCTCTCCGGCACCTCGTCCTCAGAGTGCCGCCGTAAAAACCCTTCGTATTCTTCGCGGTTTTTAAACAAAGGTTCGGCATACTGTACATTGTCCGCCATATTAACCGATTTATTCAGCAGTTCGGGAATTTCGGCGAATTTATAGGTTTTGTCTGTTCCCCCGGAATAAAGCGCCGCCCCCAGCGCCACCGCATACGGCGCAAGCTCCGGGAAAACCGCGTTTTTTGCGTTTTTATCGTTTTTATCATTATTATCATTTTTATCGGCGAGCCGCAGAGTTTCCTTGAACCGTACGCGCAAGCCTTCAAAAAAATGCAGCGGTCCGCCCAAAAACAAAATATTTCCGGTTATATCGCGTCCCTGCGCCAGTCCCGTTATTGTCTGATCGACAACCGCCTGAAAAATGCTCGCGGCTATGTTTTCTTTTTTTGCTCCCTGGTTCAGCAGCGGCTGTATGTCGCTTTTGGCGAACACGCCGCAGCGCGATGCGATAGTGTATACTTTGTCGGCTTGTAAACTCAGTTTATCAAGCTCTTCGCAGGTAATATTAAGAAGCTGCGCCATCTGGTCAATAAACGCGCCGGTACCGCCCGCGCATGAACCGTTCATGCGCTCCTCCGAAACCGCGCCGTTTTTATCAAAAAAGATAATTTTGGCGTCCTCACCGCCAAGCTCGATAACGCAGTCCGTTCCCGGATAATATTTTTTAACCATTTCACCGGTGACAAACACTTCCTGCGCAAAAGGGAACCCGCAGACCTGCGAAACCCCCTGACCCGCCGAGCCGGTAACGGTGAGCTTTAAATCCGCCGTTCCGATAATACTCCGCGCATACTCTATAAGCTCCGCTGATTTTGCGCGCACTTTTGAGAGATGCCTGTCGTAGTTTTTATATATTATTTCGTCTTTTTCGTTTAAAATAACGATTTTAACAGTGGTTGACCCGATGTCAATGCCTATTTTATATATCACGTTTGTATTATCTCTCCAAACTTTTTTTAAAACAGTATATTCCTATTATAATATTTATATATTTATAATTTATGATTTTTATGTTAATTGTTGACAAAATATATAATTATCTGATATAATATATATAATATACATGATTTTTTTGGGTGCGTTTATGCAAGGTATAAAAATTTCAATAATTTAGGAGAATATAGTATTTATGAAAAAATATTTAATTAAAATTTTACCGGCGCTGGTTTTTGCCGCTATGTTTTTATGCGCCGGGTGTTTTTCGGTATCCGCCTCAGACGCCGAAGATTTAGCGGACCAAGCCAATGCGCTGGGGTTTACGGCAGCCGCCTCCGGGGACACGGTAAGTATCGGCGGGAGTATCCAGAACCGGAACGCTCAAATTAATTTAAATATCCCCTCGGGAGTGACGGCAAACTGGAGCGCGCAGGTTTCCGGCTCGGTAAGGGGCGCGTATATGTTAAACCTTACCGGATCCGGGGTGTTTAACTTCAATGCCGGCGGTTCGGTAAATAATACCGGGACGGGCGGGCAGATTAACGCCGCCGGAGACGGTATGGAAATCAACATAAACGGGACGCTTTCAACGTCTTCCAACGGTATAAGCTTGAATATCGCGGCAAACAACGCCGAAATAATTATAAACGGAACAATCAATAATTCTGGTTCAAACTCGGCGATCAACGTTTCCCCAAATATAACAGGGGTTAAAATAACCGTTACCGCCGGCGCTTCGGTTGTTTCTGTTCCGAGCGGGTACGCGATCAACGACGGAGGCGGGGTGAGCGGCGAGAGTTACACCAACAATACACAAATCACAATAAACGGAGGCACGGTTGAAGCGGGCAGCGCCTGTGCAATCCGCTCGTCTGGGCAGGGTTCGGCTGTCACGGTAAACGCCGGAAGTATTATAAGAAACTCCGCCGCGAGCAACACAAACTCCACAATATACATGAACGGCGGCACCGGCGACAATATTATAATAAACGGCGGAGACATAAGGACTCTGAACACAACCTCAAACACAAGCTATGTGCTGCAGACAACAGGGAACATCAAAATAGGGGGCAGCGCACAGATCACTTCCCGGGCGGGGCGGGGAATAAATCTTGTGGGCATGAACTCTACGGTAACAATCGAAGCCCCCGCCGTAATTGAAACCGAAAGCGGCATCGCGGTGAGCACCGCCACAACCACCACCGGAGAAGTGGTATTTGCCAGCGTTATAATAAACGGCGGTACAGTCAGGGCAACCGGTACGGGAACGGCTGTGCGCGTGACGGGAGCGGAGAGTAACGTCACCATAAACGACGGTTTGATCGAGTCCGTAAACGGAAATGCCATTATGGCTTCGGGCGCAGATAATAAAGTCGATATTACCGGAGGTCGGGTCAGCGCAACAAGCGGAAACGCCGTTACGGTTTCGGGCAAAGAGAGTGAAGTCAAGATTTCGGGCGGTTGGGTTACGGCCACAACGGGATATGCCGTCAGCGCTCCGAAATCACAGGATTCTTTGGTAATCGTGTCCGGAGGCGTTGTTTTTGCCTGGGGAGATACGACAAGTAAAGTCATAAACAATATTTCGGACCCCGCAACCAGAACCATCACGGATCCCGGAGTAGTGATCGCTTGGAACACATCGACAGGCGAAGGGACTTATCTTGAAAATACAGCCAATGACTTAACCGCAGAACCTTCAGGCACAACCGTGCTTTGGGGTATTGAATCAGGCAAAAGCGGACTGATATATGACGACGGAAGCGGAACCGATTTTTTCCCGATCAATGAGATTCCTTTGAATACCGTTGAGGTTTTACCCGAACCAACAAGCCCGGGACCGCCGTATACTTTGATTGTAAACAACGGTGTAATTGCGGGGGGCGGTGACAATACCGGTGAATTCTATAAAGATGATCCAATATCTATCACCGCAAACGCAGCTCCTGAAGGGTATGTGTTCGATCTTTGGGAAAGCGATGATCCAATTAGTTTTGATGATAAAACTTCCCCCGACACTTTTTTTTCAATGCCCGACAGCGATGTGACCGTCACCGCTGTCTATAAACGAATACTGCTGCCCGAATATTATTCCCTTAAAATTATAAACGGAAAAACAAACGCAGACCTTAACGAGGTCACTTTAACTTTCGGGTCAGAAACAAGTATTAAGGCCGACGCGCCGCCTTACGGTATGAAATTTATAGACTGGATAAACATAAGCGGGGGCGGGATTTTTGACAACGCTTCTTCGGCAGCGACAGATTTTATGATGCCGCGCAGCGATGCTGTGATTGCGGCGCATTATGAATGGATCGAATACCCTCTCACCGTAATCGGCGGCACCGACGCCTCCGGGCTTGGGCATTACCATTACGGCGAAGAGGTGACAATTATTGCCGAACCGCCTCCCGAAGATAAAAAATTCTCCGGCTGGACTTCAAGCGGCGGAGGTACATTTAAAAACCAAAACTCAGAAACGGCGGTTTTTGTTATGCCGGCCGGCGCTGCGACCGTTACGGCAAATTATGAAGACATCTCCTCAGGCGGCTATCCTTCGCATATTTATCCTCCCCCTGCCCCGCCGCAGCAAATAACCGCAAGCGAAGAACCGCCTCCCGCAGCAGCCGTTACGGGGAAAACAACAGAAACAGAAGAAAAACAGGAGCGGGAAATCGAAACAGCGGAAAACGAGGTTGTTTCCGCCAATCTTTTAAACACCGGTGAACATATATTATATATACGCGGCACAGGCGGCAATCTGTTCGAGCCTAACAGGAACACCACCCGCGCCGAAGCCGCACAGATGTTTTATAACCTGCTGGCAAACCAAAATATAACAGTAACAAAAACTTTCCCCGATATACCGGAAGACGCCTGGTATGCCGGAGCTGTAAACAAGCTGGCTTCACTGGGTATCTTCACAGGGTTTCCAAACGGTGAGTTCCGCCCTGAGGCAGGCATCACCCGCGCGGAATTTGTCACGGTGGTGGTAAGGGCGGCGCTTGACAGCGGCGAAGACGGCAATTCAAATCATTTTGACGATGTACCCGAAACGCATTGGGCATACAGCTATATAAACGCCGCGGTGGCGCACGGCTGGATACAAGGCTACGGAAACAACCGGTTCGCCCCCGACCAAAACATCACCCGCGCGGAGACCGTAACGCTGTTAAACAGAGTGCTTAACCGCCATGCTGATAAAGAATATATCGACAATCATCAGGAACTCACCGATTTTTCAGATGTATCAAAAACCCACTGGGCATACTACGACATAATGGAAGCGTTCCACCCCCACATATATGAGCGGCACATTCAAGACGACGACGAAGACTGGGAAACCGCGAATTAAACAAATTTGTAAATATTATTTACCGGAAAGTTTTCAATTTATTTTTATTTTGGCTATTGACTTTCACCGCGATTTAAAGTATAATATATAGTAAACATAGTTTACATGGTGTTTTATAAAAACTTTAATTACAGGTGAATATTAATGAAATTAAACCATTTAAAAGAGCTCAGTCTCGGCAAAAAGATTAAAATGCTGCGCATAGAGCGCAAAATCACACAGCAGGAGCTTGTGGGTGATTTTATCACACGCAATATGCTCAGCCAAATCGAAAACGATATCGCTTTCCCATCGATGAAAACGCTGAATTTTCTGTCGGACGCTCTTGGGGTGCCTCTGTCTTATTTGATGCAGACGGAAAACGACGTGAGTTACGGCGTCGAATTTGAAACGGTTGACGGCATCGATTTGCGCGCAAAAAAAATGTTTTTATCCGGGGATTATATGGGGTACATCGATACTGCCGAAAAAAACCCTGAAATTCTCGAAGAATACAAAGAGGAAAGATTATTTTTGGGACTCGCTTATCTTGAATACGCCGAAAAGCTGTTTGAAGCGGGTAATTTAAAAGAATGTCTTGAATACTGCGAAAAAGCGCTGAACATTGATTTTGAGGAATGTAAATTCGCGGAGGAAGAAATACGCAAACACGCAAAACTATACAAGCTGCTGTGCAGCCCGGAACATATTGACAGTTATGATTTCCTGCGGCAGGTTCTTGACCAAACCAGTTTATGCAGATATAATCTGATTTCAGCTAAGCAAGCACTGAACCAAAAAAGTTATGAGCAAGCTATAAAATGTTTAAAAGAAGCCGAGCATCTCATCGAAAACACCGCAATGCATCCGTACTTAAGCGAGATTTATAAAGCGTTTGAGGCCGGATATGTCGCGCTTGAAGATTATAAAAACGCGCATCTTTACAGCTCCAAGCTGCTCAATTTATACGCGGATAAATAAACAAAAATGAAAAAAACAATAAAAAACTTTATAAAATACGCCGATGCTAAAGTTGATTTCAAAAAATTTATAAAATTCGTGATAACCGGATTTATAAACACCGGAGTCGACTGGCTTTCTTTTGCCGTTTTACGCGAAGCAATCAAACTTTACGCGCCCGCGGCGCAGGCGGCGGCGCAGGGAATCGCAGTTTGCGGCAGTTATATAATCAACAAAAACTGGACTTTTAAAAGTAACAAAAAATATAACAAAACCGAAATACTTAAATTTTTTATTGTTCAGGGTGCTTCGCTGGTTTTAGGGTATTTGGGCATGTTCATCCTGCATAACAAACTCGGGTTGAACGAATATTTATGCAAAGTGATAATCATGCCCATAACCGTTATTATAAATTATTTCGGCAATAAGTTGTTTGTGTTTAAATGATAAATTATGATGAATTAATGATAATCTCACTAAAAGTATTCACTTAACATCTTTCTCATGCGGAATTATACACGCGCATATTAAATATCCGATAACCATCGGGAACCCGGCGGTTAAAGCGCACAGAATAACCAGCCCCACCCGCACAAGCGACGGGTCAATGTCAAAATATTCCGCAACACCCCCGCATACTCCGCTGATTATTTTGTTGCTTCCGGATTTATATAATCTTTTTTTCATACAATATCCACTCTCACTTTCTTGAATTTTTTTATTATGTTATTTCCGCGGTAATGCTGCCAACGCCGCCGTCGATGCTTAATCTATAGGGCGCTTCGGCGTTTTTGTTATTAATCGCTTTGTTTCCGTTTATTTTTATGGCGCCGACCCCGCCGTTTATTCTTGTGCTGTATTTATTGAGTTCTCCGTTTAAATACAGTTTTATATCCCCGACGCCGCCGTTGATTTTTGAGCTGCCGTCGAGCGCGCCCGCGATTTTTATATTACCCACGCCGCCGTCGATATTTAATTTTTTTATGCAGCCTTCAAAATCAAGATCCATATTCCCCACTCCGCCGTTTAATTTGACCGTTCCGCCGACGTTTGCATTTGCTGTAACATTTCCCACGCCGCCGTCTAAAACAAGGTTTTCGGTTTTGATATATTCAATATCAAGATTACCGACTCCGTGGTCGATTTTGCAATTTTCAAAACTTTTTGATTTGGGTATATATATATCTATAACAGAGTTTTTAAAAAACAGCGGCAGAGATATACCCAAAAACCTTGGTTTATATGCAATACTCAAAGTATTGCTCTCCCCGATCGCGCATTTAAAACTGCTCACGGTTATATTGCTTGCCTCAACTAAAACTTCGTCCGATTTGCCCGGCAGTATATTCACTTTCGCGGCAAGCCCCGATATTTTAAGGGTCGTGACGGTTTCCAGCTGTTCTTTTGTGAATTTGTAAGCGGCGTCGCCAAGGCTCTCTTTCTGTTCCGATATATGCCGGCAGCCCGCCGCCGCAAGCAAAATCCCTCCGCCGAATAGAATCCAATTAATCATTATTTATGCTCCCCCCTTTTTTTTATTTTTAATTAATATTTATATCAATACTTCCGACCCCGCCGGATACCGTCAATTTATACGGAGCATCCGGATTACTGCGGGAAGTGTCCCCGTTTATTGTCACTCCGCCGATTCCGCCGTTCACGGTTACGTTATAGTTGTTTAAATCCCCCGCCATATCGAGTTTGATCTCACCCACTCCGCCATTTATGCTTATATCCCGCTCGATCGAACCGGTCAGTTTTATTATACCGATGCCGGCATTTATATCGAGTTCGCCAAAATCCCCGTGAATGTTATATTCCCCGATCCCGCCGTTGAATTTTAATTTTTCCGCATTGAGATATTCTATACTATATTCGCCCACCCCGCCGTTTATTTCTGCATTTTTAAAAACCGTGCCTTCCGGGATATAAATGGTTATAACAGCTTCGGTTTTATTCGCGGAGGTTATACCCAGAACCGATATATTGCCTATCGAAAGAAAACTGCTGAGTTTGGGGTTGTAACTGACCATCAGCGTCCCGCCGCTGATTTCAGCGTTGAATTGTCCTTCCAAAACATACTGCGCTTCAATTTGAAACTCGTTTTCGTGAGTTTTTTTGATATTGAGCCGCGCTGCGCCTATATCAAGTTTTAAATTATCCGCCTCGCTTTTTTCAAAACTCTGAATGTCCACCGAAACGCTGCTCGCGCTCAGATGCCGCTCTCCCAGCGCATACGCCGCGCCGTAAACCAAACCCCCCAGCAAAATCAAGATAATGCCTGTGATTATCACAAATTTAAACGTTTTATTCATTAATTGTTTTTCACTCCTTTTATTATATACTGGCTTTTATTTTTCTGCCCATAAAACCCAAAAATTTAAACTCATATTTGATTGTAAAAAATGTGAGTTTGCCGAAAAGATAAGCCAGAATTATACCGACGCCCGTGCTTACAAGACCGACGCTTATAGCGAGCAACGCCCCGCTGACATCAAAGAAGAACAGCTGCACTATCCCGTACCCCACGGAGAACACCCCCGCTCCCGCGGCGACAAGTCCGCTCAGCGCGACGCACCCGAAAGCTATTGATATGCTTAAAAATGCCATAAACAGAGAAAACAGCACCATACCAAAACTCATAATAAGCGGTATTAAAACCGGCGAAAAACAAATAAGCAGAACGAGCAGCAGCGTGTTCTTTGATTTTTTGTTTTTGGGTTCTTTGTTTTTGATTTTTTTGATTGGCGGAACAGAATACTTAATATTTTCTTTGACGTCCTCTTTTTCGTTGTATTCCGCGATGTTACGCTCGACTTCTTCTTCATGCGCATCCGCAAAAAATTCATCGTAATATTTCAGCGCGCCTTGAAGCTCTTCTTCGGTAAAAGAGGTCAGATCCTCTTTTAATCTGCGCAAAAACTCTTGTTTATTCATGGCTTAAGCTCACTCCTTATCTTTTTTAAGAATCTCGTCTTTTATAAACTCGTCAAATTTTTTACCGATTTTGATCCCTTCGGTTTTCAGTTTTTCAATTTTTTCATCGAGTTTAAGGTTTTCGATTTTTTCGGGTATTTTAAGATTATCTATAAATTCGCCGATATTCACGTTTTTACCCTTTTCCGATTTCGGTTTTTCTTCAAAAACTTTGTCTATCTTATCTTTGTATATCTGCCATTCTTCTTTATAAAGACTCAGCAGAATCCTGCCCTTGTTTGTGATTCTGTAATACCGTCTGTTTCTGCCGAGATATTCCATATCATAAACTTCCAAATTGTTGTCTTTCTGAAGCCTCCGCAGTACGGGATACAGCGTGGATTCCGAAATGCCTATTATTTTATCCACCTCCTGGGTTATCTTATATCCGTATGTATCCTCCTCAGCCACCACAGACAAAACAACCGCGTCGAGCAGCGATGATGTTACGGTAAACAATGCTTTTTCACTCCCCTCAATATTTGTTTTATTTTTTCTTTGTAACAATATTATATCATATATAATATTGTTTGTCAATAGATATTTTAAAATTTTAAAAATATTTATGCGGCGTTGACAAATCAAAGTTTTTCGTGTATAATATTTATACGGATAAAAAAGAGGTGATGTTTTTTTTATGAGCGATTTAAATGAATTGGTTTCGTCTTTTACGGCGGCGTATAAAAACCATTCCGCCAGCAAAATAACGGATTTATGTTATCTTCCCGATAAAAATTGTATAATCGAAATGGTTGAACTCCTCAGAAAACTGTTGTTTCCGGGTTATTTTGACGGTTCTGACACAGATTTAGAAAACGGAATCGAGTTTTATACCGGCAGTCTGCTCATGCAGACGGATAAAATATTAAAACAGCAGATATGCCGCGCGTTGAATACAAACAGCAAAGAAAACAAAAGCTGCGAAAATAAAGATTGTGAAGTTTATTTCAGCAGAGCCTGTGAGTTGAGTTATATTTTTCTCGGCAGAATACCGCTGCTGCGCGAAACTCTGCTGACAGACGTCGAAGCGGCGTTTGAAGGCGACCCTGCCGCAAAGAGCAGGCATGAAATTATATTCGCTTATCCCGGTATTTTTGCGGTGAGCGTTTACCGTATGGCTCACGAGCTGTATCTGCTCGATGTGCCGCTGATCCCCCGTATAATGAGCGAATATGCCCACAGCATAACAGGTGTTGATATTCACCCCGGCGCCGAGATCGGAAAATCTTTTTTTATCGACCACGGCACAGGCGTGGTTATCGGTGAAACGGCAAAAATCGGCGACTATGTAAAAATATATCAGGGTGTGACACTCGGAGCCCTGTCAACAAAAGGCGGGCAGAAACTGCGCGATTTAAAACGTCATCCCACCCTTGAGGATGAAGTTACGGTTTATTCATCCGCTTCTATTTTGGGCGGAGAAACGGTGGTGG
>Ga0099364_10005314_pt1 | contig 19157 bp, 15 predicted proteins | sample TergutTh196P3_FD_73070 | JGI IMG/M metagenome (GOLD analysis project Ga0099364, IMG submission 73070) | Microcerotermes parvus P3 segment gut microbial communities from Pointe-Noire, Republic of the Congo - Th196 P3 | ecosystem: Host-associated > Arthropoda: Insects > Digestive system > Gut ...
AGTGCCGGAGAACGGCTTTTGCGTCAGATGTCGGCAATTTATTCGCCTGCGGCAAATGCGCCAAAAGCCGAAAAAACTATTGAGTTTTTCTTTACCGATACAAACGAAACCTATCAATTACGTGTAAAGGGAAACAAAGCGTTATTTGTAAAAGAAACGCCGGAGTTTTCGCCCTATTCTGTACGGATAGAAACTCCTTTTGAAGTATGGCAGGATATTTCCCTTAAAAAATTAGACGGAAAAGAAGCGCTTTTCCAAAATAAATACCGTGTGTTAGGTGAATTTTCACTGATGACCTCATTAATGGACGGGTTCTCCGTGCGGAAAACTCAAATACCGCAGAAAAAACGTTCTATGGTTATTTTTCTTTTACCGTTTTTAGCGTTGTGGATTTTTATCCCGATTTTTGATAATTTTGGCGCTTATGCCGCTATTGTAATAGGAATGTGCATACCTTTTCTTGCGCGTTTTTACAGGCTTTCTCCTTATGACACTGTCGGCGCTTTTATTGCAGGTGTTTTAAGTGTAGCGTTTTTGGCAGGTGTATCTTCGCAGATTATTGTTTCCCTGTCGTACCTTCTCTTTGGTTTTTTGTGGCTTGTATCTTTATTTTTACGCATACCGTTATGCGCATGGTATTCGTCAAATGATTATAACGGCGACAATGCCTTTGATAACCCTCTGTTTATTTCTACTAACAGAATTATTGCGGGGGTATGGGGAATTATGTACCTCGGCGTAAGCGTATTCACATGGTTTTTAATGGACAGTATTTATGCCTCGCTTGCAGGGCTTATTAATTCAATTGCCCCTGCGCTTGCAGGAATTTTTACGGTTGTTTTTTCTAAATGGTATCCTGCACATTATGCACGGAGAAGAAACTAAAGAAAAAAGTCTATTTTTACGGGGCTCAAGCCTGTGCGCACCACCGCAGAGCATTAGCCAGCAGTTTTTGGAATTCCGGGTTGTGCCAAACAGGAAGCAGGTGGCCGGAAGTCAAAACGCAAACGCGCCCCTTGCCCTGTGTCCGCACGTATCCTGCGGCATTGAGCGCGGCAGGGCAGTTGTGATAGGGGTCTTCCCCGTATTTGCTTTCTTCTCCCTGCGGCGGCGAATACGACGCAAGCAGAATATCGGCGTCATCGGCTATTATATCGATCTTGTAATGTTCATCGGTTTCGCAGAAAATACCCACGCCTTCTGTTACGGGGTGCGGTTTAACCGGCGACACAGTTACAGGGCAGGCATTGGGGTGGCCTGCGAATCTGCAGCCGATTAATTGGTCAAGGGCTTGAGTGTTTTTACCCGGGACAGTCGCGCTGTGAATTGCGATCAGCCCGCCGCTGTTTTCAACATAATCAATAAAGGCTTGCTGAACGGCATCTGTTTTCCATGGCTGCTTGTCGGTTTGTGAAACTTCATCGCACTTGCTAATAAGGACTACAGGATACTGTGTCAATTTATCGGGTGAAAAATCATTTGCATTGGTTATAATGTCAAACTGAAATCCGTCCTTTGCAAGCGGAGCAACGCCGTCTATGGAAACTTGCCCAGGATGCCAATAATCGTCGGTAATTAATAAAACACGCATGGATAAATGGTAGCCCAATTTTATGATTTACGCTACACTGTTTTTATGCTTGACTATAAATTTATCGCGGAAAATCTGCAGGCGGTTATGGCAAACATCGCCGATCGTTTTATGAAAGCCGATGCCGAAGCGGTTGCACGCTTGTATGCAAGGCGTACAGAGTTGACAACCAATACTCAGGCTTTGCAGCAGAAGCGCAATGCCAATGCCGAAGCCATGAAAGGGAAAAGCGGTAAACAGCCGCTGGATCTTAATCAGCGCAATATTCTTATTGAGGAAGGAAAAAAACTCAAAGATGAAATCGCCCGTGCGGAAGCCGAACTTGCGGCAGTAGAAAAAGACCTTTTAATCGAAGCGCGCAAGATCCCGAATATGGCGCACCCTGACGCTCCTGTCGGCAAAGAAGAGACGGACAACCTTGAAGTTAAAAGAGTAGGGCAGCCGCCGAAATTCGATTTTGATCCGGCAGACCATGTAAAGCTTGGGCAGGACCTCGATATAATCGATTTTGAATCTGCGACAAAGGTGTCGGGCACTAAATTTTACTACCTAAAAAATGAGGGCGTATTTCTTGAACTTGGCCTTATACGTTATGCGCTGGATCTTTTGCAGAAAAAGGGTTTTACTCCGTTTATCACCCCCGACATTGCCCGTGAAGAAATCCTTGAAGGAATAGGTTTTAATCCCCGAGGAACTGAGTCTAATGTGTACACTCTGGAAGGCGAAGATTCCTGCCTTGTTGGTACTGCGGAAATTACACTTGGCGGTTATTATTCCAACATGATTCTGCCTAAAGAAAAAATGCCTCTGCGAATGGCAGGGCTTTCCCATTGTTTCCGCCGAGAAGCAGGCGCGGCCGGTCAGTTTTCCAAGGGGTTGTACCGTGTTCACCAGTTTACAAAGGTGGAGATGTTTATTTTCTGCCTGCCCGAAGAATCCGAGCGCTTTCATGAGGAACTGCGTTTAATAGAAGAAGAAATCTTTGAAACCCTTAACATACCATTCCGTGTGGTAGACACCTGCACAGGCGACCTTGGCGCGCCCGCTTACCGTAAGTGGGATTTAGAGGCTTGGATGCCGGGAAGGAACAATGGCGAATGGGGCGAAGTTACCTCGACATCAAACTGTACCGATTATCAGGCGAGGCGGCTTAATATCCGCTTCAAAGACGATGACGGCAAAAACAAATTTGTCCACATGCTCAACGGTACCGCGATTGCAGTATCACGCGCGATCATTGCCATATTGGAAAACTTCCAGCAAGCAGACGGCTCTGTACGTATCCCCCGCGCGCTTATTCCTTACTGCGGGTTCGACGTGATTAAGAGTAAGTAGGGGAATATGCTTGTGACTCAGCCTCAGCTATAACTTTCGATTATTTCCTGCGGCGATTTACCGCTTTTTAATAGGTTAATTATTTTTTGCTCTCCCTTCTTCTCAGCTTGCTGTTCCGCATACATGATCCTGCTCTTTGTATCAAGCTCGTATTTTAACTCGCTCAAAAGACGAGCCTGTTCAATATCATCTTTAGTAATTGTCATTAATACCTCGCTTGCCAGAGCTATTCCTTCTTCCTGTTCCAGAATCTCATTTATTTTACTACGTTTACTCCTGTCCGTCAAATATTCAAAGAAAAACGCCCATTCTTCGGAAAAGCTCATTTCATCTGTAGGCTTGTCCGCAAATTTTTCCGCTTTTGCAAGTTCAAGAGTTATGATACGGGTTCTGCCGTTCAGAGATATCCGGTTTTCCGGGTCGTAATATTCAAAACTATGATAAAACACCTCATCCGGAAAAAAACGCTGCTTGGCTAAAATCGTAATCTGGTATGTTTCCTTAAGATTCTTGTAGGTTTTCCCGATACCGCTGATATCCTGACCGATAAAAAGTTTCCCCGTGTGATACTCAAGGCGGACAGGTTCGAAAGGCGTAGGATTAAAACTCATTTCTACATTGATTCTTTCGTCGTTTTCCGCCCTGCAATTAATGTCAAAACGTAATTGGCGATCTTGTAAGTTGTCGATTGGCGGCTCGTTGGCAGTTATTGTGATAATTGAAACTTCCCTGCCAATGAGTGCGGAAACCAGTTTGGAAAGAGCCCCTTTGGAAGCCGGGGTTTCTTTGGTGAATACCGCTTTAAAGACATTGTCATATCGAATGTCTATGATGTCATCGGTATCTGTTAAATAGATTTTTGTTGACATAAGTAACTCCTTGAAAAAGATTTACCTATATATGGGTTGAACATGCCGTTTTGCTTTACCGAAAAAGGATTTTTTTACTTTTTTATTAAATTTTTATACGAAAATACTATTCATACATTAAGAGGAGACAGATACCTTTTGTCAATACGAGTGGGTATAACCCCCAACCACTTAACCCCCATGTAGTACCTCCGCAAAAAAAGTTAAAAAATCTTCAAAAAAAATACGTTCTAAGTAAAGCAAAACAGCACCTTCGCACCCATATAAGGGTAAATATTTTTTGGAGGTTGTTATGAAAAAATCATTTTTTGGCTGCCGGCTTTTGGGCGGGGCAGGGTGGTGTCAAACGCTTTGCCGGGCTGCGGCGTTTGCGGTTGTACTTGCGGTTTTGGCCGGATGTACTTTTCTGGAACAAAAAGAAGAAGAAAATGAGACAGGGCGTTCCATTGTTCTTATGACATGGAATGTGCATAACCTGTTTGACGGAAAAGACAATGGTTATGAATACGATGAATTCCTTGAGTCCGCGGGCTGGTCGACGGAAAAATACCTTGGCAGAATCAATACCATTTCTGCCGCGATAGAAACTATCGAACCAAAGCCGGATATAATTTTGTTCCAGGAAATTGAATCGTTAAAGATTATCGAAGATCTGGCATTGGCAATTTCCGGCGGTTATTCATGGAGTCATTTTGCGAATAATCCCGGCGCGGCTTTGGGGCTTGGTATCATGAGCCGTTTCCCGTTGGAAGAAACAAAGGTTCATTCCATAACCATAGGCAGCGAAACAACGCCTCGTCCGGTGCTGGAGACAAGGATCAATACAGCAGAAGGTGAATTTGTTATTTTTGCATGTCATTGGAAATCTAAAGTCGGCGGTGATGACGTTACCGAAAATGTCCGAAAGGCTTCCGCCAGGGTTATTTTGCGGCGGATACGTGAATTATGGGACAACGAGCCGGAGCTTGGGATTATAGTTACAGGCGATTTAAATGAAAACTACGATGAATTTTACAAACGGGGAGCAGGCATAGTCTGTGCCCTTCTTCCCGATGATCCTTATTGTGCTGAATTAACAGGCTCTCTTGATGCGGACATCGAAACAATTGCTGATATTCAAAAAGATTTTATTGTTATAAGCAAAAATAAACCCCCGTCTCCTGTTCATTTTCCTTTAGGGACTGTAATTCTTTATTCGCCCTGGACGTATGACTTGGAAAATGGATCTTATTTTTACAGATACAACTGGGAAACAATAGATCATTTTTTAATATCGAATCATTTTTTCGGCAATGCAGGCTTGATATATAAAAATGCAATAATTGCAGATAGCCCTCATTTTACAAATTCAAGCGGGTTTCCCATGTCTTACAATGTGCGGACTGGCAATGGACTCAGCGATCACTTGCCGTTATTGCTTGTGTTAAAAATAACTAATGATTAATTAATCATTTTTTAAGCGCTGCGGCTTTTGTATCGACTGAATTAAGGATTGCCTGTAATTTTTCTTTTTCTATTAAGTCAATCAGGCGCGCTTCTGTGTATCTTTTTGCTTCTTCTGTAAATTGACCTACAGCGATACAAATGCCCTTGCCGGCTTTTATTTCTTTAAGGTGTGAATGAAAATCTCTGACAATGAGCTCTCCTATTGAACCCTGAGACCTGATAAAACGGAACATGATAAAATCTGACCATTTAGGTGTATCAACTTCCGCTGTAATATCGGCCCAATCGCTTTTATTAACGGAGATATTTGTGATCTTTACCTTTGCTCTTGGAAAATATGTCATTACGATTTTCCGGCAAAGAGCGACAAAATCCGCTGACGATCCCATAAGGAATAATTGCAGATTACGGTTGGCATTCAGCTCGATATATTTGCTTAAAAGGACATTGACATCTTTGTATGATGAATTATCAGCCTGTATTTGCTTTAAATAGGGTATAGCCTTGCCGATTTCGTTTAATTTTATATAAGTAGTGGCAAGCCGGTATCGAAGTTCAGCCAGAATATCCGCCTTGATGCTTTGATGCCTGAGACCTATTTCAAAGTCCTGAATTGCCGCTTCATACTGTCTTGTATTTATGTGTATAGAACCGACATTAAGACAGGCAGTTGGACCCATTACCGGGTCTGCCCTTAAATGATTAAAAATCCGCAGAGCTTGCTCTACCTGATTGGCCTCCTGGTAACATTCACCCAGTGTATAAAGCGATTCCTTGTCATCTGGCGCAAGATCTATCGCCTTACGGATAAAGTTCATCGCTTCTTTTGGTTTTTTCAGCCTGAAAAGAGCATGCCCCAGATAGCGCAGAACAGCAGGGCTGTCCGGATCCTGATTGCGCGCCAATTGCAGAAGTTGAACGGCTTTTTCATAGTTCTTTCTTTCAAATTCCAGTGCGCCAAGTTCATAATTTACTTCAAAGACGTCCTGCCTGAATGTTCTTGCTGTCGAAAAACCCCTGTAAGCCTGTTCCAGCAGATTGAGTTTTCTTGCCGATACGCCATAACGGCGGTATATTTCAAAATGATCGGAAGTCTTGGTATGGCTCATTGAAATATGATCTATCAGGGTTTCATATGTTCTCATGGCTTTATCCCAGTTTCCGTCATCAAAATACACGTTGCCTAAGACAAATAGAGCGTCCGGATCATTTGGGTTTTGGGCAAGGCGTTTGTTTGCCTCTCTTATCGCGGCATCACGGTCCTTGGCCAGCTTACCGCCGCCTAATAAAGGTCCTCCAGACCGGCTCATCATTATGAAAATAATTGCAACAACAACAATAAGGCCTACTACAGCTATCAATACAGGAATCATATATACTATTATCGGTCATATTTTTACTGATTTTGATACCAAATTGGGCTTGACAAACGCAAATTCCGCATTAAAATTCTTTAATAAGGAGCTAATCCAATGGCATCAGATATTGGTATTAAGATCGCTAACGGGGAATTCTACCCTATTATTAAGGAGAATTCTTTAATCAGGAAGAGGCTGATACTTACAACAGTCCATGATAATCAACCGAGTGTTCAAATTGACCTTTATAGAAGCTCGACAGACACCATAACAGATGCTCAATATATAGGCAGTCTTGTTGTAGAGAATATCAGGCCAAAGCCAAAGGGTGAACCTTCTATAGAAATGGTTATTTCTTCCAAAGCTGACGGCGACATTGTTGCCAATGCAGTCGATTTGGACACAAGCGCCGGCGGTGAACATTATGAACTGGCTGTTTCCTTAAAATCCCTTGATGAAACATCGCGTGATTTGGAAATTCCCGATTTTGAACTGGAATCCAACGAAGAGCCGCCTTCGGGTCTGTATCATCATGCGAAGAAAATACAGGAAAAAAAGAAACGCCGTTCGTCTGGCGGGATATTTATCCTGATCGGCTTGCTTCTTATTCTTGGGCTTCTTGCAGCTTGGCTGTTTTTCCTTGGGGGTATGGAAATTGTAAACTCCAAATTTGGCAGGTTTATTCCTGTGCGAACCTCACAGTCTGCCGTACAGCCTGAACCTGCCAGACAGCCAGAGCCAGAACCTGTCAGGCAGGCTGATCCTGTGGCAAGCCCCCCCGAACCTGTAACTCAAAGTGAACCTGTTCAACAGGCAGCGCCTGAACCTGCTCCTGTAATTCAGGCGCCTGCCGTACAGCCTGCGCCAAGGCCTCAACCTGCTGCGAGCAGGCGGCCGCCTCCGCCGGTTGCCTCATATAATGTTCCTGCAACTATTCCAAGAGAAGGTGTTGATTACGGAGTTCGCTGGGGTGATACATTGTGGGATATTGCCGATGCATTTTACCGCGATCCCTGGCTGTATCCAAGAATCGCACGGCATAATAATATCGCAAATCCTAATCATATTATTTCGGGCAGAACTATACGCGTTCCTCCAAGAAATTGAAGAATTATCAGATCCGTGTTGCCGGAATTCTAAAAAGCCATATTATATTATTTACCCTGTTTTCCCTGTGTGTTAATTCTTGTGCGGAATCGCAGATTCAAAGTGATTTTTACCTTGGACTAAATGACAGAGCTCATACAAGTCATTTTGAAAAAGCGCTTTCAGATTCTAATAAATATGTCAGACAGGCAGCCGCCGAAGAGCTTGCAAATTTAATTGCAGCGGGAAGAGTTTTTCCCGCAAGAACAATTAGGCGGATACGTCAGGAAGTATCCGGCTGGTGGGCAGCGGCTTTTCAGGCTATTGATAATCCGTCCAGCGAAAAAGCGGTTAGCCTTTTCCTTGATTTTGATCAGGCAGCCATTCCCAATGCAGGCAGGGCTTATGTTTTGCAGGAATTTGCAGGCAAGGGTGTAACCTTAACTGAAAGCGAGTTAGCCGCGATAGACGGACATGCCGCTGTTTCTGCTCTGCGTTATGGCGAAGCGCTCAGGTTTTTTCGTGTTTTTCAGGAAGACGGAAACTGGCCGCAGCAAATGCCGCAGATTTTTTTAAGTCATCATGTATTAATTAATGATCTTGGAAGGGCTTTTCAATATACATCTTCCGGCACAGAAGGGCTTACGCTTTTTTTACAATGGGAAAGCAATTTACTTGACAATATGGCAGCTAACACACAGCTTCCTGTTATAAAGGCGGAAAATCCCGATGATATACGTTACAGACTGCTGTTTTTCGCAGCGCGGATTGCCCGCAGAAATGGATTGAATTCTCAGGCGGCGGAGCTCTTTGAACAGGCTCTGCTTCTTGCGCCCGATTCTGAACAGTCAGATGCGTGTATTTGGTATATATTAGATTCATTACTAAACGAAAATTTTGATATTTTTATTGATAAACTTGAGCAAATTGCAGAATATTCGCAGGGCGGCAGGAACTTTGATGAGGTTTTAGAAAGATTGTTACAAAGACTTGTCTCCGGCCGCCAGTGGAAAGATATAATCCGCGTTTATAACCTGCTTCATGAAAATCCTGCTTCGATAAAAGCCGCCTACGCGTGGGTCATAGCCCGCGCTATAGAAGAAGGTTATCTTTCCAATGAAGAAATGCGCCTTGCGGCGGATGCCGCAGGGCTTTACTGGCCGGGTGCGGCAAACTTTTATACAATTGCGTATAATGCAACGGAAAACAATATTTCATCGTTTCTTTACTACCGTTCTTTAAGCGCTGATGTTCTGGGATTGCCTTTTCTTGAGTTCCCCGAAGAAGCGGCGGACAGGCAAAACAACAACACGCCTGCCGTGCAATTTATTCTTGGTTTTTTTATTCACGATGCTCAAGAACATTCTTGGCGGTATATCAGGCGGCTGGAACAGGAGCTTTCTGCGGGTGAATTACGTGTTGCAGCTAATGCCCTTGAACAGGCGGGTATGTATGCCCAATCCATGCAGCTTGTGAACAGGTATATTAACAGGGAAGATTATATCCCTAACAGGCGCGATATGGAATTGCTTTTTCCACGGGCATACACTGATCTTGTAGAAAAACATGCAGCGGGATTCGGTTTTGCGCCGGAGGTTCTTTTTGGGCTTATCCGTACAGAAAGCGCCTTTCAGAGCAGCGTTGTATCTCATGCGGGGGCTATAGGGTTAACCCAGCTTATGCCGGCGACGGCGCGAGAAATGGCAATCCGTATCCGGCGCACCGGCGGCCCTGATTATACCGCCTCTGGAATTGGTCTTGATATGAATGACCCTGATCAGAATATATACATAGGAACATATTATCTTGATTATTTAATGGGACGTTTTGAAGGAGATTTAATGCTTTCATTATTGGCTTACAATGGCGGTATGAACCGTGTACGCCGCTGGCGGGCTGCAAGTACGCTTCCTGTCGATCTTTTTGTTGAAACTGTCCCGATTTATGAGACAAGGGATTATGGCAGAAAGGTTATGGCAGCCGCAGAGGTTTATAAAGAATTGTACTACCGCCAATAATTACTGCAATAACGCTTTTTCCAGCTGTTCCCTTGGGCTGCCCTTTTTTGTAATGGTTTTTGCCGCTGCTGTAAAAGCAGGGAGGTTTCTGCCTGAACGTTCATACAGATCGACAAAAAAATTATCTTCTGTGTAGTAGAGTCTGAAAAGCTCCAGATAGGCATTATTTACAGGCAGATCCACAAAACCTCTGTAATTATTGCTTGAAAACCGGGTATTGTATTCGGCATTAAACCGTTCTTTCGCGGCGTTTATGATCTCCTCTTTTTCTGTCAATTTTTCTTCCCTGTCGATATTATCATTTGAATAAAGAATATCAAGTTCGGCGATTAACTCCTGAACGAATGAGATAAAACTGCGGCTGTCAGCCTCGGAGATCAACATTCTTTTGTATTCTTCGGAATCAAGCCCATAGCGCGTTTCCATGTACAGCCGCGCTCCCTCGCTTCCGATAAATTCTGCCAGCTCTTCGTTAAATTTAACCTGTCCTTTTATAAAGACTGTGGCGTGAACCAGCTCATGAATGATAAGGTCGGCAAGTCTTGCAGGAGAATATTCGCGCATGTATGAATACAGGGGATCTTTAAACCAACCCAGGGTACTGAAGCCGTCTACCCTGCGTATCCATATATCAAGATCTTTTTTTTCCAGTTTAGCGCGTTCTTTTAGGGCATCTTCGATATTAAAGAAACCCTTATAAGGCATGCTGCCGACAACCGGGAAATGCCAGTCGTGCCGCCGAAAAGAATCCCTTGCGGATGCAGAAACCACCGCCGCAAGGTAATCGCGATCAAGCTCAACAAAGGTGGTGTAGTTTTTGCTCATCGCAAGGCCCAGTTCTTCCATTGCAAAAGCCCGGATATCCGTTACAAGGCGGATAAACTCAATATTATCTGTCTGTTCAAGGGGGACTGCCCGGCTGAGGTAACCGAGCATGGTTGTCCCCTGCTTTAGGGTATAACACCCTGAGAACAGACCGCAGATTGCCAAAAGGGAAACGGAGGCAAGCAGTACTGGTATAAACGAAAACCACCGGTTAAAGAAAAAATTATTCATATATCTCATATTATACTTGCATTTTATTCTTTATTATTCTATTATTTGCAATGGTTTTCTGAATTTACTTGCTCAGAACAGGAGGAGAACATGTCAAGACCGGTAACAATTTTTTCAGGACAGTGGGCGGATATGCCTTTTGAAAAATTCTGCGAAAAAGTGAAGTCCTTTGGCTATGACGGTATCGAAATAGCATGCTGGGGCGATCATTTGGAACTGAAAAAAGCGGCCACAGACCTAAAATATGCCGAAGATCGCAAAAATATACTAAAAAACTACGGGCTTAAAGTATGGGCCATTGGAACTCATCTGATTGGACAGTGTGTGGGCGATAATTGGGACAAGCGTTTAGATGGTTTTGCCCCGTCAAATTTGGCAGGAAAACCTGAAGAAATCCGTAAATGGGCAGTTCAGGAGATGAAATATGCGGCAGCGGCTGCAAAGAATATGGGAGTAAAAATTGTTACCGGCTTTATGGGCAGCCCCATTTGGGCTTATTGGTACTCTTTCCCGCAAACCACAGAACAGATGATAGATGACGGTTACAAGCAGATTGTCAAATTGTGGTCTCCCATTTTTGACGAGTTTGACAAGAACGGCATTAAGTTTGCCCTGGAAGTACACCCTACAGAAATTGCCTTTGACTATTATTCTGCGGAACGTCTTCTTAAAGAGTTCAAAAACCGTAAAACACTGGGCTTTAATTTTGATCCTTCTCATTTAGTCTGGCAGGGTATGACGCCTCATATTTTTATTCGTGATTTTGCAAGACAGATTCTTCATGTCCACATGAAAGATGCGGCTGTAACATTGGACGGCAAGGCCGGAATACTTGGGTCTTTTTTAACCTTTGGCGATGTAAAGCGCGGCTGGAATTTCCGTTCACTTGGACACGGCGATGTTGATTTTGAAAACATTATCCGCGAGCTTAATGCCATTAATTACAAAGGCCCGCTTTCTGTTGAATGGGAAGATTCCGGAATGAACAGGGAAGTCGGCGCAAAAGAAGCCTGCGAGTTTGTCAAAAGCATCAATTTTTCGCCTTCGGATACGGCCTTTGACAGTGCGTTAAAAACAGAGTAAAGACACTAGCCGGTTATTGGGCAATTAACTCAGTGGGAGAGTACTACCTTCACACGGTAGGAGTCACTGGTTCAAGTCCAGTATTGCCCAATAACTAACTGGTTACGTATTAGCCCTTTAGATCGATAAGAGAGGCGGTATTTGTATCGCCAAAGCCGGAACGTCTGGCGTTTGCGGCATAGGGGTTGTTTCGCAGAGCTTTAATTTCAGAGCGAAGTTCCACCATACGTTTGGAAAGCAATTCCTTGTTTTTGGTTGAACGCATGATTGCTTCGCTTTGTAATTTTTCCAGAGATGCCTTAAGACCAGGTACTTCATCGGTGCTTTCAGATTTTACTGCTGTTTTTTCATGCCCGGCAACAACAGAATAGTACATTTCTTCCAGAGGATCGATAACTTTTTGGATAGAAAAAATGTCGGCAACTATTTTTTCTTCGATTTCTACATAGGTTAAAAGATCTTCTGCGCTGCCCGATTCAATTACGCTTTGCTGTTTATCCAGTAAATCAAGGTAATTGCGGAATCTGTCACGCTGCTGGGTCAGCAGGGTTTTAAACCGTTTTAGAATCGCGACCCTTTGGGCTAGTTCCGCCGAGTCTATGTTTTCTGTTGTGGATTTTACATCATCTATAAAAATAGCCATTTTTCCTCTCCTGTATCCGGCTTAGCCGGCTATATCAAGACCTGCCGCTTCGCGGTTTGTTTTTTCTGACGATTGATTTGATATCTGACTCCACGCATTCCTTAGATCAGAAATCATATCCCTTACCGTTAACATTCTGTTTATGTCTTTATTAATGTTTGCTTCTAAAAGTTCTCTGTTGAACCAAGTATACAATGAAAAAAGATTTTTGGAAATTTCCCCGCCCTGTTCAAAGTCCAGGGATACCATTAGCTCAGTCAGTATTTCTTCTGTTTTCATTATCGCTTTGCTGATTTGTTCGATTTTTCCCGGGTCTTTTTTTTTGGCATTTTGTTCCAGCAATTCTACTGCCTTAGTTAGCTGTTTTACCGCTTCATCGTACAGCATGACAATGAGTTGTCCCTGTCCTGCTGTTTTTATTGTGGTTTCTTTATATGTAGATGAAGCGTTTTTGTATGCCAAAATATCCCCTCTATGTATTATCGGCCTAAAAATATCCTTACTTTAGTTGTATTTGTTACTCTTTTTTATGTATAATATCATAAATTGACATGGAAATAAAGACAGTGCATTTTAGATCAAAGAAATTTATTAAAACATTCCTGCAGCGTATAATTATTACCCTGCAGATGTATTTTGAGAATGGCATTGCAAATCATGCCGCTGCCTGTGCCTATGGTTTCCTGCTTTCCATGACGCCCATGCTGCTTTTGATTGGTTTTCTTTTATTTTTAACTTATGAATCTTCGCCAGCTTCTGTTATTGCCATGATTGACACTATCCCGTTTTTAGGCAATATCTTTGACGAAGGGTGGCTTTCCAGTGATTTTATTACCTTTTCCCGCCCCAGTATTCCCGGCATTATCTCTGTAATAAGCATTATCTGGGCAGGCAGAATTCTGGCAATGGCCATTTACAGGGGTCTAAGGGCGGTTTTCCCGACAGGCAAGAAAAGGAGTCCTGTAAAAAATGCTTTGACAATTCTGGCGATAGAAGTATCGGCAATTATTTTTATTATTATGGCTATAATAAGCTCTCGTACGGCAATGCGTTTTTATGGATTATTGCATTTTTTGCCGCAAAGATCTGTAATACAGTTTATTACAACACATTTTGGAGGTCAGGTTTTTTCTATTTCTTTGCTGGGAATTGCTACATTTATTACGTATATTTCTATACCCATAAAACCTCCGAGTAAATTTTCTGCTTTTCAGGGTACGCTTTTTTGTGTTCTTGCGTATTCCTGTACTGTTATAGTACTGAGTATTATTCTGAATATCGCAAGGTATAATTTTTTGTATGGTACTTTTGGAAATCTTATAATTATTTTAATAAATGTTTATTTCTTTTTTACCTTTTTCTTCCTTGGGGCTCAGTTTGCTTTTGTAACGGATTTTTTTGAAGCGTTGTTGTTTTCCAGAATAAGGAAAATCAGGATTATGGCTTTAAGGAAAAGCAGGGCTATTGGTGCGCTTAAAAAGCTAAGGCCTTATTATCTTTTAAATAAATTTTTTAACCCGTCAAAAAGCAATATAAAACAGTATCTGCGTTATTACAAAAAAGGAGATGTTATTTATACGCACGAAGACAGTATAGATGATATTTTTTATATTCTGGAAGGAGAAATAGAGATGTCTATTTCTTCTTCATCTAATAGCAATAACAGCGACTGTTTTTCCGGAATCGTAAAAGCCGATTCCTTTTTTGGCAATGTTGATTATCATTTATCCGGGGATCGCTCTGTAAAAGTCAGCGCAAAAACAGATGTTTCCTTATTTGCGATATCAACTTCGTTATTGGATTCTATCATTAGGTATGATTCAAGTTTTGATAAAAAACTAATTGAACACATGTCCCGCAGGTTAAAAAGACATATTGATTTGTAATTATTTTTTGATAATCAAAAGGCGGCGCTGCTCTTCCAAAAAAGGAACGCTGTAGGGGATAACTTCCCATTGGCAGGCATCTTGAAGCGGTTTCATCTCCTGTTCAATTTTTTCCAGCTTCCCCTTGTAAGCGGCAATAATACCTCCGGTTTTGCAGGCGTTAAAAAGCGTTTTTAACATTTTTGCATCCAAAGGTTTGAAAGCCCTAAAAGTGATAATGTCAAAATATTCCCTTTGGGTTTTTTCCAGTTCCCCTTCTTCTACGGTGATATTGGAAAGCCCAAGAACAGCCTTTGTATTGCAAAGGAATCCCGCCCTGCGTCCCATGCGTTCTATCAGGGTAAAATCTATGTTTTGCATAACAACAGCCAGCGGGATTCCGGGCAGTCCCGCTCCCGAACCTGCATCCGCTATTTTAGGAGCGGATTTTTCTTTGCATAACCTGTAAACAATTCCCAGCGGCGCAAGTGAATCTAAAATATGTTTGATTACAAGTTCTTCTGTATCATCGGTTCCTACAAGGCCGTAGGCGGAATTAAAAAGTTCTATTTCTTTTACATAACGTCCGAGCAAAGAAACAATTTCGTTACTGCGGCCGGCGATGAGGCGGTTTATTTCCTCATCGCTTTGTTTCAGAGTTTGTATGCCCTGTGCAAGCAATTCTAAAGTCATTTAATGACAAAGTACCTAGATATAATGAACAAGATGTTTTTCGTCTATATATCCATTGGTACGCGCCAGTACATAAGAGCCAAAGGCGTTAAGCATTACGTCTATAAATGTCCCGATTGCTACAAGATAAAAAGCCAATGGCTGCAGGATTAGATAACCGGCTCTATATTCACCGCCTCCATAACTTAGGCAAAGCGATGCCAGCGCGACGTATGCGCCGTCGCCGGGGTGGCGGGCAAGCAAGAACGAAATTGCAAAGGCGCGAATGCCAATCAAAAATAAATCGATTGAGCTAATCCTTAAATAGGAATACGACTTTATTATCACAATAAACGCCGCCGCCGCTACCATTGCGCTTCCGCATCTGCAAAAAGTTGTAAAAAGAGCCATAGATAATGCGCTGCTTCTGCGCCTCATTCCAAAGTTTTCCTTTGAGTGGCGCTGGAGTACAAGAATGGTAAAGTTGATATCCCCGGAAAAAAATGCAGAAAGAGCAGGGCCTAAAAAGCCGTAAAGTACCTTCCAGGGATTAACCTTTGGTTTTAATAAATACAGGAACAGGGGCAGTATCCCAAAACAAAGCACCACGCTGAATACGGCAAGCATAATAATAAGGTCTTTAAAAACTTTTGCCTGTAAAACGGCGTTAAACCGAACTGCCCAATATGCAGAAAGTATAATGATTATAAACCCAAGAATTTCAGAGAAAAATGATGCGACATGATAAAAAACCCGCGAAAGGGAATCTACCTGCGATATAATAGGTTTGGAATAATTGCGATCGTAATTTAACCCCATTCCCAAAAAGAACGCAAACACACAAAGCGGAAACAGGAAAATACCGTCTCCTGCAAGTACGCTGAACATATTGGAAGGAAACAAATCCAAAACATTAGCGGCAGGGGCCAAAGTTACTGTTTCCAGCTGTTCGACTGTCTCTATCGGTATCCTGTCCGGCGAAAAAATTGTTGTAACGATAATCCCGGAAAATATCACAAAGGCGGAAGCTCCGATTATCAAAACGATGTTTTTTAATACCATTGGCCAGAATTGTTCGTCCATGCGCAGTTCATAAACCGCTATGGTCAGTGAAAAAACCAATACTGGGACTACGGCATAACGTCCCATGCCCAGCGCCAGTTTTTCCAGCCATTGCAAGGCCGAAATTATTACCTGATTATCGGGCAGTAAAAACCCGATTGTCATTCCCAAAATAGAGCCGATTAGCAATTTTACCCAAACTTTCATAGGCTTTAGGATAGCGTATTTTGGGGGATTAACCTAGTCATTTGGGAGCACACATTTCTGCAGAGAGCAGGTAATTATCCCCCTGTACGAAACCCAATAGTTTTCGGTTTTTGAGGTTTTTCTAGCAAGTTATTAAGAGCCCGAATAATTTGACTTATAGATTTGTCATGTTTAGAAAATTTGTTTCCAGTATTCTCAATATGAAGCATTAGCAATTTGCGCAGTTCAGTGATTTGTTCATTTTTCTTTGGTTGTGAAAGAGTATAATGTCTTAGTTTTACAAATGTCTTCATAATTTGTATGTTTATCTCAATTGCTTTGTCTGAATTCAAAACACCGGATAACATCAGAATACCATGTTCTGTAAAAACGAAAGGTTTGTACTTTCTGGTATCTTTGTTAAAGGTCGCAAATTGCGACCTTAGAATTTTCCATTCCTCTCTTGTCAATTGAAACATAAATTCCGGCGGAAACCTTTTAATATTACGTTTTACGCTCTCATTCAAACGCTTTGCTTCAACCTCGTATAATGAAGCAAGATCACTGTCAAACATGACTTTTTGCCCTCGAATTTCATAAATCATTTTTTTTATCCTTGTTATTCCGGCTTTCATATTTCTTCCTCCGAGTAAAAATTTTAGTAACTTGATTAAAAAGCTACACCCTATAATGGGTGCGGCCGTGAAGTATGCTTTATCGAAAATCAGAATTTATTGCTTTTTTTAAATTTTTATTGCAGAAATACTATTCAATCATTAAGTAGATTAGGGGAAAAACTCTCTCTGGAAATGTGTGCCAGGAAATCTTATCGTTTACAGGCATGCAGGCTGCCGTAGAGTTTTCAAAAATGCATGCTTAAATGGTTTACTTGGGGTCCTGGTCGGCTCGAACCGAAGGTTCGCGAAAAAAGCACCATGCTCACCGCATGGCACTTTTTCCACCGACACCCCTCAAGTAGCTTTCTGAGCATGCATTTTTACGGGTACTGGCAAAGGAGCACAACAAAAACAATCTGTGTTCCCTTGCCTGCTTCTATTCAAACCGCAGCCGTGGCCTGTTTCCGGCGCCCCAATACCAAGGACCTGCACCGGGGGTAGTGGAAAGAGCAGATTCAAGCTGCGCTTTGGTCTCGTAGATATTAAAGCCGGCAGCGGCAGTCCAACTATCCATGTCGTCGGGGTTGTTAAAATTCGCGCCGTTTATGGTAGTAACGCCGATTGATGTATCTGTGCCTACAGGCGTGCCGCTGGCATAATTGAAGTTGAGGGGTGTACCAGCATCAACTGTATTCCTCCCTACAATTCGACCGCTTCTTGTTCCGTCCAAAGGAACAACACTGGCAGACACATTACTGTTAAGGGCAACACAGTTAGTAATGGATCCGGCTGCCAAACCCCCGGCTATGCCGCCTGCCCATGCTGTGCCGGTTGTACCAGTAAGGTTACTCGCTATGTTTCCACTCGCCCAGCAGTAATTGATAGTGCCCTCATTCGCCCCTGCAATGCCGCCCGCAAATGTAGTTTGATTATCGCTAGTTGATGTTGATGCTGTAACATTCCCTGTGGAGTAACTGTATTCGATTGTTCCGGTTCCGGTATTAATTCCCACCAGACCGCCGCCCCAGGCAGTCGTGTACGACCCGGTCCCATTATTGGTGATACTTACTGATGCACCGGAGGATACATTCGTTATTGTTCCGCCATTATTAGTACCTGCAACGGCTCCGGCATTGATATTATCTGCTGGAGCGGTAATTGTTATTGAACCTGTCAGCCTAAGATTCTTTACCGTACCGCCGACGCCAATAGTAGTAAAAAGCCCGGTATCTAAACCTGCCGGAGCGTTTATCCCCAGTGTAATGGTTTTCCCGTTGCCGTCAAAGGTTCCGGTAAAGGTCCCCGGAATGGGAGCGGTAACATTAATATCAGACGTCAAGATGTAATTTCCGGTTGAGATTGCCTGCAACTGCGCCAGGTTTGTTACGGGAGTTCCGGGATGGACATTGTATGTTGCGGTTTGATCTCCGTCGTTACCGCTGTAACTTACTCGTACAATTAATGTTCCACCGGCCGATATGTTGTCATAAGTAGCGCCTGTTTGTAAAACTGCGCCGGCTGCGTTTTCCCATCTCCATTCAGCGGTTCCGCTGTTATTACCGGTAAAAGAAGCGGTCAGAGTTTGCCCGCTTATCCACTCACCGGAAAGACTTGGTTGATTATTATTAATTCCGCCGGAAACGGTAATTGCAATTGCACCGGTAAGGGGAGGTATAGGCGTAACATTCATACTCAATTCAATATTTGCAATAACACTGTCATTGGCGCTTATGGTTAATGTGGAAGTGTGCTCTCCAAGTGTAGTTGTATCTAAATCTACGGTTATTGTTCCGGATCTGTCTTGGGCTACATCTACGCTAACTGACGCTGGCGTTAAACTAAAGCCGCCGGAAGGCGAAAGAGCGGCTGTAAAATTTAAAGAAGTACTATTCGTGAAATTATAAACATTTATTTCAAATGAGTCGGACGTACTGCCAACTAAGATACTGCCAAAATTTCGCGTTGACCCGTCGGGGACGCTCAATGCAATGGCATTGGGAAGCCGCTGCATTGTTACTCTTGCGTTATTTGGCCCTGCCTCTACAGTGAACCCCTTTGTTTCACCCCTGCCGTACGGATAACCGCCGAATATGGTAACTTCCACAAGGATATCGTAATCACCGGGCGAAAGGCCGGTTATCGTGGCGTTTGTTCCCGATGAATTAATCACCGCATTTTTTACCTGCCCGGTTGAGGTATTGGTAAGCGTAATTGTAAAGTCAAGGTCTTCTGAGTCTACCGCTCCCTTAAAGCCTGTTGCGGCACGAACG
>Ga0099364_10005315_pt1 | contig 19156 bp, 17 predicted proteins | sample TergutTh196P3_FD_73070 | JGI IMG/M metagenome (GOLD analysis project Ga0099364, IMG submission 73070) | Microcerotermes parvus P3 segment gut microbial communities from Pointe-Noire, Republic of the Congo - Th196 P3 | ecosystem: Host-associated > Arthropoda: Insects > Digestive system > Gut ...
ATAAAAGACCTGGGTTTAAATGATATAAGTTTAAATGAAGTCAAAAAACTGTTTGACGAATTAAATAAACTCCTCTCCGGCATTGCTCTTATAAAGGAGCTTACAAACCGCACAAAGGATTATCTTGTTTCTTTTGGCGAAAGGCTTTGCGTACGCATTGCAGCCGGGTATTTTAACTCCATAAAGATAAATGCAAAGTTTTACGATGCCTGGGAGCTTGGCTTTGTTTCCAATTCCAATTACAGTTCTGCAGAGCTGCTTGAAGAAAGCTGGACAAAGATACCAAAAAAAATAATCCCTTTAATAGAAAAAGGCGAGCTTCCTGTAATAACCGGTTTTATTGCAAAAGATGCCAAAGGCATTATCACAACCCTGGGGCGCGGCGGCAGTGATCTTTCTGCAGCAATGATAGGCGCTGCCTGCAAGGTAAAAGAAGTACAGTACTGGAAAGACGTTGACGGTATTCTTACAGCAGACCCAAGGCTTGTCAAAAACTCAAGACCCGTGGAAACTATAAGCTACGAGGCTGTTGCAGAACTCGCATATTTTGGCGCACAGGTTCTGCACCCAAGGGCTATGCAGCCCTGCATGAAAACAGGAACAGAGGTTGTTGTAAAAAACTCCTATAATCCCACAGCTCCTGGCACGCGCATAGTATCAACAAAAGACAAAAAACAGCATGCGCTCAAAGCCATAAGCTTTAGGAAAAACGTAACCCTTGTAGACATTGTATCTTCAAGAATGCTGGGGCAATACGGGTTTCTTGCTGAAGTTTTTGCCTGCTTTGCAAAATACGGTTTATCCGTAGACATGGTCGCAACAAGCGAGGTCTCCATCTCCCTTACCCTGGATGCAGCGCATGATCTTGAGGCCCTAAAAAAAGATCTTTCACGCATTGCAAGCGTGGAAATCAAAACAGGAAAAGCCATTGTTACCATAGTCGGGGATGTAAGCCGTTCATCAGAAATACTTATGCGTACATTCAGAAACTGCAGTCTTCTTGGTATTCCTGTGCAGATGATCTCCCAGGGTGCAAGCAAGCTGAACATATCGTTTATCGTAAATGACAGCGAAGCCGGGGAAATCGTTAAAGCCCTGCATGCAGATTTTTTTGAAAGTCAAGGCAGGGGATAACATGCAGCTTGCAATAATCGGTTATGGAAAAATGGGAAAGCTTATAGAAGAACGCGCATTGGATAAGGGCTATAAGATTGCAGCTGTCATAGACCCTTATGCAGAGCAGTCTTTACGGGGAAGCCAAGTTTATAGATCACTTGAAAACCTTGCGCAATTAGCTGTAAAACCTGACATTGCAATAGAATTTACACATCCGGAATCAGCCCTGGAAAACCTGCTCTTCCTTGCAAGGGCAAAAATTCCTTCTGTTACAGGCACTACAGGATGGTTTGATAAACTTCCGGATTTAAAAAAAGAAGTTGAAGCAAACAATACTTCGCTTTTCTGGGCGCCTAACTTTTCTTTGGGTATGAATCTTTTTTACCGCATTGCTGAATATACATCAGGAATACTCGATCCCTTCCCAGAATATGATGCTGCTGGTTTTGAAGTTCATCACAATAAAAAAGCAGACAGCCCTTCGGGCACTGCAAAAGAAATAGCGCAAAGAGCTCTTTCAAAAATGAAGCGCAAGACAAAAGCTGTGTACGAAATGCTTGACCGTCCGCCGGCAAGCGATGAGCTCCACTTTGCAAGCCTGCGTGTTGGATCAGTACCAGGGACACATACTCTTGTTTTTGATTCCCCTGCAGACAGCATTGAGATAACGCATACATTGCGTAACAGGGAAGGTCTAGTTGCAGGTGCTTTGAGGGCAGCCCAGTGGCTTTTTGAGCAAAAGAAAACAGGAGTTTTTACAATGGATGATATGCTTTCAGATATTATACAAAGGAGTAGTTGATGAATACGACAAAGTTTCAGGGCGCTTTTACTGCCATGGTAACACCAATGAAGGAAGACGGAGCTGTTGATTACGAAGGCTTTAGAAAGCTGGTTGATTTTCAGATAAGCGAAGGCGTAGACGGTCTTGTTCCGCTTGGAACAACAGGCGAATCATCTACATTGGATGAAGATGAAGAAGACCTTATCATTAAAATTGCAATAGAAGAAACAAAAGGCCGCGTGCCAATAATACTGGGTGCAGGCTCAAACAATACAAAAGACATGGTCAGATATGTAAAGCGTGCAAAAGACATGGGCGCTGATGCAGCCATGGTTGTAACACCCTATTATAATAAACCAAATGACGACGGCCTTTTAAACCATTTTAAAGCTGCGGGGGAGATCGGTATACCTATCATCGTGTATAATATTGCATCAAGAACAGCTTTAAATATCCCAACGTCTTTAATGGCAAAAATCGCTGCCATCCCCAATATAGCCGGTGTCAAGGAATCTTCAGGTGATCTAAAACAAATGTGCGAAGTACTTGATTCCATTGCAGCTCCGCGCAACAAGGGCAGCGATTATTTTACTGTGCTTTCAGGTGATGATCTTTTTGCCCTTCCCATGATGAGCCTTGGAGGAAACGGCATAATATCAGTAATTTCTAATCTGGTTCCTGCAAGGGTTAAGGCATTAGCAAAAGCCTGCTTTGACAAAAATATGGAACAAGCCAGAAAAATTCATTTTGAGCTTTTCCCCTTAACAAAAGCAGCTTTTGTGGAGACAAACCCTGCACCAATAAAACTTGCCATGAACTGGGCTGGTCTTCCTGCAGGTCCATGCCGGCTGCCAATGGGCAAGCTCTCAAAGGCAAGCGAAGAAGTGCTTAGAACTGCTCTTGTTGGAATGGGTATTGTCAAATAAAGCCAAACCAAAAGATGTATCATCGCTGGAAGCTCTTTTTTTGACACTTGGCTCAAGGCTTTTAAGGCCTGCGGCTTTTATCAGCACGATTTCTGTTATACGCAACTTTTTCCTGCTGCAGTACAGGGGAGCTGCAAGACCGCACTATTACAGGGTTTCTTCTGTTGACCATATACTTGATCAAAAAATTCCCTTTAAGCCTTTAAAAGTAAAAGCCTATGCTGATTTTATTTATTTTTTTATAAGAGCCTGCGGCTTATTGATAAAATACTGCAAAACCCTTGAACCTGGCAGGCAAAAAAAAGCCATGATGCAAATAAATGAGTTTGTAAAATCTCTGGGAGCAACATATACTAAGGCTGCAGAAGTTTATATAAAAAACTTTTCCACAACAAAAAGGCCAAAATACCTTTTGCGTTTTGAGTTTATTGTGATTCATATATTTGACCCCCATCTTATGTGCATACCAAGCCTTCATGTAATGGTTGTAATACTTAGCTTTACACGTTTACAAAAAATTCTGCAAGAGCTGGGTGCAGATGACTCTTATATAACATTAACAGAAGCATACAAAAAGCGTGCTCTTGAAATAACAGAAGCAGTTCTCTACATAAAACAGCACAGCATTAATTGTATATCCGCAGCCATGTATGCTATGAGCTGTTTTGACGATCTATTTCCAGAAGAAAAAGCAAAAGCCTTTGCCAAAGATATTTTTCTACATGCAAAAGACATATTACCAAAAGACAGGGAAGCAATAATAAATCATATCATTGAATTATACGGACAATTTTACAACCAGTATTTAAATGAAGGGCAAAAACAATCTGCCTGGTCAAAGCCGCTTTTGGATTTTTTAAAAAATACTTAAAAGGAGTTTTATATGAAAAAACTAAAAATGGGAGTTTTAGGATGCTCCTGGCATTATTCTTTGCGTGTAGCAACACCGCTTGCTTCCTCGCATTTAATTGAACCTTATGGAATAGGTTCCAGAGATTTGGATAAAGCCAAAAGCTATGCCAAAAGACTTGGGTTTCAAAAAGTCTATGGTTCTTATGAAGAACTGCTTGCAGATCCTGTCGTAGATTTTGTATATTGCCCCCTGCCCAATCATATGCACCTGGAATATATGAAAAAATGTGCAGATGCCGGAAAGCCCATACTCTGCGAAAAACCTTTGACACTTAATGCAAAGGACGCTGCAGAAGCAGCTGCATACTGCAAAGAAAAAAATGTTCTGTTAATGGAAGCCTTTATGTATCGTTTTCATCCCCAATGGGTCAAGGCAGCACAAATTGCAAGGTCAGGTGAACTGGGAACTTTAATGTCCACTGCGGGATTTTTCTCCTACGACAACAAGGATGGAAAAAATATTCGTAATATTGCTGATTACGGCGGCGGCGGTATTTTAGACATTGGCTGCTACACAGTATCAACAGCAAGGCTCCTTATGCAGGCAGAACCTCAAAGAGTAATTTCTGCAGTTAAGTGGGACCCGGTTTTTAAGACTGATGTTCTAACATCTGCTCTTCTGGATTTTGGAGACGGGCGTGTATCAACCTTAACAGTAAGTACACAGTTATTCCCATGGCAGCATGTCCGGGCAGTAGGAACCAGCGGTACCCTGGCAGTAGAAGTGCCATTTAACATGTACGGCGATATACCCGGACGTATCTTTGTCAGCGTTGGTCTTGGACCGCGAACCATCGATACAGAAATAGCAGATCAATACCTTTTACTGTTCGATGCTTTTGCCAAAGCAGTTACAGACAGCCATTCTGAAGCTCCCTTGCCTATCAGCGATGCAATAGCAAACATGGCTGTCCTTGACGCTCTTTTTGCCTCAGCAAAATCAGGCAACTGGGAAAATGTTGTAAAATATTAATTCTTAAAAGCTGCCCTGCACAGCCTGTCATTAATCGCAATGCCAAGCCCCTGTGCAGGAACTTGCTCTGCGTGTATAAGCTCAAGTCCAAGACTGTCAAGCTTGTGCAGCATATCAAATAAATTCGCAGCAGCTTCAATAAGGTCGCCATGCTTTGACAAAACCTTTATTCTATCGCCGGCATTGTCAGCATTGTCAGCATAATTACTATTCCCGGCATTTCCGCTCCCTGGCTCGCAAAAATAAAGGCGGCCTTCGTTTGGAAGCAAGGGCAGATTTGCAAGTTCATTAGGCTTGTGCAGATAAAGCGGTGTGCTGGGCGCATAATGGTTTTTAAGCTGGCCAGGTGATTTTGGCGCATAATGGTTTTTAAGCTGGCCAGTATTATTTTCCACAGACCCTATAAGAGCCTCGATCTGCTCACAGCTTATACCACCGGGGCGCAATAACGAATAAGGCCTTGCAGAAATATCAAGCACTGTTGATTCAAGACCTATACCTGTTCTGCCGCCATCCACGATAAAGTCTACCTTATCACCTAACATGGAAACCACATGCTCTGCTCTTGTGGGGGACAGGCAGCCAAAGGGATTTGCACTTGGTGCAGCAATGGCTCCTGTTGAATGCCTTATAAGTTTTTGCGCGATCTCATTGGCAGGGAAGCGGACAGCAACTGTTGAGAGCCCGGAGTTTACAAGGCCTGGAAGCTCTGGATGTTTGGGCAGCACAAGTGTTAAAGGTCCTGGCCAGAATGTTTTTACAAGCAGATCAAAATCTGCTTTTGCTTTTTTATCAAGCAATTCCCAGGACACAAGCCTGTCAAAGGCATTTATTTCTGCAATATGAATAATAAGTGGATCAAAATAAGGTCTTTGCTTTGCTTCGAATATTTTTGCAAGAGCTTTAACATTAAATGCATCTGCGCCAAGGCCGTAAACAGTTTCTGTGGGAAATGCAACAAGGCTTCCTTGTTTTAAAGCTTCTGCTGCAAGTGAAATATCATTATCTAAAGAAGAAAGCAGTTTCATTATTATAAATATAACAGGGCTTGACCTGGATAATCCAGCACAATATCAGAAGACTTGCCAAGTTCCAGCCAATCAGAACAAGCTGGATCATAAACCGCAGCTAAACCCATTCCTGCAAGCCGCACGCCTTCTACTGAATAAAAAGAATCTTCAAACACAACGCATTTTTCTGCTTTTGTGTTTAAGCTTTTGGCTGCTTCAAGCCAGAATGCCGGGTCTTTTTTATTCTGCCTGTGAGCATAATTGAATGAACTAAAATATGAATATATATTATAATGCGCAAGTATTGCTTCTGTGGAACGGGTAAAGCTATAAGTGGCTATACCAAGTTTAATATTTTTAGAATTAAGCGCTGCCAGTAATTCCTTTACTCCCTGTTTGAGCTTTGAGCCTTTTAAATAACGGCTTGTCAGTTCATCTTCCCATTGGTAAATAATTTCTTCGCAGCTAAGGTTTAAATTGTAATTGCGCCTTACATATTCTGCAGATTGATAAAGTGTCATGTTCCAGACATCTGTTTCAAGGGTTTCCCCTGGAATTTTATTTTTTAAAATTAACCAGTCACTGCATATATTAGTCCAAAGATGCATGGAGTCAATCAGGGTGCCGTCAAGGTCAAATATGGCTGCTTCATACTTATCAAAAAAACTCATGTGTAAAACCCTTTGGATAATATTACTTCAATCTTTGCCAGGCACATTCCTGTCAGAGGCAGGTCTGTCAAGAATAGAGCTTAATTCCATTGCAGCGTTTTTAATGTTGTCAAAAAAACCATTGTCAGCATCTCTTTGCGAAAGTATTGCTGAAATCACAGCAGCTCCTATAGCTCCGCTGGCTTTAACTTGTGCGATATTGGTTTTATTTATACCGCCAATTCCAATAACAGGAATTTTTACACAAGCAGCAATATTTGAAAGCTCCTGTGTGCCTATTACACTTGTGTCAGCCTTAGTTCCTGTGGCAAAGACCGCGCCAGCTCCTATATAATCAGCTCCTTCCTGCTCTGCCTTGATAGCCTGTTCCAGATTATGGCAGGAAACACCTATGATAAAGTTTTTGCCGCAAATTGTACGGGCTGCTGCTAGCGGGATATCATCCTGACCAAGATGCACGCCTGCAGCCCCAAGTGCAAGGGCTATATCAAGCCTGTCATTTATAATAAGCGGAACATCAAGCTTTGTGCAAAGTCCAAGCAGCTCTTTTGCAAGAAGAAAAAAATCCCTTGAGCAAAGTGTTTTTTCTCTTAATTGGACTATTGTTACTCCGCCTGACACAGCAGCTTCTACAGCTTCAAAAAGTATTTTATTCCCCTGCAAAGAATTGTCAGCTCCAAGCAAAGCCCTGTCTGTACAAAGATAGAGCTTAAGGCTTTGCCTTAGAGCTTGTTTGTCACATGCTGCATTCGTCATGACAAAAGACGGTTAAGGCGTTTGACGAAATCTGCAGGGTCATTAATTTTAATTCCCTCTACAAGCAGAGCCTCGTCCAAAAGCACTGTGGACAAATCCTTAATCTTTTCTTCGTCATCTGTTTCTTTTATTTTATGAACAATGGAATGGTCGATATTAATTTCAAGGATCGGCTTTACATCTTCCATATTTGTCTGCCCCATGGCCTTGAGCATGTGTGCCATCTGCATGGTAGGATCATTTTCATCAGCCACTATACAAGAAGGTGAATCATGAAGCCTGCGGGAAAGCTTGACATCCTTGACCCGGTCTCCAAGGGCTTTTTTGATTTTTTCGATTACAGGTTTTGCTTCCTTCTCTGCGGTTTTGTCTTTTTTCTCGCCAAGCTCCTCGTCTGCACCGGATCGATTAACAGCACGCAGTTCCCATGTTTGACTTTCTTTTTTGCCGTCGATCTCTGGTCCCTGCTTTGTGTAATTGAAAAGCGAAGGGATTACAATATCGTCGATCTCTTCGTCCATTACAAGGACTTCAAGTTCCTTGGCTTTGTATGCTTCCAAAAGGGGCGAGGCTTTAAGTGTAACTTCATTACCGCCTGTGATATAATAAATATACTTCTGACCGCTTTTCATTCTGGATGTATAATCAGCAAAGCTTGTCCAGCCTTCCACAGCGGTGCTTTTAAAGCGCACAAGTTCCTGCAAATCTTCACGGTATGTAAAATCGCGCAAAAGCCCTTCTTTTAAAGGTCTGTTGTACTGGCCTATAAATGTCTCCCATTTTTGCTTTGCTTCATCTGAGCCAGAGGCTGCGTTATCTGCCATAGCTCTGAACTCGGAAAGGAGTTTTTTTACAGAAGCGTTCCTGATATTTACAAGAATCTTGTTGTGCTGCAATATCTCCCGGCTTACGTTTAAAGGCAGGTCTTCAGAATCAATAACACCGCGTACAAAGCGCAGCCATGGAGGCAGCAGTTCCTTGTTATCCTCTGTGATAAAAACTCGTTTAACATAGAGTTTAACGCCGGATGTGTATTCAGCATAATACATGTCAAAGGGTGCTTTTTTTGGTATGTAAAACAGTGTTATGTATTCAAGGGTTCCTTCTGCTTTTGTATGAATATGAAAAAGAGCTTCGTCATCAAAAGAGCCGTAGCCTTTATTAAGCCCTTTGTAAAACTCTTTGTAGTCCTCGTCCTTAAGCTCTGTCTTGGATCTTCTCCACAGGGCAGTCCCGGAATTGACCTGCTCTGTCTTACGGGTACTTTTCTTTTCATTGCCCTTGTCATCATATTCTTTTTCATCAAAGCTAAGGTATATGGGGAAAGCCACATGATTGGAATAACGCTTTATAATGTCTTCGATAGACCAGCGGTTAGCAAACTCAAGGCCTTCATCTGTCAGATGAAGTATAACAGTAGTGCCATATTCGTCTTTTAATGCTGCATCTGCTGCTGACCTTTGAGCAGTATAATCAGTAATTTCTTCAAGTTCATAACCGTCCCTGCCGTTGCTTGTCCATTTCCAGGCTTTCTGTTCAGCAGCTTTCCGGCTTATAACTTCGATGTTATGCGCAACCATAAATGCCGAATAAAAACCAACACCAAACTGGCCTATAAGATTGGAGTCTTTTTTTGCATCCTCAGACAGCTTTTCAAGAAACGCCTTTGTTCCTGACCTTGCAATGGTTCCAAGCGATTCAGAAAAATCACTGTCATTCATGCCTATGCCATTATCAGAAATGGCAATGGTTTTAGCTTCTTTATCAAATGATATGTTTATACGGGGATCAAGGCTCATTTTTTTGTATTGGTCATCGGCCACAGTAAGGTATTTGAGCCTATCCAGTGCATCAGATGCATTGGAGACCAATTCCCTTAAGAATATTTCCCTGTTAGAATAAAGGGAATGAATAATGAGGTGCAGAAGCTCATTCACCTCGGTTTGAAACTGATGTTTCGCCATACAAGCTCCTTTGACTTGTTCGACAACAAAAATATTCGAACAGTTTTATTGTATTGTGGGTTTATTATAAAATAGGAAATTTACAAATAAATTTCAAGAGGATGTAAACCCTGTTATAACAATTTGACATAAATACGGAGGATATATGAACGATTTTATTGCAAATTACTGGAACGAATACATGCACATTCTCCCTGGTATAGGCCGCAGCCTCCTGGCTGCAGGTTTGATAATACTGGGAGGGAGACTGCTTATAGGTGCAGCAAGAAGAATGATCAACAGGGCAGTAAGTTCAAACAAATTAAAAATTGATGAAACCCTTGGCACAATTATACGTCTTGCCATAAACTATGCGGTGATATTTATATGCGCCATCATGATCCTCGAGAATTTCGGGTTTAACACCACAAGTCTTATTGCACTGCTTGGTGCTGCAGGTGTTACCATTGGTTTAGCCCTTAAGGACACATTAAGCAATATTGCATCCGGGATAATACTCCTTGTATTGCGTCCATTTAAAAAAGGTGACTTTATAGAATTCGGTGCTATCTCTGGTACGGTCAGGGAGCTGGGTCTTTTTGTTACTGTTATGGAAACAGCAGACGGTGTTTATATATCTGTTCCCAACTCTAATCTTTGGGGCCCTCCATTAAGAAATTTTTCAAGAAGTAAAAAAAGACGCATGGATATTTCTGTAAACATCGCACCTAATGAAAATCTGGAAAAAGCCATTTCAATTGTAGAAGAAATCAGCCGCGAAGAAAAACGCTTGTTACAAAATCCTGCACCCCAGGTTGTTATTCAACCTTTACCGGATGCAAGCGGGAGAAGTCCTGTTATTACAATAATACTGCGCACCTGGGTACCCAGCGATAAATTCCAGAATGTAAATCAGGATTTACTAAAGCTAATCAAAAAAAGGATCGAAGAAGACCTGCGCGCACCAGTTTCGTAGAGGACAACACTCGTTTATAGCCCTATAAACCAGCTCCCAGTTCAAAAGCATGTTTAAGATGCCTGTCCCAGTTAAGCTTACGTTCTTCAAGTTCACGGCTTGTAGCTTCAAATATAATCATTTCCTTTTGTTTTACACGGTCAAACAAACGATCATCAAGAAAAACTTTTTTCATGGCAGATCCTATGCCTGTCTCTTCAAAATAATCAAGTGTGTTTCCAGCAGAAATTAAAACCAGGGCTTTCTCAAGTGTCTTTATACTGCGATTGTCTCCGTAAGCAAAGCCATAAGTAAAGACCCTGTTAAACCAGCCAACAAGTTTTGCCGGAGCTTCTGACCAGAAAAGCGGATAAATAAAAACAATAATGTCAGAAGAATTTATTTTTTCCTGCTCTGCAAGAATATCAGAAGGTAAAGGAGCATCAAGCTTATAAAACGCTTCTCTTTTATATTCAGCTTCGCTCATATCAGAAATAAAATTCATATTATATAAGTCCGAAACAATATAGCTGTGACCGCAGCTTTCAAGTCCCTTTATAAAACTATCCCGTATATGCCATGTAAACGAATCTTCGCTTGGATGACAATATACAATAAAAACTTTCATACTTTTTATAATCTCCCTGAACGTTTTACCTGAAGGTAACGGTTGATAAGCGCAGGTGATAAGGTTTGAGAAGAAGTCTCAAGTGTAAGAAGTCCCATTCGCTCCCAGCTCTTGTAAAGATCACGTCTTGAAACAAGGTAGGAAAAAGCAGCGGCTGTTTCCAGTGCTTCATCAGCATTAACTGGATTGCGCCAAGCAAGGGATTCAGCATCGTTTTCCCTTAGGCTGACAAGCAAAAGCAGATGTTTTCTTTGAACACGTTTTAATATCCAGGAGAGTGATTCTCCGTCTTCTTCCCTGAAGTTACTTATAAGAATTATAAAACTGCGGCGTTTTAATATACCAAGCGCTTCTTCAAGGCAGGCAAGGGGTGAAGAAGGTGCAGCAGAACTTTTTAGATCATAAAGTCCGTTCATAAGTTGCGGAAAAGCACTCATGCCTTTTCCAGGAAAAAGCCATCGTGTTGTCTTGCCAAAAGATGCTGCTGCAACACTGTCACCGTGTTTAAGGCTGACCCAGGATAAAAGTAAAATTGCTTCAAGTGCGCTGTCAAATTGTGAACGCAGAGCACCTGTTCCGCCGGCAGCTGTTGACGAGAGCTCTGTCTTGTGAAGGCGGTATCCTGTGTCCAATAAAAACAAAACCTGCTGATCCTGTTCTTCCTGATAATCCCTGACAATGAGTTTGTAATTGCCGTCCATGCTGCGCCTTCTGCTGACAGCACGCCAGTCAATGTCTCTTATAGAATCTCCATCCTGATAATCCCTAAGGCTCATAAACTCAAGACCCTGACCGCGTCGCCGTATATTTTTAACACCGGTTTTTTCAAGAAGACCGCGCAAATCTGCTCCTGCCTTTATCTTGTTAAAGTCAGGGTAGGTTTTTCCATTACTTTCGCATGTATGCTTAACTTTTAATTTCCAAAATAGGCATGGGGAGGACAAGAGCAATTCAGTGCCCAAGAAAAACCATGCACCTCTTTCTAGCGGATAGATGGTATATTCAAAAACCGCAAAACTTTTTCCTTTTGAAAATAAACTTCTTTTTATACTGGCAGGAAAAATGGAAGTACCTGTTCCTGTAGATACAGAAGTACTCATAGATAAAGGATAAAGATCAAATAATTGTATGTTGAATGGTATAAAGAAAAAACCCGGCCTAAAAACATGCCTGCCAGATGTTGAAGAATCACTGCGGCTGATTATAAGTTTAACTTTTGTAGCCCCTCCCTGACTTAAACTTGAAGGAACTTCCCGTATTACTTCAAATCTCTCGCATAAAAAAAACAGTAAAAGAAAATCTGCAGATGCCAGAAAAAAAAGCGCAAGCCCTGAATATATCCAGACAATCAACAGGAATGGTAAAAAGTAGGCTGTTACTGCCAACACAAGCCAGGAGAATACAAAAATAAAAAGAGGTGGGCCTGGTTTCATTCCTCTGCTGTTACTCCATCTGATTTCTGGTTAAAATCAGCACGCGGTACATCAATAGCTGCACAAAGATTCTCGACGGCTCTTTTTTCATCAAGGCCTTCAAGCTCGCTTTCTGCAGAAACTGTTATGCGATGTCTCAATACAGGAACTGCCAGGGATTTAATGTCATCCGGGATGATAAAATCACGACCTTCCAAAAGTGCTTTGCCTCTTGCACAGCGAATCAGCGCAAGACTCCCCCTGGGGCCTGAGCCTGTTTCCATAACAGGATTATTCCTTGTTGCCGAGACAAGGCGTACTGCGTAATCGATAATGGTACTGTCTGTGCGTACGGATGCAGCCAGTTGCCGGAGCGCATTAAATTCTTTTGGTTTTAAAACAGGTTTAATACCTTCAAGTGAGAGCATGGCACCTGAACTGTTTTCCAAAACCCTTAAAACCATTTCTTTTTCATCATCAGCTAAGGGATAATCAATCTGAAGCTTCATTAAAAAACGATCTTTTTGTGCATCAGGCAGAGGATAAGTTCCTTCATGCTCAAAAGGATTTTCCGTTGCTAGTACCATAAAGGGGTCAGGCAGAGGATGACCTACACCGTCAAGGCTGACCTGAAACTCCTGCATGGCTTCGAAAAGTGCTGCCTGGGTTTTGGCTGGAGAGCGGTTGATCTCGTCAGCAATAAGGATATTGGTAAAAACCGGCCCCTTCTTTGTAATGAACTTACCTTCGCGTATATCAAGCATTATGTTGCCGGTAATATCACTTGGCATAAGGTCAGGTGTAAACTGAATACGCTTTGATTCGCCACCAATTGCCATAGCAAGAGCGCGTACTAGAAGTGTTTTACCAAGACCCGGTACTCCCTCCAGTAAGAGATGGCCTCCAGCAAGAAGTGTAATAAGAGCATGATCCACAATTTCCCCTTGACCGATAAAAACACGGGCTACTTCTTCCCTGATTTTATTACAAACTTCTGCCGCAGACTCTACACTGTAAATTTCCTTATTCATAAACGCTCCAATATGTTTTTTAGTATAACAACTGATTTTGAAAATTGCTTTATATCTTTTGGTTGACCTTCCTGGGTAATAATATACTCATTAATTTTATCATTATCCTGGTTATCTTTTTTATGTAACATTCGTTTTATCTCTTTTACATAAAGGGTTCTGTAGGCACCAAGTGCATTGTACCGCTTAAAAAACCTTCCTTCTGCAAGAAATCTTTCGGAAAGTGTCTTGCCTTTCACTTCAATATTTTCTTTTACTATACCAAAAACCGGAAGAGCTGCCCAAAAACCTATGACGATCAACACAGCACTGGCAATGATAATAATAAGAAAATTTCCACGCTGAAAAAATCCGCTTATAAGCCCTTCGGGAGCTATTTCTCCGCGAATAAAAAAAACTGATCTGGAATAAGACTCCATGTTTTTCTCTTCCTCTGTAAACAAATACCAGGCAAGTCTTGCATTTGGACTGCTTTCCAAAGAATTATTTTCCAAAAAACGAGAGCGTCCCATTACAATAATTTTTCCCTGACCCTGCTGGATCTCCACAAGTCTTATATAATCTTCAGCATCCCTTAAAATCAAAGAAGCATTTTCAGGTTCAGTAAATGATATATTTCTGCTGAATGAAGGTGAATTACTGTCATACAGAAAACTATATCCTTCTTCCGGGTAAAAAGCTTTAAGACCAAGATACTCAAGGAATTCACCCAAGACACTTTGCTCTGGCCAGAAACGGGAAAAATGCAGGGAGAGTATAAGTGTTAATCCGGATTCAACCCGCTGTAAAAGCAAGTCTATGGAATCTTTATCCCAGGTAAAATTATCAGACTGAATAAAAATAATATCTTCAAAAGAGCTGGTTATGGAATGATAATCCCCATTAATTTCAACCCTTACTTCATAACCATTGGATAAAAGCCAGCGTTCAAGAGCAAGAAAATCATTTGTCAATGCTTCTATTGATGGTCGGGTAAATTCTTCGTATTCAGCAATTTCAAAATATAAATTAAATATAAGTGCAAAAAGACCAAGTACAACAAGACATATTACAAAACCAATAATTTTATTGCGCATATATTTTACCTTTATTGTGCTGCATTGGTTCAAGACTACGCCCAAATTCAAGAGCTTTTTCAAAGCTACCCGGTAAAGGAATCTTTGCACCGTAGGCAAGAAGCACCCAATTATGCACCAGCTCGCCAAATTCTCCTGTTAAATATGAATCTGACGGGAAACGTTTGCAAACCAGCTTAAGACAGCCATATTCTGTCACTTGTTTTGGAAATGAAATACCAAAATAAAGATGGAATGAATTAAGTACACCACAAAGACATGCAGCCCAGGCTTTACGAAAAAAACCCTGCTCAAATAATACTTGCGCTTTTTCAAAGAAAAAATCCGGTCTGCCTTTTACAGTTAACGGATTGGTATACATATGTGCTTCTTCAAATACAATCGGTTTTTTGCTTTGCCTTAACTGATAAAGCCTAACAATAAGAAATACAAAAAGAGCAGATAAAATTACTATGATAAAAATGCGTAAGCCATGTGCAAGTGCTTCCCTCAAATCATCAAACCAGGGGTTCAAATCTCTGGGAAGCGGCTGTACTCTGGGCTCTCTAGGATTCTTTGGCTGAACACGATACGCAGGTCTTGTTCCGCCAAAATCACCGGAAGCAAGAACCTCTTCAAGTGTATCCATCGGTACTTCTTCCAAAGGCAAAAAATCTTCTGGAAAAAAAATTTTTTCTTCAGCCGCATTTTCTTCAATAAAAAATTGTTCAGCAATGTTATCGGCAATAATATCGTTTGCAGAAAGCGGAGTTGAAAACAAAAGCCCAAACACCAGGATCAACACAGAACCCAGAACTGCTCCGGACTTGGGTATGATTGCGGCAGCATTTGAATCTTTTTTTGAAAATTTTTTAAATAATAGTTCAATATCCCACCCTTCTACTTCTACACGGCTGTTTATGTAAATACCAAAACCCATGCATACATAAAGGCTGCCTACCAAAATATAGTTAATACAAAATGCAGCATAGATTAACAAAGGAGTCATGTCATGGTTTCCAAATAAAAGAAAAACCAAACTGGAAGAAAATAAATCAAACATAAGGGCAAAAAATATAATTTCTCCTCCAAGAAGGAACAGCTCCAGAGGCAGCCCTAAAGAACTTACCAAAGCACTAAAATAAAGCCCTCCCCGCGACAGGCTTTTTTTTCGTTCTTCAAATTGTTTGGGTTTAAGCCTTTCCATTAGGCGCAATGGCATGCATGAGCAGCGGAATGGGCTAAAACGGCGCCACAGAAGGTCTCCTGCAAGGCTGAAGAAAAGAGTATGTTTAAGGCCGCTGAAAAGTTTTTCTGTGTTGCCCTTAAAAAATCGTTTTGATATTATATGAAGGCAGAAGCGATCAAAAAAAGGCTTAAGCCACCAAATACCAAGCCATGGAAGCCATGTATTTCCAAAAGAAAAAAAATAAAGAGCAAAGGCTGTAATAAATACTGGCAGCGCATAGAATGGAATAAAAAGCAGGATGTTTTTTCTCCACAGCAGTATGCCGGAATCTGCTGCTTCCCAGACACTGCGCCTGCGCATTGACAATACACTGGCTTTCATTTGTACTTTCTCCTGGAGAATTTCCTGCCTGCAAAAAGAAAATAAAAAAACACAAATGCCCAGCAGAAAAAACCAGCACTGTAACGCAGAGCTTCTGGAAACTCATGCCGGGATGACCAGAAAGCTTCGATACAGGCGGCAATTAAAAGCATTATCGCAGCACCGGAAATCAAAGGCAAGGCGCTTTTCCCTGCTTGCTTGAGTGAAGCTGCACGGGAAAGGCCGCGCGTAAAGAAAAAACTATACCCCAAAAGCAATCCTGCCTGTGCACTAAAAACAATGGCTGTAAGTTCAAAAGCGCCATGCGCAATAATAAATGAAAAAAATGTTGAACTAAAACCTACATTGACAATATGTCCGGCAGCTGCTCCCAAAAATACAGCATTAATGCAGAGTATTAAAAGACTTCCGAACCCGGCAAGAACCCCGCCTGCAAAAGTCCTGAAGGCAAGGGAAATATTATTGTAAATATAAAAACCAAACATATCCGCATCTGAGCTTACATCCCTGGGTGTAAGATAATAATTGCTTTCAGGGTCATACATCCGCTCAAGATACCAGGCTTCATTCCCTCCCATGATCTCATAAGCTGCATCCGGAAAATTAATACAAATAAAAAAAACAAAAACTCCAATACCGTAAAAAAGCAATGCAGACACACCAAAACTGCGCCAATGGAAACGTACTGCCCTGGGGAATGTCCGAAGAATAAAATCCGCAGCTTTCTTTAAAGAAAAAGTACGATTGCTGTAAAGAAGTTGATTGCCTTCCATAACAAGAGTATTTAACCTGTCTATAACAGACGGATCAAAACCATTGGCTTTTGCAATATTAAGATCTTGTGTAAGCTCCCGAAAATGCTTTGGAAAAGAACCTGCCTTTTTTTTAAGATCCTTTCCGGATTGAATTATTCTTTCAAACTCATCCCAGGAAGCTCCCCTGTTGCTGATAAAGCTTTGCTGTGTCATATGGAACGTGCCATTCCCAAAAGGTATTCTGAAGAAGAAATCTCTGAAGGTTTTAGATTTTCTGCCCAGGGACGGGCAATCTCGTCAGCCCTGGCCTTACCCAATAAAGGGAAGCGCCGCGCGAACATCAAGAGCCCCTGTTTTTCTTCGTAGCTAAATTTACGCCACGGAACCTGCAGAGGGATATCCTTTAACCAGGGAATTGAATCTGCATTTTTTGCGCTTAGAGCAAAGCGCTTGGGCAGCCTTGAACGTGAGGCGTAAATTACAAGTGTATCTCCAGCCCAGTCTCCTATACGCCTGAATCCCGGACTAAACAACATGCACACAAAAGCTATAAGGTAAAGGTAAAAAAAACCATCGGCAAAACGCAGGAGGTTACGCAGGAAAGAAGAACCGGCACTGACTGGTGACCCGTCACTTCCCACAACCCTTATTCCCATAATGCGTTTGCCCGGTGATTGGCCATTCCAAATTAATTCAAATATAAAATAATAAAACCAGTTAAGCGCGAAGTTAATTAAAAAGAAAAACCAAAGCCCGAGAATATAGAAAATATTGAATGCCAGCACTAAAACAAAAAATAAAATATTAATAAGTAAATAATCAATTACCCAGGCGCATATACGAACAGGGATTCCCGCCGGGTAAAGCTCGTACTCTATGCCTTCCGGGGTCTGCATTGCGATCGATGTGTCGAGATTTTCTTCTGCAAAAATCCGGCTGCTCATTATCCGATTGCCAGTACCGCAATAAATATCATAATAAGTAAAACAAAAAAAACCGGAATTGCGGCTAATGCAATTATAAGGAGTATCCCATTAAACTTCCACAAGAATCTATTGTTCTTAAAAGCCAGTTCCAGTTCCTGCTCAGAATTGTTTTGAATAAACTTGCGAATCTTGTCGCCAAACCTATAGGTAAAAAGTGCCGGAAAAAATGTTAATACCCCTGCTCCGATAAAAAACAGGGAGTAAATTATCATAATTCCTCCAAAAGATTGAAAGAAAGCAGGAAAGTATTCCCAAGCTTCTTCAATTATATCAACATACGCAGCAGTAAGGGGCCATGAAAGTAAAGTAATAATCCCGCCTGCAGCATATAAAGCTGAACCAATGATTCCCATCACTCCAACAAAACGCAGCCAGGGTGAAGCACCGCTAAGGTTTTTAACCATAACTTCTGTCAGGACTCCATGCGATGTAAGAGGTTTTATTTCTTGCGGGTTTTCAGTTGGACTTTGGTAAGGGTTTTCATAATCAGACATTTCTTACTCCTTTTTTGCATTATGCTATAACATGGCGTAATTATCAAAATACCCTTGAATTAAAACAACCGGTGTACCCTTATCTCCTGAACCGCTTACTAGATCGCAAAGAGTGCCGAGCAGATCAGTGAACTGCCTGGGTGTAGTACCTTCAGTTGACTTACCCATCTGGTCTGGCCCGGCTTTTGCGCGTATTGCCTCTTCTATTGCCTTGCGTGCATCTTCTGTGGAAAGGTCAGCAAAATTATTATCAGCAAGAAACTTTAACTTAAGCTCATTGGGGGTTCCTTTTAAACCAGAAGTAAAAGCAGGCGCAATAATCGGATCAGCAAGCTCCCATATACCACCGACAGGATCCTTAAATCCGCCATCTCCGTAAACAAGAACTTCAACAGTTTTTCCTGTAAGTGATTTAAGGGATTTCTGTAATTTATTGACAAAATCTTCGCAATTCCTGGGGAATAATTTTACCTTCTCTTCTGTTGCTTTATTGGAACCCAATAGTCCATATAATGAATTAAATCCGCTGCCATTGATGGATTCTGTCATTAATTCATCAATACCAATGACTTTTTTTGCTCCTCTTTTGGCCAATAATTTTTTTGTTCTTTCCCTTGAATGAATGTCAGCTGCAATAATATGGTCTGTATAATCAAGAATGCGCTTTGGATCAGCACAGAGAATAATTTCGATATTATCTCCAAGCGATTTGTAGTAGGAAACATAATCTATGCCTGTAAAACGATGTGGTGTATTGGGGCCGAAATAGCGCCTGTAATCTGCTTCTGTAAGGCAGTCAGCGTATGGATTTAAATTATGGTCATCCACATCTTCCCAGGATATTAGCTGATTACCTACTTCATCTGCAGGATAATCCAGTAAAACAGTAATTTTTTTAACTCCCCGTGCGATACCTTTAAGGAGCATCGCAAAGCGGTTTCTGCTTAAAATTGGAAAAACAATACCTACATGATCAACAGGAAATTTAGCCCGTACATCTTGTGCAATTTGGTCTACAGTTGCATAATTCCCCTGGGATCGTGCTACTACAGCTTCTGTGATACCAATAATATCGCCGTCATTAATACAAATTTTCTCAAACTCTATTGCATCTTTTACTACTTTAAGGATGATAGTTTCAAGATCATCTGATTCACGTATAATGGGTGTTCTAAGACC
>Ga0099364_10005316_pt1 | contig 19148 bp, 17 predicted proteins | sample TergutTh196P3_FD_73070 | JGI IMG/M metagenome (GOLD analysis project Ga0099364, IMG submission 73070) | Microcerotermes parvus P3 segment gut microbial communities from Pointe-Noire, Republic of the Congo - Th196 P3 | ecosystem: Host-associated > Arthropoda: Insects > Digestive system > Gut ...
CAAACCCCACGCGAAAACTACCGCACCACCCCCGCAAGCACTCCCGCACAGCCCCACACAAGCACCCCCCGTAAATAAAATAAAAAGAGGAGATGGCGTATGATTTATGCAGAAGAAGTAGAACATATGTGTTTCGTCGCTAAAGGCGCGAATCACGGACCTGCCCCAATCCCGGAGGAAGGGAAGTGGGTCAAAGCAAAAGAAATCACGGACATCAGCGGACTTACACACGGCGTAGGCTGGTGCGCTCCGCAGCAGGGCGCCTGCAAGCTGACACTCAACGTAAAAGACGGCATCATCGAAGAAGCGTTGGTGGAAACAATCGGGTGTACAGGCATGACCCACTCAGCCGCAATGGCATCCGAAATACTGCCGGGCAAGACCATACTTGAAGCATTAAACACAGACCTTGTCTGCGATGCAATCAATGTGGCAATGCGTGAACTGTTTTTACAGATGGCGTACGGGCGCACTCAAACCGCGTTTTCGGAGAACGGACTGCCAATCGGAGCAAGCCTTGAGGATTTAGGCAAAGGTCTGCGCAGTCAAGTAGGCACAATGTTCGGAACAAAGGACAAAGGCCCGCGTTATCTCGACCTTACCGAAGGTTATATAAACCGCCTCGCGCTCGACGAGAAAAACGAAATAATCGGGTACGAGTTTATCAGTCTTGGAAAAATGATGGATTTTATCAAAAAAGGCGAGGATGCAAACACCGCGATTGAAAAATCCAAAGGCACCTATGGACGTTTCGGCGATGCCGCAAAATACATAGACCCAAGAAAGGAGTGAGCAAAAATGGCATTATTTGAAAGCTATGAACGCCGCATTGACAAGATAAACGGCGTACTCACGCAATACGGAATAAAATCCTTGGAAGAAGCAAAAGCAATATGCGACGAAGCCGGAGTGAACCCTTATGAAATTGTTAAATCCGTGCAACCCATAGCGTTTGAAAACGCAGGCTGGGCATACACCGTAGGCGCGGCGATTGCAATTAAAAAAGGTTTTCAAAACGCGGCGGAAGCCGCCGAAATCATCGGCATCGGATTACAGAGCTTTTGCATAGGCGGCAGTGTTGCGGAGGACCGCAAGGTTGGTATCGGGCACGGTAACTTAGGGGCTATGCTTTTGCGCGACGAAACAAAATGCTTTGCTTTTCTTGCGGGGCATGAGAGCTTTGCCGCCGCCGAAGGTGCTATCGGCATTGTAAAGAACGCAAACAAAGCGAGAAAAGAGCCCTTGCGCGTTATTCTCAACGGTCTTGGTAAGGATGCGGCGCAGATTATTTCTCGTATCAATGGGTTTACATATGTTCAAACCTTGTTTAACTATGACACAGGCGATATCAAGGTGGTAAAAGAAATAGCGTATTCCAAGAGCGAACGCGCCGCTGTGCGTTGCTATGGCGTGGACGACGTGCGAGAGGGCGTTGCAGTAATGCACCTTGAAGGCGTTGACCTTTCTATCACGGGCAACTCCACCAATCCCACGCGCTTCCAACACCCCGTTGCCGGAACATACAAAAAGGAATGTGCCGAACAGGGTAAGAAGTATTTTTCCGTCGCATCAGGAGGCGGCACAGGCCGCACCCTGCACCCCGACAATATGGGAGCAGGCCCCGCTTCCTACGGCATGACCGACACAATGGGCAGGATGCACTCAGACGCGCAGTTTGCAGGCTCCAGCTCCGTCCCCGCTCACGTCGAAATGATGGGCTTTCTCGGAATGGGCAATAACCCCATGGTCGGCGCAACGGTCGCAGTGGCAGTCGCCGTAGCACAAACGAGTAAATAGACTGAAATACAGGGTTTTTCAGAGGTCAGCCTTTCAGAGCGATGTGCTTTGAAAGGCTGATTTTTTGCCGTTTGACAACGAATGTCGCCGTAAATTTTAGCATGGCGACAAGATTACGGCGACACTCATACCCTAAACCCGCTTGATTTCTGGATTTCAAGGGGGCTAAAATGCAGAAAATGCGCCAACCGTTTTAGGCTGACGCATTTCTTTTTCATTCCAAAGAACTTTCTTGGATTATTCTTTCGCTTCATTGCAGACCGGGAATAGTTTTTCTAAAACGCCCGATCCCTTTTCTCTCATCTTTTCAGTTAGGTGCAAATAAAATCGCATTGTGATTTTAAGATTTTTATGACCCAGTCTATCTTGGAGATATTTCGACGGCGCATCGTTCTCCGCCAGCATGGTGGCGTGCGTGTGACGCAAACTGTGAAAATCAAACTCTGGATAATTCATTTTGTGATGAATAACCCCTGAGGTGTGCTGCATGGTTCGCGGCATAATGAATTCATCGTTCTCCCGGATGTTGATAAGCGAAACAGGATTGCCGTCGCCAGTAGTATTCAACTGCCGGTTTCCATTCTCATGATTCACCGTATACAAATCGGCATAGTAGTCTTGTGCTTTAAGTTGACGCTCCCGCTCTCGTTTGAGCAAATCCATGAAGTCCTGATCCATATCAATGGTGCGAAAAGAATTGTATTTCGGTTTGCTGAAATACCAAAGCTTTTTTGTTTCATCCCACTGCACTTGCCGGTTGATGCTGATGGTGTTTTCATCAAAATCTACATCATCCCAGGTGAGTCCGAAAGCTTCTCCCAATCTAAGAGCATCCTTATATCCGAGCATCATCGCCAACTGTGGCGACGATCCCTCCAGGAACCCTCGAAGATTTCGATAATGCGTTCCGGCGGTATGTAGACATGTGGCTCGCTCCGTGGTTTAAGCAGTTCGTTTCTCGGACTGGGAAGCATTACGTTGGTCATAGGACTGTGATGAATCATATCTTTTTGGACGGCGTAACGCAGACTGCCGGTAAGAATTCCTTTGATAACCGATAGTGTGTTCCGTGCGTAATGTTCTTCCGCTTTTTTGTTGATAAATTTCTGCATCACAGTCGGCGTCAAGGCTTTCAGTTTATAAATGCCCAGTTCCGGGTTAATGTGCAGCCGAATTTTCTTTTTGTAATTCGCGACGATGACATCCTTGAGATTTATTTTGCAATATGCATCCATCCACAAGTCAAGAAAATCGCTAAAGCTTATTTCCGAAGGAACAAAGTGCAATCCGGCTTCATTATATTCTGCCGCCGCTTTTGTTCCCGTTGCCATAGCTTCCGCTTTTGTCTTGAATCCGCTTTTGTATGTTCGGTATCTTTTACCGTCGACATTGGCAGTTTCAAATCCGTATTGCCAATAATCGCCGCGTTTCCTTGTCATAACTTTTCCCATATACATGACCTCCAATTAAAAGTATTTTCGATTTCTTAATAGAACTTTGGAAAAATCGCTCCATTCGTCATCATAGAAATCTACAGATAGTATGATTAAAATTGCATTTTCCAGAAACGAGGGGTTAATGTTGGGAAAAACGGCACACTTGTAGGACTAATCCGAGGCACGCTTACAGGGCCACTTTGCGGTGCATTAATAAATTTTTTAGCGCTAAAAGCCGTTCGGGATTTTTGATCAAAATGGTAACTTTTGAAAAATCAGTAACTTTCGAAAGTTATCCCCTCTTTAAGAGAAGGTTTGGAAGGATTGTTTAAAAGATACCCTCTTACTCATGATCTTACTTGGAATGCATACCTACGTTGTTTGAACAGCAATATAGCTCTTTTTATCTCATCTTAGTATGATTATGCGGCTTTTGTATGGATTTCTACCAATGTCCCTTCTTCCGACCTTTCTCTTCCTCTCTTTTTATCCGGCAAATCCCTTTTCTTTTATTCCTCATATCGGTAAAAGCGGGGAGTCTTTTTCCGGAAAGTAAATTTGAATTTGTGCCGGAAACTATATTCCTCATTCCGGCCCGCACGCGATGGAATGCAGAGCGATAACAGAAAGATTTTTCGATAACCTATTCTCCGGTGCTTCATATGTGTCATAATGCGGAACCATTGTCGGATTAGTGAATTTGTTCAAGAGCCGGAAGGATATTTTTTTATTCCGGCCGATACCGGAGTTCCTGCGTGAAGTGTGCAAAAAACAAAAGAAAACGATGTTCACCACAACACCGTCTTCTTTTGCTATGTCTAACCGATTTGTTTCGGATTTGAGTTTTCGTAAATGATTTCTTCTCTTTTATCTCGCGTTGCTTGTTCCATATAGAACCGGATTTGTTCTTCTTCCGAATTCCAAGTTTCAAGCGGTTCAAGGATCCGTCTCAATTCCGCTTTCGCTTCTTTGAGTTTGGTCTCTTTTTATTTCCGGTAGTCTTCTATTTTTATGATGATCGCCATCTCATTTCCCTTTCCTGCAGTTCTTTCCCGTGAGGGATAGTTCCATTATATTAGACGAAAACAGGAATACCAAACTCCCTTAGTGCTCATATTTTTAACCCTTCACTGTCATTTTTCAAAAATCAATCATGCTATCTCCGAAAATATTCCGAAAAGGATAAAACTGAGGAGGATATAAAAATGTCAAACAAATTTGAAACTGTCACAGGAGAAGCTCTTATGGATATGGACTTGTCGCCCGGCCGGATGATCGTGCACCAGCTGATTCCGAAGGGACTGCACATACTTGCCGGGGCACCAAAAGTCGGGAAATCTTGGCGGACACTTTGGCTCTGTCTGCAGGCAGCCAAAGGAGAACCGGTTTGGAAGCTGCCTACGGAAAAAGGAACCGTATTATATTTATGCCTTGAAGACAATCTCGGACGAATACAGGACAGGATGCTTGATTTGACGGATGCCGCACCGTCCGGCATTCACTTTGCGACAATGGCGGAAACTATAAGCGGTGGTCTTATAAATCAAATAAACGCTTTTTTGTTAGAGCATCCGAATACAATTCTGATTGCCATTGATACCCTGCAATGTATCCGCAACATATCCGGAGATTTTAATGCCTATGCAAATGACTATAAGGATATAAATTTGCTCAAACAAATTACAGACAAACACAATATCGCTATTTTGTTGATTCATCATCTCAGCAAGCAGGGCGACAGCGATCCGTTAAATATGATTTCTGATACCACTGGATTAACTGGAGCTGTAGACGGGACGTATGTGTTACATAAAGAATCGAGGAGATCCCGAACAGCGAAATTGATTGCGACTGGCCGCGATATTGAGGATATGGAATACATATTGGAATTTGATAAAGAAACTCGCATTTGGAAATTTATATCCGACGATTCGGACAATCCGTTCTATCTTTCTTCTGATAAAATTCTCTCTGAAATAGTTGAGTTCATAAAAAATGAAGGAAATTTTATAGGTACGGCAAGTGAGCTGATTGAAAAAATGACCTCAAGTGCCCGTCATCATGTTCTCGCGAAAAAGTTATCACAAAATAAAATGATGCTGAAAGATATGGGGATTATAGTGAACAATTTAAGAACGGGAAGCAGAAGAGAAATAACATTGAAGTATGAAACCACCTTCCTATGACGGCAAAAATGATAGTAGCTCGGTGTCTAATTTGCCGTCATAGCTGTCATTGCTGTCATGAAAACGAATTTCGATTTGTATTGACAAATAAAAATCAACATGGTACAATAAAATCCACAATTAAATCTGTTTGGGGTTTTGTTGATATGAATAAAAATATTGAATCACTTTTCAAAAAGAATAATGGGTTTCTGAAAGCCGCCGACCTGTATTCCGCTGGAGCGACACGCAAAGCAGTGTCGTCGATGTTGGAATGCGGAGATATAGTGCGTATAAAACGAGGCTATTATCAGTTTGCCAGTATGGACGAACCAAATGAAGCCGCTATGATTGTGAAGCTGTTTCCGGAAGCTATACTGTGTATGGATACCGCATTATTTCATTACGGATACAGCGATCGAACTCCTTTAGAATGGAATATGGCGGTGAGTCGCGGTATATCAAAATCCCGATTCAATTTGACGTATCCTTTTATAAAACCGTATTATATTGATGATAAACACTTGAATATCGGTGTTTCCAAAGAAATATTTGATGGCATTAAAGTTAAAATATATGATCGTGAAAGAGTCATATGCGATTGTTTGAAACATAAAAATAAAATGGATAGTGAGATGTTCGGCAAAGCAATCCAGGCATATTTGAACGAACCGAAAAAAAATATAAAGAATCTTGCGGTATATGCGAAGCATCTTCGTGTGTATAAAAAGGCGCAGGATTTGATAGGAGTGTGGTTGTAATGACGGATATCGCCGCTTCGGTGTTGGCAAAATTGCAAAATAAAGCGAAAGAAACAGGACGAAGCTATCAACTCTGTTTGCAATTATTTTGTCAAGAAGAATTCCTTCGCCGAGTATCACATTCAAAATATGCAGACAATCTTGTACTTAAAGGCGGTCTATTTATTTACACATTAACGGGTTTTGAGAGCCGTGCCACGGTGGACGTTGATTTTCTTTTACGGCAGCTGCCGAATACAGAACCTGAAATACTAAATATAGTGGAAGAAATTGCGGTGGTAGAAACAGGCAATGATTTTATAACCTTTCAAATAAAGGGTATATCACCGATTGCATTGCAACGTAAATATAATGGATTGAGTGTCGCTATAACAGGCATAATCAAAAATACAAAAACACCTTTCAATATCGATGTAGGTATCGGCGATATTATAATCCCTAAATCGGAAAAACGAAAAATTCCTACGCAGCTCGATGGATTCACACAACCTGAGATCAGCACATATTCGTTGGAATCTACCATTGCTGAAAAATTCGATGCGATTACAACCAGATTTGAATTTACAAGCCGCATGAAAGATTTTTACGATATTTATTATCTTGCATGTACATTTGATTTCGAAGGGCGAAAATTGCAAGAAGCACTCTTCGAAACCTTACAGAATCGTGGGACAAGCTTTGATCGGGACACTTTTGATAATATTGAGGGTTTAATCTCATTTGAAACTATGAATGCACGATGGAAAGCGTTCCTGAAAAAGATTAAGACACCAGAGCTGGATTTTAAGGATGTATTACATATGATACAAGCATTTTTGAAGCCGGTATTTGAAGCGGTGATTGATAAACGTGAGTTTTTCGGACTGTGGAGTTGTGAAAAGCGAGAGTGGAAATAAAACGAAAGAACATACATTTTAGATACTATGCGATAACAATCGGAGGAAAATTCTATGGCTGTTAAAAAAGCGAACTATACTCAAGTCTGTGGGCAAGCTACGACAGCTTGCGTGAAGGAATGGATAGTTCGCAATATAAAGATTATATTCTGACCCTCTTGTTCGTGAAATATGTTTCGGACAAGTTTAAGGGCGTTGCCTACGGTGATATTGACTGTCCGCAAGGAAAGCAACGTCACACAACGCGAAAACTTCATCCGCGAATGGTATCGGGAATTATTGAAAGAAGAAATAATGCGGCTACTCTCCAAAAGGGAAAAGATAACGGGATTGAAAGCCGCTATGTGGCAAACGAAATATATGACCACTCGCTGGGGAACGTGTAATGTGAAAACACAAAAGATATGGTTTAATTTGCAACTCGCTAAAAAAACGCCCGAATGCCTTGAATATATTATCTTGCATGAGCTTATCCACTTTGTAGAAAAAATGCATAACGAGCGGTTTGTTTCGTTGATGGACAAGTATATGCCAATGTGGAGAGAAGTCAAAGCCACGTTGAACGGCCAGACATTGGATTATATGGAATATTGAAATAATTAGAAGGGATAAATGTTAAAATTATGAGTAGAATTATTGCATTTCATCTTGAAAACACAAAAGAATATTATGCCCATGCGTTCCATTATATTTATAAAGATTTTGTTGATAACGAAGAATGGGCAAAACGTCATATAAAATGCTTTGAATGTGCATTAACATCTAAAGAAAACGAGTACCGCGAAGCAATTTACAAATACGAAACTCAAAGTACAGAGCATTTACCTTTTTCCGGAATTCTAAAACGAGACGATATTTTTTATTTTCGTGTAAATAATAAGCAAAATAATGATGTTATTAATATTCATTATTTTTTCTTGGCAAGTAAGCATATCGAAAAAAAATGTTGTCTTGCGATTATTCCGGATGATGCAACGGATAATACTGTGGAAACAAGCATTATTTCAAGTTATTTATTATTTGAAACTCTTGCATATAGCCAAAATAATGAATTTCAAATTATAGAAGAAAGTTTTAATGATAAAAAAAATCATTTTACCAAGTACAATATAGAGCTTTGTTCGCGTTCAAAAGAAAACATATTTATTCTAAGGAGGTTCATGGATAGAAGAACAAATAAAATATATGAATTGTATCCGTTTAGAGTTAATAAAAGAAAACTCACAATTTCACACAAATTTTTCCCACAGCTATTAATTGATAAAGATTGCTGTGGCAACCTTGAAACTACAGCAGAGCAATTGTTTGTATTTTTGAAAAACAAATGGGAAAATAGAAACAAAAAAAATATATTTTATAAAGATGCTTTATATTCTATTGCACTAAGGTCAAAAGAAATCAATCTTAGCGATGAAAAAGAAGTCGAAAAAAATAAAGTGATTGACGAAGGTGAAGGGGCAGAAATTAAGGCGCATAATGCTTTTCCCTTGCCAGAAATTAATTTAACTCAAGATGTTTTAGCGGAATATTGTAAAAAGTGTTTGGAAAAAGCTGTTCCTGGAATCCCTCGAACGCTTAGAGGGGAGTTGCGAAAAGAATTTATTAAGAAGCAAGAAGAAATACTTTATTTCCTTGAAATAAAATCAAAACTTACGTCAACATTTGCGTTTTGCCTCTTTTTAGAATTTTGGAGTTTTATCAGCGAAAAAAAGGATGAAAAATATTTTGATGAAGACGGTTTCCTCACAGAAGATGCGCGAGATGATTTGCTTACAGACGCACAAGATTATGCTGATGGAGTCTTACAACTATTGGATAATGCCGTAAAACATTCGGAATGGAAAGAAGGTGTTCTTTGCCTAAGAATCCATCATACCGACGAAGACAGGCATACTGCAAATGATTCTCGGGATTATTTAAAAAATAGATATGACATTTCTAATTTGTATGATAATAATTATTATTTAGAAATTTTAATTTCTGATTATAATACAAAGTCCGACATCACTCGAACATTTATAAACAATATTGAAAATGATACAGAAGGGGATTATGAAGTATTTCCTGAATTATTAAGAAAAATAAAAAAATTCAAATTAAATGATCTTTTTAATTATGAACGTGAAAGAGATACTTGGGATAAATTTTACAGCAAGCCTAAAAATCTTATTTCTCATTATGGGTTGCTTGTATTCGAACATCTTGTCAATTTTGCTAATGGAAAGTTTCGCCTTTATTCATCAAACGTAAATATTATTGAAGCGGAAAACATTTATTATAGTGCTGAAACGGATCAAGTTAATAATACTGGTATAAAATCTTCGCAAATACATATTCCAGGCACGCAGTATGAAATACTCTTACCTATCGGACTTAAGCATAATTCACGGTTGACAGGACTTAATGCTGAATTATCATTTAGTAGAGAATTGAGCGAAAGAAAAGCTACTTTTATATCTAAAGAAATATATAATTTTATTACAACAGATAACAACGAAAAGAAAGATAAAATTGATATATTGCATAGTAGAATTACTTCGGAGTTTCAAAAACTTCGAAGTGAAGAATTCCCATGCTTTGATGTGAGTGAAATCACTACGCCGTTAATGACGGAAGTGATGACAAAAGCTCTAATTAAAATTCTTGGTACAGAGGAATTGAAAACACTTACACATTTTGCTTTTATTAATGCGACCGATGGGTTCTTATCGGTTTTTATCAGAGTTTTTTCGCTTATTTACTTGAAAACCGGACAAAATTATTTGATGGAAAAACGACAAGTGTATCTATGTTCTCGAAACGCTGAAAAAGAAATTGTTTTTTATGGAAATTCCCTGCATGACTCTGTAAAAGCGACTTATGAAATATCCTCTTTAGATAAAGGACAACCGCTTCATGAGGTTAAAATTTTGTTGCGTGAAGAGGAGAAAGCCAATGAAACGATGACTGCTGGGGATGAACATCCTGTAATTGTTTTCCCTTTTGACTGTGTAATACCAAATTTATTTTGTGAAAAAGTCGAAGCGGATCTTCACAGAGATATTCGCGAAAACCCATTTGGGTGTTGCTTAAAAAACACACATATGCGAATAGGTTCAAAAGTTCATACACATGGCAATTACTATGAAGCATCATTGCTGTTTAGCTTTAACAATTATGTTTCCCGGTTTGCGTATTTTCTCATTAAAAAATCAATTGAAAAAATAGAAGCTGTTGCCGCAAACGAAGAAGCTGTAGAAAAAATTGTATTGATTGGATACGAAACATATTCAGAGAACCTTGTAATTACTATCAAAGCCCATTTGAAAGATTTTGTTGATTTGCCGCAGGGGCTTGAAATTGATTACATCATATATAACGAAGCGAACAGAGACAATACCTTTAGCCGCTGGAGGGAAGTAAAACCGGATCAACATACACGATTTATCGTAGTAGTGCCTATCGGAAGTACATTGACTACGCATGATAAAATCGTTTCGGATTTGAAACGCAAGGTGGAATCCGAAAACCAAGGAGCATGGTTGTTTTCATACGACTATATTATCCAGCATCATTGTGTTGTTTTAATCCGTAATGAACGGCAGAACGAACTACCGGATGCTGCTGGACGAAGAGGTCTGGAAAAAAACTTCTGGGATAAAATAGAAAATGATCCAAGTGGAGGATATGTCATATATGACGGTAATATAGGCACCGGCAATCGTATTGATTTTTTTATTTGTGTCAGCAATGAATGGTATTTGCCTAATGAATGTATGTATTGTTTTCCAAAGCCAGATGATATTCTGGCGGAAGAACCCTTAATCCAAGCAAACCGCGCATCAGTGGTTCCTATGATCATGTATGGGAAAAAGAGCAATACACCTAAACTTCCATACCTCGAAACATTTGCACAAGACGAAGAACGCTTCAAGCCTTTAGAAAAAGGTCTTTGTTATGGACATATTGTTCGTGATAAGGATAATCACTTTGAATATTATTTTGAAACCGAAAAAGTGATAAACGCCATCATTGAAGATGAAAACAGAAATAAAGAATTTAGAGATCAACTCAGCAACTGGCTCGATATCTACCGTACAGACGAACCTTCTTTACCCGATATCCACAATTTTATTGTCGCTCCCTTACATGATACAAACGCGACATTCGTATACAAAGTCAATGAAATACTTAAAGCAAAACAGATAATTTGGTTGGATACAAAGCGCGAATACCGTTCTAATATTGAAGCGAAATACAGTAATCTTCGAACTCTCTACGATAATTTGATGAACGATGCACGGATTAGACAAAAAGGAGCCGAAATCAGATTCCATTTTGTAGACGATACAATTGTGACAGGTTCCGCATTCTATCGTGCGATGAGTTTACTCAAATCCCTGTTTCCAGCTGACGCTCTTAATGAAAACGCTGAAGGTGTAAAAGTTTGCGTATTTGAAAGCGTGATCCTACTAATTAACCGATGCTCAGAAAGCACTAAATTGAATTATACAAAAAAGGGTCATTTTTACGGTCATGTTCATTTGGATATATCTTCCATGAGAAATCATTGCGATGCATGCGTAGTCTGTAAAAAATACGATGATTTTAGAAATATTATTGACTCAAGTGCGGCAACCTCCGCACTTTCTGCAATTGCTTTAATCGAAGCCAAAAAGTTCAAACCTCATGATGCGCATGATTCTGAAATTGAATCTTTGCGACAACACGGCTATTATCGTCTAATAGCAACGCAACGATTTAATAATAAAATCTCATCATTGCACGATGAAGAGAAAACATATGATGTCAAGCAAATGATTTGGAAGGAACTTGACGATATTTGTGCAACAACCATACCACTCTACGAAATCGAGGAAAGATTTTCTTGTGCAATCAGCGTTATATCAAAACCCTTCTTAACATTTAAAAAAAGTGTTTTAAATGCTGCACTGACCGTTATTCTTGAAATGATTGAATATTGTTTATCGGATAGAGCTATAGGGCTTCAAGGTGAAAATCAAAAGAGAGTCAAAGCATTTATTGATAATTCTAAAATTGTGCTTCCCGATGGCAAAAACGTCCAAAACGAAAGGCTCATCAAACTGTTTTTCGAGTGCTTGGCTAGTATGAATTCAACATACCTTATGAGAACTCATACAATTAATTCCGTGCTTTATTATTGCCATACAATGGGAAAAGATAAAGCAATGGACTTTATCAATAAATATGCTTTTTATATTAAACAGGTTCTTTGTTTGAGTAAAAAAGATAATCTCAGCGTATGGCTTGAAAAATTACTTATCCAAAATGAAGAACTTTACCCCAAACCCAATTCGGGAGAAACCGTTGAACATCTTGGTGATCTTCTCCCGGAATTGAATTATTTATCAACTCTAAAAAATCTGCTTCGTATGGAAAATACGGATCCTATTTGTGACGCTTTGCGCGAATGTAAAAAGGCGTTTAAAAAGAAGTGCGTATGGGAACAAGATCAAGCGGCAAAACCTCTTTTAGATGTGAAGGAGCATGATGGTACGCTTAGCTGCTTTGAGAAAGTGGCTGAAGAAACTTTAAAACAATACTTTTGTAATACTTATCGAGAGTTCGCCAGTATTTATAGTACAGCGTCTGATGCGAATAAAACAGGCAATCCGAAATCATTTGCTCCAATGCTATATTTAAGCTATCTGCTTGATCAAACACATTTATTTTTCGCAGACAAAGAAACTGACTTTTACACAAAAGTTTTAAAACTGTCAGCAGAAATACTTGATGTGAGCGAAAAATCGATAGGGTTGTTTGTTTTGATAAATAGTTCATCAATGTATCAATTATTACCGAAACCTAGCGAATCAGCAGACGAAATGGAAAAACTAAGCAATTTTGTTTACAATGCAAAAGAATCCAACAGAATCCTTTCACCTATAGGAGACACTTTATTTGTAGAAAAATCAGAAACAAGTGAAGATGCTATATTAAAATCACGATTAGCTGCAATAAAATTGGTCAATAATGAAAGTAGTGATTCCGATATTAATAATGCGGAATTTTATCTCGCTTTTCGGATTAGTGAAGATCATTTGCAAAACGATGATATCGTTATGGAGAACATGATCATTAAAGCGAGAAATTTACTTTCGATGAGGAATGGACTCGTGAAAAGATTATCCGCAGATTATGATAACAATGTACTCCAAAACTATGTTGCTCTCCAAGAACAAGTTCGAGCTTTGGCCAATGACAGATCAGGCAATCATATACCATTTGAAAACATATTCAAAGAATTTACCCGTATCGTAGAACGTACCGGAGAACTGATTGTCGAATACAATCGCGAAGAAATCAATAAGATACCAGAAATTAAGTCACTTGCACATTCTTTAGAAGTAACGGTTGACGCTTTGATAAGCAAACTTTATGTTCTCGGTGTTTTTAATCAATTGCCGGAACCGCTGATAGACGAAGATATAAACCAGGAAAAATATATTGAACTACCAATGGCTTTAAATTGTCTAAAAGATTTAGACCCCTTGTTTGATTGCTTTACAAACAAACAATATAAACTTAAAATAGAAATCAATCCCAAAATCATATCGCAGCAAATATATCTAGTCGAAAATGCTTCGCATCTTTGGCCGATGATGCTTATTGCATTAATGTTAAATGCACTATATCATGGTTATGAAGAAGACACGAATATTGTCAATTGTAAAATTGAGCTGTATCCGGATAATGATGCTCCGAAAGTAATTCGTGTTGAAAACCGTTACTTAAAATCTGAAAAACGGTTGCCTGACGGAATTACCAGAAAAGCACTGGTTAAGTTTTTCGATATGCTGACAAAACTTGACGGTATCAAAATTGACGAAACACAGTTGGCTGGTTTAGATGGAAAAGGCAATAAAATTTTTTATTACAGAGTAGATATTCCTATAACAGAAAAAGAGGGAGAATAGCACAATGAAACAAATACTTTTTATCGACAATAACGACACGGATGTCGAGAACACCAAAAGAATTTTGGGTGGACTTAGGGATGGTGCCGACAATCCTTTGTACGGGTTTCTTCTAGATGCGGCTGGAAAAAACTTGGGAACGACAGGTATTCTTAAACCCAATCAAAGCAGGAATATTGATAACATACGTGATGCGGCCGTTGAAATAATACATGATAAAATTGATAATTTTGATATACTGCTGATCGACGGGTTTCTAATCGGGTACAAGGTAGAGGGGTATAATCCCGCCAGTTTGCAAATAATTAAAAATATTATTGATGATCTGGATCCAGCTTTTCGGAATAAAATAGCAGATAAAAAAATCTTTCTCATTACGGGTTATGGGAATAGGAAGAGATATATTACATATTCAGAAATTTACGCTGACGATACTTACAAAAGACACTTTACACTACTATTTCGGCCGGCGATTTTTAAAGAAAAAGACGGAAAAATGGACGATTGCTGTTTTCAGGATGAAAATCAAAATCCAAACACAAAAAAATGCAGTTTGTGGGACACCAAAAAATATTCCGGGAAAAACGGTGCTCATAAATGCACAAAAGAGGAGTGTATGTTGGATATATTCCAAAATAGCATATAATAATGAGGAGGTAAAATATATGTTAAGTTATTCATCGCATCATTCGCACGATTCAGTCCCCGCGGATTTAAAGAAATTCCTATCTTTAAAACATCAACAGTTTTTCCATTATACGGATTCTTCATCTGCTTTAAACATGTTGAAAAGATACAATATAAACGATAATAAAGAAGCGGAATCTTTAATGAAATGGAAAGATACATATCTCAAACTTTGGGCGACACATTTTTGCTATTTGAACGATAGCGAAGAATTAATAAGCGGCTTAAAATCTTTTTTGCGTGAGTTTGTTAAGAAACGCAGAACTATTATAACTGTACCTGATAGAAACCTCAATAAGATAAAAGAAAAAGTAGAATCATTTATTGATTCTACACACGATAAGTCCTGTGTGCGAAGTATGGCGTATTATCCGCTTTCTTTTTGTGAAGATGGAAATCTTTTGAGCCAGTGGAAATGGTACGGCAAAGAGGGTGGAGTAGCCATTGAGTATGATCTTGGTCGATGCATGTTCTCCGGCGATAAAATGTTTGATAACAGGATCCCATCCGAAGGGTTTTTATATGATATTTCATACAAAGCTTCTGAACATGAAAAAATATTTAGTGAATACATTCGAGATCGAAATACCTATTGGACAGTAAATAAAATGTGTGACAGAGTGGCTGAGGAAGTATGCCTACTCTCTTTGTTCATGAAAAACAAGTCTTTTGAAGAAGAAAAAGAGAGTCGGTTGTTATTTACGATAACGAATCCCAATGAACCGAAAAATCTCAAACCCATATTATGTTTTCGTAAAAAAGGGAATTTTGTTGTTCCTTATATTGAAACAAAAATCTATATTAAGCCCCGTGCTACGGCGCCGATTCGATCAATAACTATCGGTCCAAGCGAAAATCAAGATTTAACATTTGAACTTTTCTTTCAATATATTTTGGCAAAATTCCCATCAATCAACAATAAAAATGAAGGGAAAATTACAGAAGAAAACGGTTGCACATGTATACAGGTACACGGCATAAAACTTCGTCGCTCAAAAACGCCATTTCGTGGTTAAAATAAAAAATATATGCAAAAAAATTTACACCTCCACTGTCATTTTTCAAAAATCCATCACACTATTACCGAAAGCAGTATGATGAAGGTGCTAAAGATGGTGATTGCTTCGAACGAAAAATTATTATACACGGTAAAGGAGGTGTCCGAACTTTTACATACGAACCCGACGTATGTATACAACTTAATCAAAGCCGGGGTGCTGCCGGTTTTGAAACTTGGCTCATACAAAGTAAGACGAGAATAGCTTAACAAGTTTTTGACAGACTACGAAGGAAAGGATCTAACCGATCCAAGCAATATCAGGATAATCAATTTCAACGATGCGGCTGTTATTGGGTCGTAAAAGAGGGTAAGGATTGGCGGCATGTCGCCATTTTGTCGCCCTTGCACAAATGATTTGACAAGAAACAAAGATAAATGAAATCAAACATAGTGATGAAATATCCGGGCAATGTCCAATAACCCGTGAATAATAGATGATTACAAGCAATGGCAAGTTATAAAAGAACTCAAAACGATGTCCAAAAATCGAATGGGCAACAACCCCATGGTCGGCGCGACGGTAGCCGTGGCAGTCGCCGTGGCACAAACGAGTAAATAGACTTAAATACAGGGGGTTCAGAGGTCAGCCTCTTGAAGCGATGTGCTTTGAGAGGCTGATTTTTTGCCCAAACACGTCCTAAAACCTGTTTTTATGTCCCATTTGTGTCCTGACTTTATAAATCAGCCCATAAACCAATCCTTTCTCTCGGTTTTATCAAATCATAACTGTTGCCGACCATCCGCTTCAACTCATTTTCCGATACATCACCACCAATTGTGATGCCGAGCCAGTGAGTTTTGTTCATATGATAGGCTGGTGAAATGTCAACAAATGCCCGCCGCAGAAAATCCGCTTCAAACGGGTCGCATTTCAGATTGACGCAGAGCTTTCCGTTGCGTTTGTAAATATGAGCGAAACCCTTTTTGTTTGTTCGGTGGCGCATGACCGTCCATGCGCCGTCACCCGAATGAGCCGCGCCGTCATCGAAGGGATAATCCTCATAGACGGCAGGGAGGGTCAGGCAATAGTCGATTAACTCTCGTCTTGTCATGGCTTCTTCCGCAGATATTTACGCTCAATCAAACTTATAGACTGCTGCGTAGGTGTAAGCCAGTCCTCGTAGCATTGCTTGTAAATGCGCGGTATCTTTTTCAAGCGGTAATTCATATCATCCAAATCAAATGCTGCCATATCAAAATCATCAACTCCAAGCCATTCGCTAAACTGCTTGTAATCCTCGCCTTTTTTCTTCTTGAACGCTTTCGTTAAATCCTCAAGACCGCCGACACCACCAACGTCTTCAACGATTCCGAAGCCTGCCCCGTCAAGTACTCGCGGCAATTCGCTTCCGGGCAAATCTTTGTCCTTAAACACTTTTTCAAGGGTTAAGGATACCCACCAATTGTTGCCGAAGTCATAGTTGAAATTCAGTTTTTCGCCCGGTTCGCTTACGGCGTGACGAAGTTTAGATGTGGTTGCATCATCAACACGAACATTCCTATTCGGGTCGCTGTATGGTTCAAAATCCTCATCAAGTATTTCATATCGCAAAATGAGATTGTCGTAACACTCATTCGCCGTTGTTTGCGATATATCGGGGCATTTTTTCTTCATGTATTCCGCGAAATTATCGCCTTTCGGCACTTCAATCGCCATTAAGTGGCTTGCCGTCATTTCAAACAGCACTTGCAAGATATAACCGAGCCGTGCGACGGTTATGTTATCCGTCACTTGAAAACGCCGCCATATCTTCGGTTTATAATCGTCTAACTCTGCGTAAAATTGATAAATCGGGTGACTTGCCATAATTATTCTCTCCCTTGTATTTTATGAATTGCGATATATGTTAGTTTTCCGTTAATTCGTTCTGATTTCATCAAATCAACACTCGTCACGGTTTCGCCGAACGGTTCAATCTGCCACGGCTTAGTGTCGGGCACGACTTCGCGCCCAAGCGTGATGTGCGGGTGGTACTTGCGTCCGTCCATTTCAAAGCCGCAAAGAGCGAATTTATGCTCGATTTCACGTTGTAAATCCATAAGCGGTTTATCTTCACGCAGACCCGCCCACCAAAGCGTACCGCGTGAAAATGTTCCGATCCGCTCGACTGTTGCTTCAAAAGGTACGAAAGCGACTGTATCGAGAATGGCTTTTATTTTATCCAGTTTCTTCGGGCTGCACTCGCCGATGAACACAAGGGTGAGATGTAAATTATCGTCCAAAGTAAAGTTCCCGCGTCCCCCGCGGGAGTGCAGTTTATCGCGCAAGGAAATAAGCTGTGCGCGGGTTTTGTCATTGAAATTTATCGCAATGAATAGGCGCATTGTCAGCTTTCCTCCCTCAGTTCCCTTTCTATAAGCGATGTAGCGATATAAAACGCTTCAATCCGCCGTTTTGTCAGCGTGTGCTGTGATGTTCCCTCATTGAGTTTCAATATTGCTTTTTCGCACTTTCCGATGGTTGAGTTTATTGAGCGCAGGGCTTCGCGTAGTTCGTGTTGCCTGTCGGTATCGCCATTTTCGCCGAGATACTCAAACCGTTTCACAATTTTGCCGTCAATCTCAATCGGGTTATCCCACATAGAGAGAGGGCGTACCCAAGTTCCGTGTTCACCGTAGAGGGCTTTATAAATGACCATATCTTCAAGGGTTTCGCTGTGCTTTGCGAAACCGACTACTTCGTATTGATTGCCTTTATAGTGGCGGTATACGCCGAGCGGGATAGGGTTCATATAATCACGCATCACCTTTCGTATGTTTCTCAATCACAAACCCGCACCAGTTATCCGCATACTGTAACAGCAACGTCAACGGGTGTTCATTCTTTGCAACGGAGCGGTTATCATCTACATACTGACCGTCGTGGTATACAATCGCCTGCGCTTCATCCTCGGATAGATTGATATAGGGTAGCGCAAGGTAAAGGCTCCGTATCGGCACACTAAGGTAAGTGAGGCCTTTATTGAAACTGTAAGGATATGTCGCTCCATATCCAAATTGTTTTTGGCGCGGTGTTGGTTCGTTTTTCAGATATTGCGCTCCTTCCGGAGTACCCGCTTTCCCTAAGTCATGCAGTAATGCGACGATATCGCAGGATTCGTCCTCGATGCTCGGATAAAGGGTGTCTTTTATCCGAAGCAAGGTTTCAGCCACATTTACGGAGTGTTCAAGCAACCCATGTTCCCGGCAAAGATGAAATCGGGTACTGGCGGGGGCGGTCAACCATGCGGTTTTGGTTTCGAGAAATTCCATTAACGCAACAAAGTCATCAGCGCGGCGCGTGACTTTCGACTTTAACGCTTCGTATCGTTTCCTTAATTCGGTATCCATGCTCATCCCCCGTTATTCGTTGATTTTATCTGCTATGCTTTGAATGACAGTCATAAGGCTTTGCATTTCCTCATCCGT
>Ga0099364_10005317_pt1 | contig 19147 bp, 11 predicted proteins | sample TergutTh196P3_FD_73070 | JGI IMG/M metagenome (GOLD analysis project Ga0099364, IMG submission 73070) | Microcerotermes parvus P3 segment gut microbial communities from Pointe-Noire, Republic of the Congo - Th196 P3 | ecosystem: Host-associated > Arthropoda: Insects > Digestive system > Gut ...
TCAATTCATCATAATTGACTCCGTCGATTCTTCGAATTCATAATTGACATTAGTATGTATAGTAACACCGTGAGGGCAATACCACCAAAACCAAAGCCGGCGATGGAAATCACTGCTGCGATAAGTAGTATGTAGCATAATTCATTGCCTTTCCATTTCAGCGACTTGATTTTCAGCGAAAACATAGACAACTCTGAAACGAGCAGGAGTGATGAACCCATGGCTGTGACTAAAACAAAAAGAAGTATGTAAAATGAAGGGACTTCGGGAGACCGGATGGAGATGAACTGCGGAAAGATGCCGACGACGGCGTTTCCTTCGACAAGCAAGGAGATGCAATAGATAAGCGAAACCCAGAACAAGGCATGTGCCGGCACGGGTAAGCCGATAAACGAGGAGGTTTGCCGGTTGTCGTTATTAAACTTAGCCAAGCGCAGTGCAGATAACACAGGTACGGCAAATGCTGCAAGCAAAAAAACTTTTCCTGCAAACGGATGGCTCCAGTCAAGCGTTTTTTGTGTACGGTCAAGGAAGTCGAACAACATCATTCCCGGCGCTACCCCGAAACTAACCATATCGGCCAGCGAATCTAAGTCTTTTCCAATAGCAGAATAAGCACGAAACAACCTGGCGGCGAGTCCGTCCGCAAAATCGAATCCCGCTGCAATCAAAATGGCTGTCATGGCGCCTGAATAATCACCCGTGAGCGCTTCGATACAGGCATAACAACCAAAAACTAAGTTAGCGCATGTGAGCAGGTTGGGTATATGTTTCCGGATTTTCACGTTGGGGGAGAATAATCGTAACTGATTTTATGCAGACGGGCGATTGGAGTCTGATTACCGGTCACTTTTTGGTCGATTTCCACCAACACTTCAGTACCCGGCGGCAAAAACACATCCACCCGTGAGCCGAATTTAATAAATCCCATTTGCTCGTCGACATGGCTTGGGTCGTTCTCTTTGGCATACGTCACAATACGACGCGCCAATACGCCGGCAATCTGCCGTGCCAGTACATCAATGCCGTGCCGTGTTGTAATGATAATGGTTGAACGTTCGTTTTCGGTACTGCTTTTGGGAAGATAGGCGGCTTTGAAGTTGCCTTTCTGATAGGAGACATGTTTCACTATCCCATTAACGGGAAACCAGTTGGCATGCACGTTAAAAACAGACATAAAGACGGAAATCTGCAGTCGTTGCTCGTTGAAATATTCCCGTTCCATGACTTCTTCGATTGCGACTATTGTTCCATCGGCCGGGGCAATGACCAATCCTTCGGAATCGTAAGGAAACCGGCGCGACGGACTCCGGAAAAAATTCAACATAAGCAGGAAATGCCCTGTAGATAAAGAAAGTATCACATAGAAGAAAGTTCCTTTGCCTATCGTATAGTAGAGAATCAGATTTACGATAAACAAAACAGTAAAAAGCGACAACAATAATCCGGTTCCTTCTCTATGGACTTTCATTTTAATTTTTATCCGATAATTTTTAGCAAATGTACAATTTATTTTGATACTAACCGACAACCGGCACGATTTTATTCATTTCGATATACCATAGATAGCCTTTTACGTTTGGATAGCCTGATTCACGAACGAGCGATATGTATTTTTTGACTTGTTGCCGGTCGTGTGTGTTTTCCTGTTCTCCAAATTTATAGTCGACAATTATCACCTGTTCCCGATCGAACATCATGCGATCCGGACGATAGGATTGGCCGTTGCCGTAAAGGATTTCCGTTTCGTTCATCACCTGCATCGAGCCATCAAACCATTTGCTGATTTCAGGCAAATCCAATAGCTGATCAAGTCGTTCAGTCAATTCGGCTGTTTCCTGTTTGTCGATTTCGCCTTGTGTTTCTTTGTTTATGATTGCCTTTCGGATGTCGGTTTTGGTTTGGATATTGCTTAATATCTCGTGCATCAGGATGCCATATTTTCGTTTGCTGTTGTCCATATAATTTCCGTGACGGTGCAGCCGGAGGAGGATACGATTGTCGGGCAGGATGGATGGAAGTAGTGGCATGGGTGTTTCTGTCGTTGTTGAATCCAGAGCAGGAGCAGAATACTGCCGGTCTCCCCATTCGAATATCCCTTCTTCGGAATGAGGGTACGGTAGGATGGCTTTTGCAATAACAGATGTCCCGGTTTCGCTCGATATGACGGTTTGTAATGTATCATAAATTAATTTGGACATGGCTTTTCTACGTTTGACCGATTCATTGGGCATGAAAACGATCAGTTCTTCTTTGGCGCGGGTGAATGCCACATAAAGCGCATTCAGGTTATCAATGAATGCGTGCAGTTTCTCATGGTAATAGTCTTCGGCAAAAAGCGTTTTATTCAACTCTTTGGAATAGTTGACAGGGATGATATGTAATTTGTCGAACGGCGCTTGCTGCGGATGACACCACAGGATAGAACCGCTTTTCTGGTCTATATCCCAGTCGCCGAAAGGGATAAGGACGACCTTGAATCCAAGCCCTTTTGATTTGTGAATGGTCAGAATGCGAATGGCATTCCGTGAATCGGGAGTCGTAATTTTTTCGTTGCACCCGGACTCTTTCCACCATCGCAGGAATTTATCGGTATCAGCCGATTCTTTTCCGGCAAAGGTTACTGCCAGGTCGAGAAACGCCTGAATATAAGCCTGTTCGTTTTCGGGAAAACCGGCTTTGAAAAGACGGTATATTCCTTCGACTGTTTCATAGAAAGAGCGTTGGGAAAGTTTTTTTATTTCTGTGATAATCTCTCCGGGAAAATCGGACGGTATTTCCTTGAATGTATAAATATTGTTTGAGACAGCATGTGCTTTGGCGTGCATGGCGGCAAAAGTCATTAGGGCAAGCTGTTTAAGCGTCTGATCGTGGGGATGATTCAGGTGGTTTAACATACTGATGATAAAACGCACACTGAACGAATTGCCGACAATCAGTGCATCTTCCGATATAATATCATATTTCCATGGGGAATCGGAATGGGTTTCCCTGTAAGTAAGCAATGTATTGGCCACTTCGACTCCTTCGGCTTTTGTACGTACAAGGATTGCCATATCCTGCAACGCATATCCCTGATCCTGTAACTTTTCAAGCAGTGGAGGAAGGCGGTTCATGGCTTCCTGTTTCCAGCTATATTCGTCTTCATCCTGCAAAAATTCGATGCGGACATGACCTTCGCTTGATTGACGGGGAGGCGATACGTATTGAAAACTATGCTGGTAGGCAGATATAATCCTCGAAGCATACATGGTTTTTTGTTGCTTATTTAAAGCGGATTCTTCGAGGCCTTGATTGAAAACTTCCTGTAAAAGCGCAGGAGCCACTGTAAAGAAAGCATTATTAAATTCAACAATCAGGCGATGGCTACGCCAGTTTTCGGTCAATGTTTGTTCGATAACCTCTTTCGTCGAAAAGTCTTTTTTGACCTGTTCGTCAAGCAGCGTCCAGTCCGAATTGCGAAAACGGTAGATACTCTGCTTGATATCTCCCACGATCAGATTCGCTCGCCGGTAAGCCAAGCTTTCCTTGACGAGCGGCCGGAAATTACTCCATTGCATCCTGCTGGTGTCCTGAAATTCATCAATCATAAAATGCTCAATGTGTGTCCCGGTTTTTTCATAGATAAAGGGGGCGTCGCTCCCGTTGATTACCTTATCTAATAGTTCGTTCGTGTCGGCTATCAACATCCTGTTTTTTTCTTCGCGCCAGGCATTGATATGCTGCAAAATATCGGTAAGGATGCCGAGTGTATAATAGTGGCGTATGATTTCTTTGGCTGTATGGTAGTTTGTCAGGTTGGAGAAAAAACGAACAGTAAGCAAAATGCAATCGTTCAGTCCGTTCGCAAATGCGTATTCGATTCTGCCAATCACATCCGGTTTCGTAGTTTTGGTAAAGCATGCATCGGGGTTGTCTGCCAGATTTTTGAAGGTATCAGAAGGCTCTTTCATCTCTCCTTTCGCCAATCGCTCGAAGAAGAACAGTGGAGAGCGTGTGTTTCCCTTGAAATCGGAAGGTTGTAAGTTGTGTTGTCGCAGAACAGAAAGCCCTGACTCTCCGATACGTTTTGCTTCGGTTTCGGTGCCATGGATCATTGCGTACAAGGTGTTTTGATAATCGGCAAGCGCTTGTTTGTCGGTAATATCTTTTTCCAATTCGCGGCTGTATGATTTGTATTTTTCTTTAAAAAGTTCGTCGGCCAATTTCTTAATTTCATCGCGAAGGTCCCATTTTCCCCCTTTTTCGACTTTGTCGGCGCTGAAACGAATCAGCCATTGCAGCAATTCCCTGTTTTCTTTCCTGTCCAGATCGGAGAGGAGATTGTCGATAGATTCTGACAGCACAAGGTCTTTGTCCATTTCGATTTGGTAATTGCCGTGTATGCCTGTTTCGCGGACGAAAGCGCGTATGATTTGCTGGAAAAAATGGTCGATCGTGCTGATATAAAACCGGGAATAGTCGTGCAGGATATGAATCAGGATGTTTCGTGCTTGTTGGCGGATTGTTTCTTCTGTTTTTTGATGGTTAATCATAAGCGATGAGAGAAAAACGGATGGCTTGCCGGATGATAAACGATGCAATTCGTCGATAATCCTGCCTTTCATCTCGTCGGTAGCTTTGTTTGTGAACGTGACAGACAGGATTTTGGCATGTACATCGACGCCGGAAAACAATAATTGTAAATATTCGCCTGTCAGAATATGTGTCTTGCCGGTGCCGGCCGAAGCGCGATAGATTGTTAGCATGATCTTGGGGTTATGCGTGTGTTAAATATTTTAGCCCAAATTCATCATCCAATCACACGACTTCTTGTATATCCTTCTTTGACAAGAATCTCCAGTATTTTTTGCCTGAAATCACCTTGGATAATGATTTCGCTGTCTTTGGCTGAGCCTCCGACGCCACATTTGACTTTTAGTATTTTTCCCAATGCAGTCAGATCGTCATTTGTACCCCGAAAGCCTGCAATCAGGGTTACGGTTTTCCCGCCCCGATTCCGTTTGTCTAAGGAAATGTATAATAATTGTTTGTCTTTCGGAAACGTTTCTTCTTCCGTATCATCCTGTAACTGATACTGATAATCAGGATTGGTAGAGTATGTAACTCCCAGCCGCTCTTTCCAGTCATTCTTTTTCATAACCATCCGTTTGGGCGGTAAATTTACAAAAAGTTTTCAGTTATTTTTGCTGATAACTGATAACTATTTCATATCTTTGTCCCAATCTATTAATAATAATTTAAAAAAATCATGAGAAATGTAATCATTATTTTCAGTTTGTTGTTTTATACAACACTATTTTTTGTGCATGCCCAAAGTAATCAAAGTATCATTGCACCCGGCGCCACAATTGAAAAGTTAGCCGACGGTTTTAGTTTCACCGAAGGCTCAATAGCCGATAAAGACGGGAATGTGTATTTTACTGATCAACCCAATGACAAAGTATATATATGGTCGGTTGACGGTAAATTGTCAGAGTTTGGTAGTTTTGGCCGTGCCAATGGTACGTATTTCGACAATGAAGGTCGTCTACTCACATGTTCCGATATGGACAACGAACTTTGGTGTGTCAATATGGATGGAAGTTATACGGTATTGGTTACGGACTTCAACGGGAAAAAGCTGAATGGCCCCAACGATGTATGGGTACATCGCCAAAGTGGCGGAATTTATTTCACCGACCCGATGTATAGACGCGACTATTGGACGCGCGACCCCGCCATACAGCAGGAAGGCCAATATGTTTACTACCTCACCCCCGACCGCAAAACTCTTGTAAGAGTAGATACCAATGTGGTACAGCCGAATGGTATCATTGGTACGCCCGATGGCAAAAATTTGTATGTAGCTGATATTGGCGACCGTAAAACGTATGTATACGACATCCAATCTGATGGTTCGCTTGCCAACAGACAGCTATTCTGCGAGATGGGATCGGATGGGATGACCATCGACGAACAAGGAAATATTTATGTGACAGGACGCGCCGTAACCGTTTTTAATCCGAAAGGAGAACAAATCGAACAAATCACAATAGAAGGCAAAAGGTCATCGAATCTCTGTTTTGGCGGTAAGGATATGCAAACCTTATTTATAACAGCGCAAGATGGTTTTTATAGTTTGCGTATGAATGTGAAAGGGGTTCGCTGAAAATGGATTATAAGTCGAGAAGATTCGGCAGGTTAACCATTGTAAAGGATGTAAACCCCCATTTTTCGCTATAAAATGGGGGTTTGGGGTAAGTAAAACTCTATTAACAAAAAAACGGTGAAATCGTGTAATTAACAATGCATAGGTCGTTGTTTTTTAAAACACATTCCATCTTTTCCAATAAAAACAAAACCTGCTAATACGAGGTTCCTGATCGCATTGATAGTGTGTAAACCTTGGGGCCAAATTGTTTCCCCTTAAAAAACCTCGTCTGGATAATTTGCGGTTCATTTTATCAAACTATTAACATTGATAATGTATCTTGTCGATTACAGACTCCAACCACTACGATATTCGTAATGGAAGTATTCATTGGCTTCCGGACAGTTGGCGATCTTCATGTTAGCAGCATCGTATTCCAGCGTAATGTTGAGACGTTGAGATACAACTGCGATGTTGGCAAGTAGCATGATTTCATTCAGTTTGGCTGCAATCTCAAAATCATTGGCGGCTTTACGGCCTTCCTTTATGGCTTCAATAAAGTCTACATAAACACTGCTTGGACGGTTCAATGTCTTGGGTGGTTCTCTGAAATCCGGATTTCTTGGAATCAATTCGGGAGCCGCTCCATGTGTACCGTGCATAATCATCCCTCTATCACCGATATACAGACATTCCCGTAGTGCACGTTCAGGTTCTAATCCTTCGGGGCGGGGCGGTTTTAATCCACCGTCATACCATGTAGCCTTAACCGAAGGCATATTCCCGCGAGCAGGAAATTCGTATGTTATCAATTCGCTTTGGGGAAGATAGTCTTCACTATATGGAGATGACTTTGCCTGTATCTTGGTTGGCATTCCTAAGTTAAGCGCCCATATCGGTGCATCAAATATATGAGCGCCATAATCGCCCATTGCGCCAGTTCCATAATCCCTCAAGCCGCGCCAGTTGAAATGCACAACATCAGGATGATAGGGTTTTTGGGGAGCCGGGCCTAACCATACGTCATAGTTCAAATTTCCCGGTACGGGAACACCCTCCGGCCGTGGATAGTGCCCTTGCCTCCAGGTTGAATTGGGGACGTTCGTCCACATGTGTACTTCACGAACATTGCCAATAGCGCCTGATTGTATCCATTCAACCGTTTGTATCATTCCTTCCGCATTGTGTCCCTGGTTACCCATCTGTGTTACCAAGCCGGTCTTTTTAGCCAGGTCTGCTAAAAATCGTGATTCGTAGATCGTTTTAGTCAGTGGCTTTTCAACGAAAGCGTGTTTACCAGCTTTCATTGCATAAGAAGCGATAGCTGCATGTGTATGGTCAGGTGTAGCAATCAATACAGCATCTATTTCTTTTTCCTTGTCGATCATTTCGCGAAAATCCTTGTATTTCTTGGCATTTGGATATCCTGCAAGGATATGGGCTGCATAATCATGGTCAACATCGCACAAAGCATAAATATTAGCGTGCTTGAATGTAGGTGGAGCTGGGTCGACTGACTGAGAAGGGCGTCTTTCTACAGGAGGCGGTTGAATACCTGAATACGGTTGTAAGAATCTTGTGTATCGAGTGCCTGTGGGACTCTGGATAGGTACATCCGGCGTAGCAATGAGTTGAATGTCAGTGCCACCTCGGGCGCCTACGCCAATACCTGCAAGGTTTACCAAATCACTGGGAGGCGTATAACCTCGCCCCCCCAATACGGAACGTGGTACAATGGTCAATGCAGCAGTTGCAGCCATTGTTCCCAGAAAGTCTCTTCTTGAGAAATTCAATGGATTTTTTTGTTTGTAATTCATGTTCTTTATGTTTAAAAAAAGTTGATTTTTTGCGCTCAGGCTACCTCCAGCTCTCGTTTTGAACTAAAAGTCCTTCCATGGTATTAATCTCATCAACCGGAATCGGCATCATTACCCAATTATCTACATATAAGGATGTGGCAAATTTAGACAAATATTGTTTTTCGAATGTAAGATAGTTGTTAATTTCAGTTCCAACAATACCCCAGCGCGTCAGGTCATACCATTGATGACCTTCCAGGCCAAGCTCTATTTTGCGCTCGAAACGCAGTGCAGTTAAAGCGCCTTCTTTGGTTGCAAACTGCGATTCAGGCCAAAGTCCGATCCGGTAATTACCTGCGGCATTTACTCCGGTTTTACCGTTTACCTTGTCATCAAAGACCCACGACGAAGTAGTAGGCGACATATCAGCCGGATCGGCAGCCTCTAAATACCAATTCGCTGCACGGGCGCGTACCTGATTCACATATTCACGTGCGCCTACCCAGTCGCCTGTTTCTATCAATGCCTCTGCATACCACAGTAAAACGTCGGCATAGCGTATCAAGTGATAATTTTTGGCTGTTGAACCGGCTGCAGTAGTAACACTCAACGACCCTTTGTCTGATTTTTTCGGCTGGTACTTCTTGTTCAGGTATGGACCTCCATTAGAAGCTTCACGTATCCACCCGTCGACTGATGTCGGAATAGTCCAATCCCAATAGGGTACACCCATACGTCCGATAGACACATCCACTCTTGGATCCATATAAACATTGAGGTCTGTGTTTATCATACTCAGGTCGAACGTTGATAACACAGGCATATTGCGATAAGAAAGATCCAGGTAGGGGAGTCCGTTGGCATCGACAATATGAGTCTGAACCATATCATAAGAAGGTTGAAAGAATCCATATCCGGAGTTCTCTAAAGCTCCGACCATAGAAATCCAAGGACCGCCGTAAATTCCACCGGAATGCGTATTCGTATTGACCTGAGTACCGGATATAGCATACTGAATATCGAAAACAGATTCGCCTGTCCAATCGCTCACTGTGGCAACCCAGAGATCTTCATAGTTATCTGCTAATCTGAATCTCGTACCGTTATTATCTTTGCCCGATACCATGATTGTTTCAATAAGCGATTTTACTTCCACCCATTTATTAACAGTACCATTTTTCCCGTTGTAAGGTGACGATCGATACATCTTCACTTTGGCTAATAGCGCTGCGGCAGCCCATTTATTGGCATTTCCTTTCTCTTGCGTCCAGGTATCGGGAAGATTATCGTAAGCATATTGCAAGTCGGCCTCCACTTTGTCCCAGATATAGATATAGTTGCCGGCATCGTCGACATTCGACACCAACGGATTCACCGACGAGGCATACTCTTCAGTACCTACATAAGGAATGGCTGCTCCAAAAAGTTTGATCACTTCAAAATGCCATAATCCGCGCACAAAACACGCTTGTGCTATTGTTTCAGTATAGAAATCTTTCGATTGGCCTGAATAACCGCTAAGTTCATCTTTGATTTTGTTAGCCATTGAAATCACGACGTTCGCTTTAAGTACACCGTAATAACAATACTGCCATTTTGCTCTCAAAAAGGTGTTGTCAGTTGCAATGGAATATGTTTCCAAGTTCATAAAAGGCGGCTGGTCGGTAAAGGTAGAGCCTTTGTTGGCGGTTCCACCCATAACATCGCCGTATGGAAAATTCGTGAGCGACGTGTTTGCATAGTTTCCATACAAAGCTGCATACATTGATGTAATAACCTGGTCGATACCATCGCGCGTCAGGAATGTTACTTCGTCGGTAGAACCTACCGGACGAATATTCAGCAAGTCGTCGCATGAGTTCATGACAAAAGCGACTGTAATAAATAAAGAAAGAAATATCTTTTTCATACTGTATAGTTTTTATTGTTATACATTGTTTTTCTATTAGAATGATATATTAACACCAAGAACATATTGGCGCGGCATCCCATATGCTCCAGAGTCCACTCCTCTGTTTAATTCGTTTGATGAACGTACTTCAGGATCCAAACCCGGATATTTTGTCAGTGTAAACACATTAGATATTTGTACATAGATTCTGACTCTTTCTAAACCCGTACTCCTGAGTATATTGCGTGGAAGTGTATAACCCATTGACAAGGTACGCATTCGCAAGTAGGATCCATCATCGACATATATGGAGTTTGAAACTGTTCCTGCTTCAGCTCCTTCATTGTTAGCCGTAACCCACAATGGATAGATTCCATCAGGATTGTTTACCGGATGCCATGAATTGTCGCGTCTGTCTTTTGAATAAGTACTCTGCTCAGCGCCATAATGGGTATGATACATATAGTTTTTAAAGATCTCATTTCCCACAGAGAAATAGAACTGGGTAGACAGGTCGAAGTCGCGATACATGATGGATGCATTCAGGCCACCAGTGAAATCGGGATGCGGATTTCCGATAATGGTACGATCTTCAGCAGTAATCTGCCCATCTCCATTCACATCTTCTATAATATAACGTCCCACCCAGTTTTGGGGGTCATAAGTGCCCCGCGATGGCGCTGCGTATGGAAGAACTGTTTGTCCGTTCGTTTGATAATTCAACACATCATCCACGCTCTTATAGACACCTAACACTTTGTAACCATAAAACATACCTACCGGCTGTCCTTCTGTCGTGACACTAACATTGTTTAGACGGCTGGAGGTGAAAATATCGGCAGAACCCATACGGATCACCTTGTTGCGGTATGTCGAAATGTTAGCGCTAAGATTATACCGGAAAAGCCTTGTCCTGTCGCTCCAACCTACAGTGATATCAACCCCCTTGTTACTCATATCGCCTATATTGACTCTTGGTAATGTAATATTTCCTGCCCCCGCCAAAGCCGACCAGTTAGCCTGAACAAGCATATCTGTTGTCTGACGGGTAAACCATTCAACACTTGTAGTCAATCTTTGATTGAATGCTGTTACGTCAATACCCAGATTGATTGTTCGCACGGTTTCCCATTTTGCACTGGCATCGCCCAAGGCGGTGACGCCATATCCAGTCCAAACGGAAGTATTAACGCCTTCTCTATCATACAGGTGGGTGTTACCTGTTCCATATTGAAAAGCCCAGTTGTAAGCATTTTCATTACCTGTATTTGAGTTGCCTGTAGTTCCAAATCCTGCACGGAATTTTAAGTCGTCGATAAAGCTTTTGGTGGATTGCATAAAAGCCATATCCGACACACGCCATGCAACAGAAATGGATGGAAAAGTACCCCAGCGGTTTTTCTCGCTGAACCTTGACGAAGCATCCCGGCGAATTGATCCATTCACGATATAGGTGCCTTTGTACGAATATTCCGCACGACCGAAATAGCCAAAAAGACCCGTATGGGTGGACATAGAACCTGAGTTAGACAAATTGGCAGAAGAGCCGTTACTTAAAGTCCATGTATTTGGATCATTTTCAAAAGCGTAATCTATACGGGAGGCTGACATGGTTCGTCCTATAACATTTTCATTAATCGCTTCTGTTCCAACTGTCATATCCACCTTATGATCCACATTGAAATATGTGGAATAATTGACCGTATTTGTCCATTGCCAGGTCATACTATGACTTGCAGTTTCTGAGTACGAATTATTACCAGTTCCTTCTTTGTTGTACATAATGGTTACCGGCGAAAAATTGGTTGACCATGCGCCATTAAGACTTGGAGCAAATTGCGTCTTGATGGTTAATCCGGGTATGGGTTTCACTTCTGCAAATACAGAAGTCTGCCCTCGGTATTGGCGACTTGTATTTAATGATTGTGAATATGCAGTAGCCACCGGAGTACTAGCTCGCCCGCCTTCTGAAGATTGCGAACCTGCAAAATTTACACCGTCTACTGCATAAACAGGCACCCATGATTTAACTCCATATGTTTGTGCGTGTACACTTCCATAGCTAATATCTCCTCTATCTCCACCATTTTCAGAAGCCATCAAGTTGAGGTTAGCGCCTATAGAGAGATATTTCGTCGGATTATGTACTATATTGACACGCAATGTATAGCGATTCATAAAAGACGACTTGAACGTCCCTTCCTGCAGTGATACGCCAAAAGAGATAGAGTACATACCCTTCTCTCCATTGCCTCCCAGAAGACTTAAATTGTGATTCTGTATTATCCCTTTTTTGACAACCAAGTTATACCAGTCAGTACCTTTGCGCGCCTCTTCCTCAGAATAACCCCTATCAAGCATATCATAATAAGCTGATTTCGCCCAAGAATTTGCTCCGTTGGGTTGGTATGACGCCACCCAATTGTCGACACTCCCCCATTGGTCGATGATTTGCTGTCTTGAATAGCCGGCTGGTTTGGTAGCGTATGGCATTGTAAGTTTATCATTGGTGTCAAGCTCGCCAAACTGAGAATGTGAACCGGGTTCCAATCCAAGAATATCTCTTTTGTTGATCATCCCCTGTGCCACAAATTCCATATCCTCCCATCCATTTAAAACGTCATATCCATTATTAGCCATAGTTGAAATACCAAAGTAGCCGTCGTATGTGACGCGTGCACTTCCTTCTTTCGAACCTTGTTTGGTGGTGATAAGAATTACACCATTAGCGCCTCTGGCGCCATAAATAGCAGTGGCAGAAGCATCCTTCAAAATGGAGAAGTTTTCAATATCATTCGGATTAATTGCATCAATGGATACATTGGAAATGCCATCTACGATTACTAATGGACCGGCAGCGCCGGTATTCACAGAGCCGACGCCGCGAACACGTATCGTTGTCGGAGAACCAGGAGCGCCGGTAGAGGAAATATTCACACCGGCAGCTTGCCCCATCAGCGCTTCAGCAAAAGTGGTTACGGGTATCTCTTTTAAATTATCCGCAGATACGGTAGTAATAGAACCGGATATATCTCTTCTGGCTTGAACGCCATATCCGACCACCACCACTTCATCCAATGTCCCTACATCTTCAATCAGCATTATATCAAATTGTGTTTGAGTTCCAACATTCACTTCCTGTGATATATATCCGATAAATGAAACCTGTAAGACGGCATTGGCCGGTACATTCGATATGGTAAACTGACCGTCAATATTTGTAACAGCGCCATTCGTTGTCCCTTTCACGATGACATTGGCGCCGATAACCGGACCGGATACATCGCGAACTACACCGGTAATTGTCCGACCTTGCTGTTGAGACGCTGAAACTGCAGTCGGCGTATTCACTTTTGCTTTACTTATCAACACATACCGGTCATTGATTTCAAATTCGTAAGTGGCCGGTAAGATTTGTTTAAGAACCTCATAAATATCCGCATTCTCAATATGAATACTTGTTTTAACCGAAACGTCTACCTGGTCATTGCTGTAGAAAAATTCAAATTCGCTCTGACTGCGAATCGAATTAAATACTTCTTCCAACTCCACATTATTCAGTGACAGTGTCAATAATGTGCGCTGTGCATAACTGCGCTCTCCCCACATAAAATTGGCGCTCAATAAAAAGCAGAAGAAAGCTACATACAAAATACGTAACAGTCTTTTGTAATCCGGAAATTGTTTTCCTTGCTTAAGATACATTTTTCTCATACATTTCATTTATTTAAGATTGGTTAATAATAGTGAATATTAATACAATATAATTTTATCTCCTTCATTTCGACAATTGATTTCCGTGACAATTTGTATCCGGTGTAAGAAATCGTTTAATGGTCGTTTTTTCTCTACGCTTCCTGTAAATCGCATGGTTTTAATGGCGGGTTTTTCATATTCAATCTCAACATCATACCATCTTTTTAATGTAATAAGTATTTCATCTAACGGTTGATTGCTGAAAACATACTCACCTCTCATCCATGCAGTATAGTTGTCCGTATTTACTTTTTGGATGGATATTTCATCGGAGTATTTGTTGATGCTGAAATTATTCCCGGAACTTAATGTATACGTTTCCGGTTTATTCGGAACATTGATTTGCACGTTTCCCTCTACTAATGTAGTATGAATTGATGTGTTGTCTTGATAAGCATTTACATTGAATGCTGTTCCGGTTACGGTAATTTGCATCTCCGCCGTTTTGACAATAAAAGGTGATTCGTCTTTTTTTACTGAAAAATAAGCTTCTCCAATCAACTCTACCTGGCGTGTCGCGCCGCTAAATTTAGATGGAAACACAAATTTTGTATCTGCATTAAGGAACACTTTCGTGTTGTCGCTTAGCAACAACTCATATACATCACCTTTAGGAACATAAATCGTGTGCGACTCTACCTCATTGTTTGCCGTTTCTTCCGCGTGTTGGAAAGAGACAAAGCCTTCGCTCTTATTGGAAATGACAGTGCCATCCTTTTGTCTTATTTCAAATTCCTCAGATAAATCAAATACTTTTCCCTGTGATGAAACCATGTAAACTTTCTTTGTGTCTTGATCGAATGGATTTTCGATCAGGTCTTCCGACAGAAAAAATTCATTTGAATGTCTATGCATGTATTTTGTATAGGTATAATAACCTGAAAAACTCATTATTGCCACAAAAATCAGCGAGACAACATATTTGACCCAAATGTGTTGGTAAAAATGCTTTTTCGTTTGAATGTTTAATCCAAGTATGTAACTTATGTTATCGAATACCTGATCCTTATTCAAAAGTGAATGTTTTATTTGACCTCGTTTGCTACTTTTCAATATACAATATAACTTTCTGTTTTCAACATCCTGATCAAGCCAGCATTGAAATTCCGGGTCTTTTTCTGATTTTTCTCCGCAAAGCACATCTAAAAGCAATTCCAGTTGAGTATAGGTGTTTTTTTCTATTGTCAACATTTTTTTATTTTTTATTATTAACACATGAGCAGGCGAAAAGTATTATTACCTGTTTTATATATTTCCTATTTTCTTTTTTAATATATGATAGGCTTTAGAAACCTGCACCTTCACTGTATTCACAGATATGCCCATCAATTCAGCCACTTCTGTGTATTTTTTGTTTTCTAAAGTAGCCATTACAAAGATTTTTCTACATCTTTCCGGTAATTCATTAATCGCTTTCTTTAATAAATTTTTAAGTTCTTGTAAATCTTCTGAATCAACTTCAGGGTCGACTAAATCTATTGTTATTTCAAATCCATATAAAAACCGGTTATTATCCCTGATGTAGTTTAGGGAAGAATTGTAAATGGCCCGGTAGGCATAAGCAGCAAAAGATGGATTAAAGATGAGCGATTCCCGTTTTTCCCAAACACGAATGAAAAAGTCCTGAACAATATCTTCAGCAGCCGGGACGTTCTGGGTTATCTTGTAAGCCCACGTAAAGAGTCTATCACCATATAAATAAAATATCTTTTTAAAAGCCTCTTCATTGCCCGTTTTAAGTAGTTTTAGAAGTTGATGTTCTGCTTTATTCATGATTTCGTGTCAGATGTTTTTCTATTGCTAACGTTTTTTATATTTTATTTTTTATTATTAACACATAAACAAGCGAAAAGTATTATTGCCGGGCTTATATTTTTCCGATTTTCATATCTGAATAATTGAATAACTGATAAATTGTGAGTGAATTCGAATAATCGACGGAGTCAATCACGAATTAAAAATTCTAAAAAACAGAGACATACCTGTTTCCAATGTAAAAATAATACTTTATTCGAATTCAACAATATATCAAACTGATCTTAAGGAGTGCTGACGTTATAGTATGGGCGTTTCCAAAAACTCTTTGTGTCATCCCGAACTTGTTTCAGGATTTCCTTTGTTTTCAGGAGATAGCGGATCAAGTCCGCAATGACGGAAGTGTGATAAACAGCGTTTTTCAGAAACGTCCGTATGTAAAAAAATGTGTTGATTTAACCGCACAGCCCCCATTTCATGTATAGAAATGGGGGCTGTTGAGCGAGAAAAATCTATTAACAAAACGGAGAAATCAGATACTTAACAAGACAAAGTGCTTTGCGGAGAGCGACACAATCCCTACAAACACCCTTTTTTCAATATTTCACTGTCCTCCTTTCCGAATTTATATAACCAATTCTTCCGGCAATATACGTTACTTCATCGCCTTGATTCAGTTTCACGGGTTTGGTGTAGATGCGCATTGCACCGTCGCCAATGGCATAGGATACGGTGACTGCTTCGGACGGGTTTTTGATGCTAAAATAACCATCGCTGGAAATTTCGCCTTCGGGATTGGCTGTTACAGGCTGTTCACCGCCCGGACGCGCCTGCCCGATAAAAAACGTTTCGCCTTTCGTCGACCAGTTTGGATTGTATCTGTCGATCCATTCCTTCTGAAATGCTTCGCGCATCTGTGCGAGTTTGGCTGCGTAGCGCGGGTCATCGGCCAGATTGTTGATATTATGCGGGTCTTCCAAACAGTCGTAGAGCGATTCGGCAGGCGCTGTATTGTTGAACCACAGCATCTGGACAGGATCAAGCAATCCCTGATCCCTCATCTCTACCAGTTTCTGCATCATAGGCATTGCAAGACGGTATGAGTTGGGACGGTATATGCTCTGTCTGGGCATATAATTATAAATATATAAAAATTGGTCGTCGCGGATTGATGCCCGTTTTTCAACCTGTTCGTCGAAACGGTCTGTGGCTCCGAAAACGAACTTGCGGGGTTCGGCTTTCTGTTTTCCATACATCGCCTGTCCATGAAAGTAAGACGGGATTTCAATGTCGGCTAATGAAAGGATTGTTGCAGGAATATCTACGAACATGTTAAGTTCATCGTTGACTGTTCCGGCATTCCGACCATCGGGAAACGCAATAATGAAGGGCACATGCGATCCTGAATCCATGATTTCGCGTTTTCCACGTGGGATGGGACCTCCGTTGTCGGAATAGAATATCACGATGGTGTTATCCTTCCTGGGGCTGTTGTTCAGTTCATCAAGAAATTCCTGCACTTCGCGATCCATTTGAGCTATATTGCTGTACATAACCGCCATACCATGTCTCACTTCAGGAACGTCCGGATAGTAGGGAGGAAGGGGTATTTTTTGGGGATCCACCTCAAGAGGGTTGTTGATTCTTGCCCACAGTTGCCCTTCGTGAGACGTATTGATATTGAATATGGCAAAGAATGGCTGGTCGTCCGGGGCGTTTTTCCAGTGTGCCCTGTTGCTGTTCTCGTCCCATGCGGCGATGGGCGGGGTGAACTGGTAATCGGTTTTTGAGTTATTGGTACAATAGTAGCCGGCTTCGCGCATGTATTCGGTATAGCACTTCACTCCTGCCGGAGGAACCACCTCGTACGTACGGTCAAAGTACGCTACGCGCATAAAATTGGCGCCATCCTCAGTCGAATATCGTCCTGTGATAAGCGAATAGCGACTGGGAGACGAAACGCCTATGGTCGTAAACATATTCGTATGCCGGATACCTCTTTCGGCCAAACGGTCAATATGGGGCGAAATGGCTACAGGGTCTCCATAACAGTGGAGATAGGGACTGATATCCTCGCATACGATCACGAGGATGTTGGGCTTGTCGGTTTGTGCTGTCATTACTGCAGCAGGACACAAAGCAGCCAGGGTAAGAAGGTTTTTTTTCTTCATGATTTATTATTTGTTTGTTTTTAAAACAGTGCATTTTTTACATTAGTACAGTATCAAGTTACTTCCATACCTCGTTTTGAACTAACATTCCTTGCAACATAGTAATCTGCGCAAAAGGTATGGGCAAACATGTCCAATCATTTAAATATGTAGACATCTGATATTTAGACAAATATTGTTTTTCGTATTGGATAAAACTGGATAGTTCAGACCCAATAATACCCCAGCGTGCCAGGTCATACCAGCGATGTCCTTCCAATCCAAACTCTATTTTGCGTTCAAAACGTAGTGCGGCTAAAGCGCTTTCTTTTGTGGCAAACTGTGATTCAGGCCAAAGTCCGATCCGATAATTGCCGGCGGCATTTACTCCGGTTTTTCCGTTTACCTTGTCATCCAAGACATACTCAGAAGTAGTTGGCGACATATCCGCCGGATCGGCAGCCTCTAAATACCAGTTGGCTGCACGGGCGCGTACCTGATTCACATATTCGCGGGCGCCAACCCAATCGCCTGTTTCAATCAATGCTTCTGCATACCACAGCAAGACGTCGGCATATCGTATCACATGATAGTTTTTAGCTGTTGATCCAGCTGCAGTAGAAACACTTAAAGTCCCTCTGTCAGACTTTTTCGGCATGTACTTCTTGTTCAGGTATGGCCCTCCATTGCCAGGTTCACGTACCCATCCGTCGATCCTTGCCGGAATAGCATAATCCCAGTATGGTGTGCCAAATCGTCCGGTGGTTAGATCCAATCTCGGATCTGTATAAACGGTGAGGTCAGTGTTTACAAGAGTTCCGTCAAACACGGATAACGGAGGAACATTTTGATAGGAACGATCCAGGAGGGGAAGCCCGTTTGCATCTACGATATGTGAATTGACCATCTCATACGCCGGTTGGAAGAATCCCCATCCGTTGAGACCCAAAGCGCCGCTCATAGCAATAGCCTGATTGCCGGCATGTGTGTTGGTCGTGATCTGTGTTCCTGATATGAAATATTGGACGTCGAAGACAGATTCGCCGGTCCAGTCGCTCGTACTGGCGACCCAGAGTTCTTCGTATGTGTCGGCTAATCTGAATCCCGTACCGTTATTGTCTTTGCCCGATGCCATTATCGTTTCAAGGAGAGATTTTACTTCCGCCCATTTATTGACAGTATGATTCTTTCCGTTGTAAGGAGATGAATGAAACATCTTCACTTTGGCTAATAATGCTGCCGCAGCCCATTTATTAACCCGCCCTCTCTCTCTTGACCATGTGTCGGGAAGATTATCGTACGCATACTGCAAGTCTTCTTCCACTTTATCCCAAATATAGATATAATTGCCAGATTCGTTGACATTGGATATCATTGGATTCACCGATGCAGCATACTCTTCAGTACCTACATAAGGTACGGCAGCGGAAAAATGTTTGATGGTTTCAAAATGCCAGAATCCGCGAATAAAATGTGCTTGCGCTAACGTTTCCGTATAGAAATCTTTCGATTCGCCTGAAATAATAGAAAGCTCATCTTTGATTTTGTTTGCCATGAAAATCACATCATTAGCTTTAAAAACACCACTGTAGCAACTGCTCCATTTCCCATTCAGATACGCATTGTCTGCTACGATGGTATATGTTTCTAAATCGGTAAAAGC
>Ga0099364_10005318_pt1 | contig 19141 bp, 20 predicted proteins | sample TergutTh196P3_FD_73070 | JGI IMG/M metagenome (GOLD analysis project Ga0099364, IMG submission 73070) | Microcerotermes parvus P3 segment gut microbial communities from Pointe-Noire, Republic of the Congo - Th196 P3 | ecosystem: Host-associated > Arthropoda: Insects > Digestive system > Gut ...
GACGCACTTCTCCCTGACTCATATCAACTTGACGCGGCTCGGCTTGGCGCGGTTTAAAAAGACCGTTAATAACAGGATTTTTTATGTTAAGCCTATCATCAATTATATTACTCATCTGCAGGGGGTATTTAACTTCCTCTAAAAGGTCCTGGGATGTAATTGTCATTTCTCCGTTTGTATTTTCAAAATCCCAGCTTGCAAGCATTACTTCCAGAGTTGTTCCCATGGTCTGCAATTCGCGAACCAGGGGCAGGTAATCGCCGTCACCTGCGACAAGCACAAAGATATCAAAACTTTTGGCGTATGCTTTTTTATATGCATCCAGGGCAAGAGAAACATCTATGCCCTTTTCCTTTAACTCGTTATTGCTTCCCCTGACTAAAGGCAGATAATGAAACTGCACTCCTTCCCTTGTAAGGGCATCTTCAAAATATCTTTCCCCTACTATGGCTTTATCATTTGCAGGTTTTGTAGACCTGCCCCTAAAATAATGCGCTTCAACAATTTTACAGTTATCCAGATCTTCACCAAGTTTTAGGGCTACTTCATTACAGATAAAATCATGAAAACCGCTTATGCTTATCCTTGACTGTCTTTGATGATCAAACTTATAAAAATTGCTTACCTTATAAAAAAAATAACCATCATAATAAATTCCAATACGTACTATTGATTTTCTTCTTGCTGCCATTTAAGCCTCCGCCAAAAGACAGACCTGGTGAATTAGTATTTTCCAATATCCTCTTATTTACAAATTTCCTTTATTTGTTTTCCAATCCACTTATCTGTCTTTTTGTAATCTCCCATAAATGTTTTAATTACATTAATTTTGCCATATTAGAGGAGTACTGTCTATACGAATAAAAAGATCTTCACTATTATTTTATTTTTCTATATACTTTATTCCATTATACAAACTCGGTTTAAAATCAAATAGACGGAAGGTATTCATGGCCAAAAAAGGCAAAGTAATTATTGATCGGGAACTCTGCAAAGGGTGTTATTTGTGCATTAATGCATGCCCGGTAAAGGTGCTGGAAAAAGATGCAAATCCAAACTCAACCGGAACATATCCGGTAAAGCCGGCGGATTCGGAACTTCCCTCCGGGGGGAAATGTATAGCTTGTGGCAATTGCTATGAGGTATGCCCGGATGTATGTGTACAGATTTTTGAGCTATCTGCTTAGCAAGGAGTTATTTTGAGCACTGAAAAAGTATTAATGAAGGGAAATGAAGCCATTGCCGAAGCGGCAATTAGAGCGGGTTGTACCGCCTATTTTGGCTATCCCATTACACCACAAAACGAGATACCGGCATATATGTCCCTGCACATGTTAAACAAGGGCAGGGTTTTTATACAGGCGGAAAGTGAAACTGCGGCCATGGTTATGGTTTACGGAGCCGCATGTGCAGGGGCAAGAGCCATGACAAGCTCATCCAGTCCTGGCATAAGCCTTAAACAGGAGGGGATTTCATACGCGGCTGCGGCAGATCTCCCATGTGTTGTGGCAAATGTTGCCCGAGGCGGCCCCGGACTGGGTTCCATTGCTCCGGCGCAGAGTGACTACTTCCAGGCAACAAGGGGCGGCGGTCATGGAGATTATTACTGCATAGTTCTTGCACCAAAGAGCGTTCAGGAATGTGCAGACCTGACATACCTAGCTTTTGACCTTGCAGATCAATACAGGCTGCCTGTAATAATCCTCGTGGACGGCATGATAGGTCAAATGGTGGAAAGCCTTGTACTTCCTCCGGAAAAAGATCCGGGCAGCCTGCCCAAGAAGCCCTGGGCTGTAGGTAATAAATCAGGCAGGGATTCCATACATATCACCTCCATAGACCTGGTGCCTGAATCTCTTGAAGGCAATACAAGAAAGCGTTTTGAACGCTACGAAACCATAAAGAAAAACGAAGTAAGGGCAGAAGAAGTTGACTGTAAGGATGCTGACATCATTTTGGTTTCCTATGGTACATCGGCGAGGGTCTGCCAGGGTGCAAGAAAGCTTGGCGCAAAAGCCGGCATTAAAGTAGGGCTTTACAGGCCCATTACCCTCTGGCCCTTCCCCAGTGAGGGACTTGCCAATGCGGCAAGCGGCGGTAAACCCATACTCACAGTAGAGATGAGCCTTGGACAGCTGGTGCAGGATGTGCAGTTGTCAGTTTTCGAGAGGAATCCCGTGCATCTCCTTGGACATTCAGGCGGAATGATACCCAACGAAGAAGAAGTATTCCAGGAAATCAAAAAGATACTGGGTAAATAGCAGAGAGGAAAATAATGAGCGAAAAACAAATATACGGGCGTCCAAAAACATTATATGAGATCCCGACAAAATACTGCGGCGGCTGCGGCCACGGCGTAATTCATAGAATAGTTGCAGAGGTTATAGACGAGCTGAGCATGCAGCAAAAGACTGTCTTTGTAAATCCTGTGGGCTGCTCGGTGTGGGCAGACCTCTACTTTGATACAGACACAGTGCAGCCGCCGCACGGCAGAACGCCCGCCGCGGCAACTGGTCTAAAGCGTTCCCTCCCCGATCATCTGGTCATTTGCTACCAGGGTGATGGTGACATGGCTGCCATAGGCACTGCCGAGATGATACATGCTGCCAATAGGGGGGAAAAGTTTACCACGATTTTCGTAAACAATGCCATTTACGGCATGACGGGCGGGCAAATGGCTCCCACAACCCTCGTTGATCAGAGATCTACCACCTCGCCGCTGGGGCGGGATCCAAAAGAAGCCGGTATGGGTTACCCCATCAGGGTGTCTGAACTTTTGAATACCCTGGACGGTTCTGCATACATTGCAAGAGGAGCGGTAAATAACGCAGCAAATGTGCGTAGAACGAAAGGATACGTAAAGAAAGCTATGGAACTACAGCTAAAGGGTATAGGCTTCACCATGGTGGAAATCCTTTCACCCTGCCCTACTGCCTGGCATGTGGAACCTGTAGAGGCTCTGGCATGGCTGGAAAAAAATATGTTTCCTGTATTCCCGCTTGGGGAGATCAAGAAATTCGAGGGGGCAGTATAATGACAGAAAAAAGCTTTTTCGCCGGATTCGGCGGTCAGGGCATATTATCTTTGGGTCAGGTTTGGATCTATTTTGGCATGGAAGAGGGAAAAAACGTTAGCTGCTTTCCCTTTTACGGCGCAGAAAAGCGCGGAGGCATAGCCAGGGCAAGTGTTACCATCTCTGACGAGGAGATAGACAGTCCCCTTGTTATAACGCCGGATTCCGCACTTGTAATGAACAGCGACTCCCTACCCCTTTGCGAGGGTATGTTAAAAAGCGGCGGTATTATGCTGATCAACTCTACCCTGGTAAAAGAAAGCCCCAAAAGGAATGATATAAAAGCGGTAAACGTAGAAATGACCGGTATTGCAGAGAAAATAGGAGATATACGCATAGCAAACATGGTGGCCCTTGGTGCTCTTGCAAAACTTACAGGTGCCTTAAAACTAAGCGATACCGAAACCATACTAAAAAAATTCTTTACAAAGGATAAATACAGCTTTATCCCAATGAATTTAAATGCAATACAGGCCGGTTACGAGGCAGTATAATGAAATTTCCGGCAATTTTTTGTGTTTTTCTGTTTGTTTTTGCTTTTCCCGGTTTTTCCCGGGATATAGAAACAACAACAAACCTTGAATTACAGGCTTCGACATTGCCGGAAGCCAAAATTGGCTTAACTCATGCCTTTATTTTCCCTCTTTTTCAAGGAGAAGGACCATTAACAGAGGAAAATAACCTTGAAATTGCCTTAACTGCTGAAGTTTCCCCCCTTTCCATAGGTGCAATAACAGAAATCACCCTTACACCCATTGCTTTTTTGCAATTTCATGGCGGAGCCATGCTTGCCTCGGGCTGGAACATAGATGATCTGGGTTACGGACTGGGCATAAGGCAGCCTATAGGGACATTTTCCGGTGATACTGCCAATCCAAGAGAGGCAGAAGTTACAGGCTCTGCCTTGGGCGGGCTTGTTGTGAATGCCTTTGCCGCAGGAACTTTTCAGTTTGATCTTGCAGCTCTTTTTCCCGGAGACTGGAACCACCTTGTTTTCCAGAGCCGGCAGGAGTTCCGTTACTCACACTTTACTGAAGCTGCTTCAAACGATTTTTGGATTTTTGAAAACGATGACGGTGAAAACCGTAATGGCTGGACCTACCGTTCCTCTTATACCCTGGGTTATATGATGCCCGAATCTCCCATTTTAAACTTCGCGGGTGTAATGGCAGAGTATAAAAGGCCGCTTTACAGTAATCTTGGCACATACTGGGGTGAAGACCTTGGAAAATGGGTCTTTTCCAGCCTTTTAAATTTTGCAATTACTCCAAATTTAAGCACAATATTGGCTCTGCAGGTTTTAAGCAGAAGAAACCATGGATTAACGGATTTTATGGACAATACAGTTTATCTTCAGGATCTAAAATTACAAAATAATGGCGGGAACAGACGCTTTTTGTTCTATAGGGCAGCCTTAATAGTAACTTACACTCTAAAATAGATGTGTTTTATTGCATTTTTAACCGATAATTAAAACTGTAGTTGACAGCTTTTGCTACTGCGTGTATAGTAGAAGTGTTAGCCCAGTAAGGAGTTTATTGATTGGCTTCATCCCGCGGATATTTACATTTTGAAAACAACCTCGCTGTAAAAATTAAAAACGGAGGGATAGGCTTTTTAAGGATCCTGGGCGGTTTCTTTCTTGCCATAGGCAGATTCTTCACAAAACGCTATACCCTGGTTCTTGTTCCCCACACAGAAAAAAAAGTATATAATCTTCACATTTCTGTGCTTTCAATTTTCTTTTTTGTACTTGTTTTTACAGCAATTATAGGAACCTTCCTTTACTACGGCACATCCAATAGGGATGCAAGAGAAAATCTTGTTAACGTAAACAGCCGCCTAAGGGAAACACAGGCAAGTCTGGATCAAATTCGTTACGAGGTAAATCATCTCTTTAGGGAAGTAAGAAATTTCGAACCTGCCCTGCAGAGTACACTTTCCAACCTTGGAATAAATTCCAGGGGAACAGACCGTTCATCCCTGACATCTTCCGGAGACTTGGCTTCCTTCTTTGATATTAGAGAAGGGCCCGCGGGAGTTCTTAGGGAAGTAGAAGATCTCAGGACTCTCTCCGAATTTCTAAATTCCGCAACTGCCCCCATCAGGGAAGTTGGAAATATACTTGATAACCACAGCAATCTACTTACAGAGATCCCAAGCATATGGCCTGTGCAGGGCGGTCTGGGCAGAATTACAATGTATTTTGGACAGAATATACATCCTCTTAACGGACAGTTTTATATTCACAGAGGCATAGACATATCCAATAACAGACAGGGCGATCCCATTATTGCCACAGCCGATGGGCAGGTTGTAATGGTAAATTATGACCAGGTTTTTGGCAACAACATAATAATAAGGCACAGACACGGTTTCTATACCCGTTATGCGCATATGCTCTCTACAAGAGTGCGAGTAGGTCAGAGGGTTCAACAGGGAGATGTTATAGGTCACATAGGCAATACCGGTGTATCTACAGGTCCCCACCTCCACTACGAAGTTCACATAGGCTCTGATGTTGTAGATCCTTACAGATACTTAAATATTCGATCCAATGTTGCAAGAGCAAATCGCTAGAGGAAAAAGTGACATATAAAAAAGAAGATCTCATAATTAACACCATTATAGGGCCGGAAACCAGTGTATCCGGTGATATAGAATCCGCGGGTTTTACAAGGGTAGATGGAAGTGTATTGGGCGATGTAAAGGCAAAAGGCAGGGTTGTTATAGGTGAAAGGGCCAGAATGAAGAGCAATATAAATGGCACAGCAATTACCATAGGCGGCGTTGTCTTCGGCGATATTATAGCAAGCGAAAGACTTTATATACTGTCTACAGGTTTAGTTGTAGGTGACATTATTACAAGGCGCATACAGGCGGACGAAGGCTGCTTAATTAACGGGCGCGTCATAGTTTGTAATTCCGACGATGCCTGGAAAAAGGCCATGTCTGAATACAGAGGCAGCCTAGGTATAAGGGGAAGCCTTGGCTTTAGAGAGCCATCAAGGCCCGCAGGGATATACCATGGACAAAGTAGATACTAGCACCGCTGCACTTTTAAACTCATCATTAGTTTCAGGCTTAAAACAGGATACAAAAAAACTTCAAAATAAAAAGGGAATAAACCAAAAAAATACATTCACAGGCTTAATGGAAGCTTCTTTAGCGGAGCTCGGTCCCATGTTAAATCTGGAAGCATCAGAGGAAGCATTAACCTTACTATTAGATGCCGTTCATAGCTCGGGAAGCGACCTTTTGGAAAGACCTTTTCATGATGAAATAATTAAGTACAAAAGATCAGTCAGGGATTTTATGAATTATATAGTAAAAAATGGCTATGAAATTTTAACAATACAGGGAATAAAAAAAAGGGTAGTTATTAACGGAGAGGCAGACTGGAAAGCAACTATTTTTCATCAGATAAACATTATAGATAAAAAACTAGATGAGCTTGCAGCAGCAATTTTATCAGGTCAAAGCAGCCAGCTGGAAAGGGTATCAAAAATAGAAGGAATCAAGGGCTTACTGGTAGACTTAACAATAACAGGTGTGATAAAAAATAGAGATGACTAATAATGAACAAGATGATATAGATGATGACATTACCCTGCTTGAGGATAATTTAGAAGATGCAGGAATGGAAGGCGGTTCTGTAATAGAGGCAGAAGACCTTTCCATATTGAATCAGGACATTCCTATTTACAGGCTGCGCCTTGTATACTCCAAAGAAACTTTTCATGCTGCATGGTCAGGGGATGAACTGGGAATAGGAGATAAGGTTCTTGTTAACACTCGTTATGGCAGAGACCTGGCGGAGATAATAGGATTAATTCAAAAGAAGACCGGACAGCTTCCACAGACTATTACCCGCATAGAGAAAATCGCCACAAGCGAAGATATATCAAGAGCAGAATCTCACAAGGAGCAGGAAAGAGAAGCCTTTAGAATCTGCAAAGAAAAAATAGAGAATCATAAATTGGACATGAAGCTTGTCTCTGTTCATTACCTATTGGAAGAGGCAAAGATCCTTTTTTTCTTTACCGCAGAAAGCCGGGTAGACTTTAGAGAGCTTGTTAAAGACCTGGTGAGCATTTTTAAGACAAGGATAGAACTGCGCCAAATTGGGGTTAGGGATGAGTCCAGGGTCCTGGGCGGGCTCGGCGTTTGCGGCAGGGGCTTTTGCTGCCATGCTGTATCGGATAAGTTAAAACCTGTTTCAATAAAAATGGCAAAGGATCAGAACCTATCCTTAAACTCGGTAAAGATATCCGGCCCCTGCGGCCGCCTTTTATGCTGCCTGGCTTATGAACATCTTTTTTACGGAGAGCAGAGAAAGGTACTGCCGCCGGAAGGATGTAAGATCACATGGGAAGGCAGCAACTGGCGGGTTAGCGAGGTAAATGTGGTTATGGGGAAGATAAAACTCCTGGCTGACGATGGCAGAACCCAACAGTTACCGGCATCCTCTTTTGAAAAAGCAGATAAGCACTGGGTGATTAAGGCTTAAACAACAATTGCTATATCCATACATTGAACAGCTGCCCCGGAAGCACCTTTGCCTAAATTATCAAGGCGGGCTGCCAGAAGTATCTGCCTTTCATCACCGCTTCTATTGTCACCAAAGATCAAAAGCTCTATATCATCGGTATTAACACAGCTTTCGGCATTCATAAAGCCTAGTTCAAAATTGTCTTCTGCATTAAAGGGAGCAATTCTTACGACTTTCTCCCCCTTGTAATAATTACAGTAAAAAGTATGTAGTTCCTGTGCAGAGATTTTTTTATCCATTAATTTTAAATGAAGGGGAACTGTAACAGTCATACCCCTGTAAAAATCAGCAACTACGGGTGTAAATAAAGGTTCAAAATCCAGCATACTGTGTTTCTTCATTTCCGGCTGATGTTTGTGCTGTAATTTAAGTGCATAAAAACAGGGACTGTTAAGATTTTTTCTGTCTTCCTTGTTTTCCGATTGATACATAGCTATTAACTTTTTCCCGCCGCCTGAATATCCACTTATGGCATGACAATTTAAAGGGTAATCAGCTCTGATTATTCCCTCTTTTACAAGGGGATGAATTAAAAGATTAAAACCTGTAGGATAACAGCCGGGGACAGATATTCTTTTGGAATTTTCTATTTTCCTTCTGTATTCTTTTCCAAGCTCGGGGAGTCCGTAAGCCCAGTCATCATTGGTTCTGTGAGCAGTGCTTGCGTCAATAATACAGGCAGAGGGATTCTCCACCATGGCAACAGCTTCCCTGGCAGCATCGTCGGGGAGGCAGAGGAAAATTATATCTGCCCGGTTAAGTAGTTTTTTTCTTTCGTTTATTTCTCTTCGCTTTTCGGGATCTATTTTTAATATTTCCACATCGCTTCTTAAAGCAAGACGCTCATTTATTTCAAGCCCTGTTGTACCTTCCTGACCATCAACATAAACTGAGTATTTTTTCATTGTATTAAATGTTTAACGTGTGGTTTTTGCTATGTCGCAAATACGGCGCGCCATTTTACTTAGCGATACCTGTTCCATTACATGGCCTAGCTCATGAGCGACCCTGGGCATACCATATACCACTGAAGATCCCTCATCCTGACCAAGGGTAATACCACCTTCCTTGTAAATATTACCGAGCTGGGTCGCTCCATCTCGTCCCATACCTGTCATAATTACACCCAAAAGATGGTTCTGGTACATAACGGCAGCTGAAGCAAAAAGGACGTCTGCTGAAGGTCTATGTCCGGAAACCGGAGGTGTGTCAGAGAGGTTAACAATGGCGTCTGTGCCGCTTCTTGCAACTTCCATGTGTTTATTGCCCTGGGCAATCAAAATACGACCGCTCTTAATAAGATCTCCGTTTTCCGCTTCCTTTACTTCCAGAGGGCAGATACGATCAAGACTTCTTGCAAATTCATTGGTAAAACCGGGCGGCATATGCTGAACAACCAGAATGGGTGTTTTTAAATCTGCATCAAGGGCAGCAAAAACCTGCCTAAGGGCATCAGGTCCGCCTGTGGAGATACCTATAACAATTAAATCGGTTCTCCCGGGTTTTCGAATCTGCGCCGGCGGCTGTGCCGGTTTTGATGGAACAGTGAATGTATAAGAAATCGCATCTCTGGCATGTGTACTTGGAGCATCTTTTGTTTTAACCGCTAAATCTTCCGCTGTGGGGAGCTTTTTCCCCTGGGAACGTCTATATGCAGAACCATAACCCAAAAGCATGGGTCCTATGGTATTTTTAACAGTTTGAATATCCATGGAAATGGAACCGGAGGGTTTCTGTACGAAATCACTTGCACCAAGACCCAAAGCCTCCATGGTAACTTTCGCACCTTTTTCAGCGATGGAAGAAAGAATAACAACGGGAATTTTAATTCCCTGCTTCTTTCTCTCCTGCAAGAACTCTATACCGTTCATTTCCGGCATTTCCAGGTCTAGACAGATTACATCGGGATCAACAGTAGGTATTTTCTTTAAAGCGAAATTACCGTTCATGGCAGTATCTGCTACCTTAAGGCCGGGAATATCTTCTACCATGCGGCTAATCAGGTTCCGCATTACAGCAGAATCGTCAACAATCAATACCGATATTTCTTCTGACACAGTGAAACTCCAAAAAATTATTTAGGCAGACTTCCCGTACAAAGTTGCCCATTGGGTCTTGATAAATTCAAATTTGGTATCCATTCCAAAAAGGGATTCTGAATGACCAATAAACAAAAATGATTTTGGTGACATAGATGAAAAAAACCTGTTTATTACAGCATTCTGCATGGCATCATCAAAATAAATAATAACATTACGGCAAAACACGATGTCCATATTCCTAAGCCCGGCATCGTTATTTAAATTATGGTAATCGAAACGGATTTTGGAAATAATGTCCTTGTTTACCTGGTATCCGCCTTCTACCTTGCTAAAGTACTTTTTAAGATAGTTGTCCGGTATACCTTCAATTTTATTATCTGAATAAAATCCCTCTTTGGCTATCATAAGGCACTTTAGGCTAAGATCACTGGCTACAATTTCAAATTTCCAGGGTGGTGGAAGCACATCACTTAAAAGCATGGCTATAGTATAAGGCTCTTCCCCTGTTGAGCAGCCTGCACTCCATATCCTAATGGTGTTATCGCCCCTGGACTTAATGATATTCAGAAGCTCGGGAATTACAAACTTCTCCAGGGCATCAAATTGTGCCTGATTCCGGAAAAAACGGGTCAAATTTGTCGTAATGGAATCCAGAAAGCCCTTAAGCTCCCCCTGATCCTTTGTAATTTCTGCGAGGTAAGTTTTGACAGAATCTACACCCTTTTCCCTTAGTTTTTCCTTAAGCCTGCTTTCCAGTATGGATCTATTCGTTGGTGTAAAAGTAATGCCACTTTCTTTATAAATAAGGCTACGATATTGTTCAAAGTCAGCATCTGTCATGAATGCAATTTCAGCCATATATACATATTATGTCTATAAATAACCTCTGTCAATGGGATATTAACTATGCTATACTCCTTTATGAAAATGGCAGACAGCAAGGTAAATGAAAAATCAACAGAAAAATATCCTCTAATAAAAAAAATAACGCAATATGCCGCATTAGGTTTCGGCGCCTTTGTCCTGTCTACAGTAGTAATCAACATAGGAATGGTGCTGGCCGTCCGTAATTATATCTATAAAGATATAGAAACCACTCCCCCAAGAACAGCAATTCTGGTTCTGGGCTCTCAAAGCATAGGCACAAGGCTTTCTCCTGTTCTTGAGGACAGGGTACTGGCAGGTATACAGCTAATGGAAGCAAACAGGGGAGTAAAATTAATCCTTTCAGGGGATCATGGTGAGCCCTATTACGATGAAGTAAGGGCCATGCATCTATATGTGCTGGAAAACGCTCCCAATATAAATGCCGAAGACATATTCCTGGATTACGCGGGCTTTAGCACCTGGGATTCCATTTACAGAGCAAAAGATATTTTTGATGTTAAGGACATACTAATAGTAACCCAGGATTTTCACATTTCCAGGGCAGTCAGCATGGCACGCAGCCTTGGAATGAATGCCATAGGTTACAGCGTGAATCAGGATAGGTTCTCCGGTCCCAGTTTAAGGGATTGGCAGGTTAGGGAGTACTTTGCAAGATTAAAGGCATTTTATTCTATTATTTTCCAGCCTAAACCAAGAATTTTGGGTGATAAAATTCCCATAGAGGGAGATGGTAGAGCATCCTGGAATTAAGCTGCGTTAGATAGTAAGCAGTTCGTGAGTGTCACTGTTATATTCGGGAATTACTATCTCTGCCATACCTGGTCTTTCAAAAGCCGCCTTCCTGACTATGAATTTATTAAAGCCAAACACATCAGGGTCATTTAAAAAATCATCCAGTGGTATCCAAAGGCACTCAGAAATTTCGTTGGGGTCCATTTTAATCTCCATACTAAGCGGAGTAAGACGGCAGACAAAGTAAATATCGGATTTCCCATAACGGTAATTATGCCAGTGGCGAAAACAAGCCATATACTCAAAACGCGCATCTATGCCTGTCTCTTCCTTAACCTCCCTTACAACGGCTGCGGCAATATGCTCACCGCTTAAAAGAGCACCGCCCGGCAGCTTAAGACGTCTATTGGTGCTGGGGGTGGCGGTACTCTGTACCTGCCTGTAACGCTCAGAAACCACAAGCAGCCTATTGTCTTTATCAATTACAACCCCTCCTGCTCCTATATAATGAGTTGCATAAGGCGGAATAAAAGATCCGGGAACAAGGGCAAGAGTCATCTGCACTCTATTTTCCTCGGCATGATGGAAAATAAAACCTTTATCTACACATAGGGGAATGAATGCTGCCTGATCTATGGAAAGGGAAAGCCACACTACATTAATGCCTTCTTCTTTCCAAATACCAAGGCTGTACTCAAGCTGTTCAATAAATTCCTTAATATCTTTTGGTAATGAATCCTGCTCAACTACGCAGCCGCCAAACATGTTTTTTTTAGCCTCTATGCATTGCATCTTTCATCTCCTTAACATAATTGAATAAATATTGAGCGGAATTTTCTTTATGTTCTGCAATTATTTTTACAATGGCAGAACCAACTATTACACCATCTGCGATTTTGGACATTTCCTCCGCCTGTTTTGGAGTATGTATTCCAAAGCCTATGGCAACAGGTATATCGCTGCTCTCCTTAATTACCTCGATAATGGCAGACAGATCCGTTGTAATTTCCTGACGTACTCCTGTAACTCCCATGGACGAAACAAGATAAATAAAACCGGAAGCTGCTTTGGCAATATCCTTTATTCTTTCGCGGGAAGTAGGTGCAATTAAGGAGATAAGAGCTATGCCGTATTTTGAAGCAGCTTCGCGCACTTCACCCTGCTCCTCAAAAGGAAGGTCAGGAATAATTATTCCATCCAAACCTGCTTTGGCAGCACGTGTAAAAAAGGCATCGTAGCCGTAGTGATAAACAGGGTTTAGGTAAGTCAAAAAAACCAGCGGGATTTCTGCCATATCAGGCATGGATGAGCTATTCCTTAGATCTTCCACCAGGCTAAAAATGAGTTCCACCTTTGTACCGCTTTCAAGCGCCCTTATATTCGCCTCCTGTATGACAGGCCCCTCTGCAATGGGGTCAGAAAAGGGTATGCCTATTTCAACAAGGCCGGCTCCGGCTTTCACCATCTCCAAAATAAATTCCCTTGTTTTATTTAAATCGGGGTCTCCGGCTGTTATAAAGGGAATAAAGAGTTTCCCCTTGCCAAAAGCGCGGGAGATTCTGTTATCGGCTATCGCTGCACTAGTCATGTAGCTTCCTCCCTCTATACCTGGCTATAGCTGCGACATCCTTGTCCCCCCTGCCGGAAAGGCAAATAATTATTGAGCTATCTTTAGGGTAAGCACCCGCAATTTTTATCGCATGCGCAACGGCATGTGCGCTTTCTATGGCAGATATTATTCCCTCTGTTCTGGATAAATACTCAAAAGCAGAAACAGCCTCTTCGTCAGTTACAGGTACATACTCTGCCCTTTTTATATCATGGAGGTGCGCATGCTCAGGCCCTATACCGGGGTAATCCAGCCCTGCCGAAATTGAATGAACAGGTGCAATCTGCCCGTCTTCGTCCTGGCAAAAATAAGATCTCATCCCATGAAAAATTCCCATGCTGCCATTCGCAATAGTTGCAGCATGTTTATCTGTATCTACACCCAAACCGGCAGCTTCACAGCCTATCAGTTTAACTCCCGCATCGGGGATGAAATTGTAGAACATTCCTATGGCATTACTGCCCCCTCCAACGCAGGCTATAACAGCGGCAGGAAGTTTCCCTTCCTTCTTTAGTATCTCTTCCCTGGCTTCAAGACTTATAACACTCTGGAAATCCCTAACCATCATGGGAAAGGGATGGGGGCCCATTACAGAGCCAAGCACATAATGCGTATCATGCACCCTGTGAGTCCATTCCCGCATTGTTTCGTTTACTGCGTCCTTTAAGGTTTGGGTTCCGGACAATACAGGATGTACAGTTGCGCCTAACAATTCCATGCGGTAGACATTCAGCGCCTGCCTCTGCGTGTCCTCCCTGCCCATAAAGACCTCGCACTCCATGCCCAAAAGAGCTGCCGCAGTTGCAGTTGCAACCCCATGCATGCCGGCTCCTGTCTCGGCAATAATCCTTGTCTTGCCCATTTTTTTTGCCAATAGGGTCTGTCCTAGTACATTGTTAATCTTATGAGAACCCGTATGGTTTAGATCTTCCCTCTTTAGGTAAATTTTGGCACCGTCCAAATCGCGGCTCATTTTTTCCGCATAATATAGGAGGGAAGGACGCCCTGCATATTCCTTTAGGAGCCTGTGCAGTTCTTCATTAAAAGCTTTGTCTTCCTTGTAAAAAAGGTAGGCTTTTTCTAGATTAATAATTTCGTTCATCAGAGTTTCGGGGATGTACTGTCCTCCATGTTCTCCGAATCTTCCCTTACTCATACAACCCCCATTATACCTACAGCTGTAAACATGCAAAATGTCAAAATAGATATTACAACCATATAGGGCAGTTTAACCGAGTAGTAAATCCGCGGTCTTATTCCTATCATGGTGCCAATAAAAGAGATATTTCCCGGCGCAAGCTCGTAACTCAAAAGACCTGCAGAACAGACTGCTCCAAGATAAAGCGCAATGTTCCCGTTAAACGAAACCGAAAGCCCTGCTGCAATTGGAATACATATAGCATACATGGCCCAGTGATCGTTAAAAAGAATACCAATAAAAAGGCTTACAGCAAAAACCATGGGTGCCAAAAGCCAAACCTGATTTCCTATCATGTTATGCACAAGATCACCTAACCATATTGTAAAACCCAGGTCTGCAAGAGCATAGGCAAAACACTTACCTATGGTAAAAATAACAACGGGAGCAATCATGTCCTCTATGCCGTAAATCAAGTGTTTAAAAAACTGGTCAGGTGTCATATACATCTGCAGGGTGTAAAGAAGAAAAACAAAGATTAAAGTGGTTATTAAACCAATTAAAACATTAACCTGGAAAGTACCGCTTGCAAGAGAGCCTGTGACTATGGATGAAACAATAAAAACCAAAACAGGCAGGAACAAATTTATCAATAGACCACGTGAGTGTTCATCTGCGTGATCTATCTGGTCTGTTCCTTCAGGCCAAAGAGGGCCGCCGTTTTTTACCCGCAGATCAGCATCCTTTAACCTGGCAGATAAAGGGATTTTTCCCATGATAAAAAGAAAAATAAAAAATACCACTAAAAATGCACCAAAGTTAAATGAAATTACACTCTGGAAAAGATACCTGTCTCCTGTTGCCAAGGCAATAACACCTGCAAGGTAAATACCTATTGTAGAAAATGGACTTAAAATACAAAGAGCACTGGGAGTAAGCCCCATTACAAAGGCAGTCTTTTCCCTGGGAACATTTTTAGCGTCTAACAGAGGTTTAAAACAGGTGGAATTAATTAAAACAGACAAATGCTCATCAAGGGCAACCAAAACCATGGAAAAAAATCCTGCAAGAAAGGTTCCCTTTGCACTGTTTATAGTCCTGTGAACAAGATGCTTTAACGCATTAATGCTGCCCGATGCAGAAAAAAGCCTTGTAAGAGAACCCATTAGGAGCAAAATAATAATAATATCCAGAACATTGCCCAATTTAAACAGAAGGTATTCGCTGAACATTCCTATGAAATCTGTTTTGGAATGGAGAAGCATAACAAGCAGCGTAGAAATGAGCAGAGTCTCAAGCGGACGCTGAATCTTAATCATGTATACAACCATGAATAAAACAGGAACACATAACCAAAGAGGGTTGAGTTTAATTAATACAGGGTCTGCCATTGGATGTGGAGCAAAAAAATAAACCAAAAGAAAAATTACCGCAACTATGGAATAATTTATAATAATGGAAGGAAAGGTCATTTTTTTTCTTCCGCTTCTGGAACTGATTCCTCTCTTTAAATTTAAAAGCCGTATTAACCTTCTGTACTGCTCTGCTGACTGTGCATAAACCCTCTGTAAAAACATTCCATAAATTTCAGGGTGATACTTTATGGTATCCATTAGGGTTTCTTTATCCAGCTCATAAACCCGCACCGTTCCAAATGTTTGAATATCAGAACTGCGCTTGTCTCCTATAAGGGCAGAAGACTCGCCAAAATAGCTGCCCTCGTGGAGCTCATTGTTTATTTCTCCATCCTTCCCAAGTACCATTACAGTGCCGGATTCTATAAAGTAAAGACGGTCTGCCTTATCTCCTGTGTGGTAAATAAAACTATTATGGTGATATTCTTTAAGTTCAAGATGAGACATAATCTGGTTTAAAAGACCAACATCCTGCTCGCTGCTTCCAAGATGGAAAAAGTTTTGTATATAATCTCTTGTTATTATTTCGCCTTCCATCCTGTCTTCACCTGCGACGTTAATTGTAGTATTTTTTCCCTGTCTTTGATACCCTCTGTCTCTGCACCGCTTGAGACATCTATCGCATAAGGGTTTTTTGATTTAGCCAGCTCTATATTGCCAAGATTAATGCCTCCGGCAAGAAAGAAGGGCAAAGGAATTTTCTCCGGTTCAAGAAGATCCCAATCAAAAGTTTTCCCTGTGCCTGCCCCGGAATCGAATAAAAAATAATCAATTAAATTGGACTCCAAGGCGCTAAGGTCACGATCTGAATTTACTTTGATGGTCTTTATCACAGAAATCCCGCAAAGATCTTTTAGCTCTTTAATGTAATCCCCGTCTTCGCTGCCGTGGAGCTGTGCTATCTTTATTATCCCGCTTCTGTACAAGGCGGCAATATCTGCAATGGGAGCATTTACAAAAACCCCCACAGGAATAATGCCGCCCGCAAGACGGGAACGAAAGCCCTCCGCCTTGCCGGGGGAAATCTGCCGCCTGCTCTCTGCAAAGACAAAGCCGGCATAGTCAGGGCAGGCTTCGTTTACATAGTCTATGTCTTCTTCACGGAAAAGGCCGCAGATCTTAATTTTCAAAGATTCATCCAAATTGGTACAAAGACAGTCACAACTATCATACAGATAACAAAATAGATAGTGCCGTATACTGCAAGATGCTTTGCCTTCCAGCTCCTGTCACCCGCAATAGTTGACCCCATCATTGCCCACATGTTTTGATAATTCATAAAGAAGCAGTTTGCTGCCATTATGAACATAGGGAGCCACATAAGGGGGCTGATTCCGTACGCTGCCTCAATGGAGGGCAGTATGGGAACCAGAATTGCAATGGTAGGCAGAAACATGGCAATGTCAATAAAGCGCCATGCGAAAAGAAAAAGCATCATTGCAAGTGCGAAGATGAGGGGGTTGCCGGCGATAGGTGCAAGAGAGGGAACTATAATAGCGCTAAGCCAGGAGGAAATTCCTGTTTCACTGAAGATGGAATTTATGCTAAGCGCCATTGCCACATAGATAACCATATCCCAGCTTATGCCCGTTCCTATATCCTCAGGGCTTAAAATTTTAAACACAAAGAAGGCAATAACAGCCGCAAGACAAATGGCAGCCGTCGGAATCCCATGTAAACCGCTTGTTATAAAGAGGGCAAAAACCAAAAGCAGGATAAAACCTGCACTTTTTTCGGTTTTGGAAAAAACGATTTTCCCGCTGTTGTCCAAAAATATGGAAGCAGAAGAAATTCTATCTTCAGGTCTAAGAATAATAAAACTTATAATAACAAGGGAAAGAGAAATTATTATCTGGGGAAGCAGCATCACCTGAAACCAGGTATCGAAGTTAATTAAGTGTGAAAGCTGCGGCACCCTGTTGTAAAAACCCTGCACTATGGGGCCCCATAAAACCCCTGTAAGCCAGCCGCTCCCGGGCAGTATAGCCATGGCAAAAACCGTAAGCATGATCAAAGACTGCCCCTTTGACTGCTTTTTAATACCGCATAACTCACAGCACTGATAGGCTATGGGTATCATTATTGCAACACGCACAGTCATAGAAGGGGTAAAAATACTGAGAACCACCCCAATTATGGTCCATGCAATTATGAGTGAGGGATAGGAAGGTCTAAAAAGCCTTATTATCATAAAGGCTATGTTTTTCCCAAGGCCGCTTTTTCTTAGTACTGTACCGAAAAACAAGGCGGGAACCAGGGTCCAAACCGCAGGCTCTGCAAAACCTGAAAAAACTGTTCCGGGCAGCAAACCGGCAATTAGCCCAAAGGCTGCAAGAAAGAGTGCCCCCATGGAATAAGGCAGACCGAAAGGCTTAAGCACCCAGATACCGACAGAAATAATAACTGCACCTAACATAAGATGCCCTATCGCCTCCAAAGCCGGAGCGAAGGGAGAAGCAAGCATCATCCACAGTGCAGCTATAACAATCAAGAAAAATACTATCGTTTTCCCGTTAATTTTCATTTAATCCTCCATTTTTCAATTCATCCAAAAACTTTTTTTTATCCGGAGAACGCATTAAACTTTCTCCTATCAAAACAGCATCAAAATTAAATTCCTTTAAGGAAGCAATATCCCCGGGAGTATTAACTCCGCTTTCTGCCACTGTTAAAATTCCGGGCGGCAGCATTTTCTTTAATGCTCCGCTAAGACCAAAATCCACTTTAAAGGTTTTTAAATCCCTGTTATTTATACCGACTATTACCGCCCCTGCGTCTAACGCCATTTTGGCTTCTTCTTCATTATGAATTTCGACCAGGGCTGAAAGCCCAATCTCATCGGCTATTTTAATAAAAGCAGCCAATGTTTTAACATCCAAAATGGAGCAGATAAAAAGCACTGCCTTTGCGCCTAACATTTTTGCCTCGTATATCTGGTAGGGATCTACAGTAAAATCCTTTCTTAGACAGGGCAGTGCCACATTGACAGCAATCTCTTTTAAGTAAAGGTCGCTGCCCATAAAATAATCCGGCTCTGTAAGCACAGAGATTGCCGCAGCTCCGGCCTCTTCATACTCCTTTGCAATTTGCAGCCAGGGAAAATCCTCCGCTATGATGCCCTTGGAAGGAGACGCCTTCTTCACCTCGCAGATGAAAGAGAGCCCCTCCTGCCTGAGAGCAGCTTCAAAGGGCAGCTCGCCGCGGATGGCAGGAGCCGCACCTGCTTCACCAGCTGCCATTCCACCAGAGCCGACTGCCCCACCGGCGGCAGGAGCGGAATATGCCCCACCGGCGGCAGGAGCCGCACCTGCCCCATCAGCCGCAAGGAGCTCCCGCAGCTTCTCCAGCGGCAAAGCCGCCTTGGCCGCCTCCACCCGCAGCCTGGTCTTCGCGGCTATCTCATCGAGTATAGTGCTCATAACTAAGCGCCCTTCTCCTGGCTCAGCTTTACAAATTGCTCAAGCTGCTTAAGAGCCTTGCCGCTGTCCACCGTTTCTGAGGCAAGGGCTATCCCGTCCTGTATGGAAATTTCAGGCCGCGCAATATGTATAGCCGCCGCAGAGTTAAGCAGCACAGAATCCCGCTTTGGCCCTTTAGACCCGGAAAGAATACCCCTGGTTATCTCCGCATTTTCTGCAGGGCTTCCGCCAACAAGCTCCTCTTTTTTACAGCGGGTAAAACCGAACTGCTCA
>Ga0099364_10005319_pt1 | contig 19139 bp, 11 predicted proteins | sample TergutTh196P3_FD_73070 | JGI IMG/M metagenome (GOLD analysis project Ga0099364, IMG submission 73070) | Microcerotermes parvus P3 segment gut microbial communities from Pointe-Noire, Republic of the Congo - Th196 P3 | ecosystem: Host-associated > Arthropoda: Insects > Digestive system > Gut ...
AAGCGAAGAAACAAGCCAGGTACTTATCAGCGGCATGGGGGAATTGCATCTGGAAGTGATTAAACACCGCCTGCTCCGGGAACATAAGGTCAACGTTCGGGTCCACAATCCCCGTGTTTCGTATCGGGAATCAATTCAGAACGCGGTGGAAGTGACCGGCGTATGCAACCGGAATCTCGGCGGGACGAAACACTCGGCGGAAATTACGATTCGAATGGAACCAATCCCGGAAGCCTCAGTTGAAATTGCGAACCAATGCAATGACGACGTTTTCGTCCGGCTTTACAAGGCGGTCGCGCTGGAATCGGTTCGGGAAGAATCCCAAGGGGGCGGCCAACTCGGTTTTCCGCTAATGAACGTGAAAATCACGGTTCTCAGCGCGGTCGTCAGTGAATCGGAATCGAGCGAAACGGCGTTCCGAATTGCGGTCTCCGACGCCTTTCGCAAGGGGCTCAAGGAAGCGGGTATTGTTTTGCTTGAACCGGTGATGAAGCTGGAAGTTTCAACGCCGGACGCTTATGTCGGCGATATTGTGAGCGACTTGCAGCAACGCCGGGCGTTGGTAAAACAGACGGAAGTTCGCGGGCATTTAACCGTGATTGAAGCGGAAGCTCCGCTTGCGATGTTGTTTGGGTATACCTCGGTCATGCGCGGCCTGTCCCAAGGCCGGGCAAGTTCGTCGATGGAACCGTTCTCTTACGGCCCCGCTCCGCCGGACGTGTTACGAAATTTTATGCTGAAATGAATTACGCCGTCCCCCCGGGAGCAGGCGAGACGTCCGCTCTCCAAGAGGTAATACCATGAAACTGCATTTGATTGATTACGCCATTATCGCTCTTTACTTCATACCGGTCATTGCCATCGGCTGGGTTACGATGCGCCGGGCGGGAAAAAGCACGTCGGAGTTTTTTCTTTCCGGGCGGACGATGCCGTGGTGGTTGCTCGGTTTTTCACTGGTTGCCACGACCTTTGCCGCCGATACGCCGACGCTGGTTACCGATCTTGTCCGTCAACATGGTGTCGCCGGAAACTGGTTTTGGTGGGCGTTTTTGCTGACCTGGATGACAACCGTATTCGTTTACGCGAAGCTCTGGCGTCGGATCGGCGTTATGACCGACATTGAGTTTTATGAGGTCCGTTATTCCGGGAAGCCCGCCGCGTTTTTGCGGGGATTTCGCACCGTTTACGTCGGATTGGTTTTCAACACGATGGTCATGGCCGCAGTTACGCTCGCCATGATTAAAATCGCCGGTGTCATGCTCGGAACGCCGCCGATTGTTACACTGGTTCTCGCCGGTGTCATCACGCTCCTCTTTACGATGCTCGGCGGTTTCGCGGCGGTCATCTGGGTCGATTTTATTCTCTTTCTGGTTGCGATGGCTGGTGCCATCATCGCCGCCGTCGTCGTGCTTGGGTTGGAACAGGTCGGCGGTTTACATGGACTTGTTACCCACCCGAACGTGGTCGATAAGTTGTCCTTGTTTCCCGATTTCGGCAACACCGAGGCGGTTATCATGTTACTCGTGATCCCGCTTGCCGTGCAATGGTGGAGTGTCTGGTATCCTGGTGCCGAACCGGGCGGTGGCAGTTATGTGGCGCAGCGAATGATCGCCGCGAAAAATGAATCCCATGCCGTCGGCGCAACGCTCTTTTTCAATTTCTGCCACTACGCCGTGAGACCCTGGCCCTGGATTCTCGTTGCACTGGCGTCTCTGATCGTATTCCCTGATATTGCCTCATTGCAAAAGGCGTTTCCCGACATGCCGGAAAGAATGGTCCGGGACGATATGGCGTATCCTGCCATGTTGACGTTCCTGCCGCCGGGATTGTTCGGCCTGATGTTCGTTTCGCTTCTCGCCGCTTACATGTCAACGATTGCAACCCAATTGAATTTGGGGGCGTCTTATCTTGTCAACGATTTTTACCATCGTTACATCAATCGAAACGCGGACGAAAAACGTCTCGTTCTGGTGGGGCGCATCAGCACGGTTCTCCTGATGGTTTTGGCCTCATTCATTGCTCTGAATCTCGAAAGTGCGGTTAAGAATTTCGAGATACTCCTGATTATCGGTGCCGGAACCGGCTTGCTCTTCATGTTGCGGTGGTTTTGGTGGCGGATCAATGCCTACAGTGGGATTGCCGCTATGGTGCTTGCTTTATCGACGGCACTTTTTTTTAAGATGGGGGGCGGTGAGCGGCTCGGTCTCTTTTACACTTGGGTACTGGTGAGTGTCGTTGTGATCACAACAATCGGGAGGGGGTTCGGAACCTTTTTGACTCCGCCCGACGACAAGCAAGTGTTGCGCGAGTTTCTCCGGCGCACAAGGGCGAATGGACCCGGCTGGCGTAAAATCATCGAGGACGCCGCCCAAGACGGGGAACCGATCCCGGACGCCAGCAAACAATGGACGGTGCCCATTGGAATCTTTTGCTCCGTGATCGGCTGTATTGCCGTTTACGCGGCGTTGTTTGCCTCCGGGGCTTTCCTCTACGGAAATTACACCACTGCCGTTGTACTCACGGTTATTGCCGCAGTTGCCGGGACATCGATTTTACTCTTGTGGAGCCGGGTTTCGGGGGAATCCGAAATTGAAAAAATCGAAAAGGAAACCTAATTTTCCCCTAACCGCATGTTGTAAATTGCAATCGCATGGAGAGCGGTGGCCAGAGCTTCCACCTGACGTTCCGTTGTCGGCGGTGTGTTCGCAACCTTGTTGATTAAATCCGTAAGTGCCCTGACACTTCGGACAACTTGCGGATCGGTCAATTTCTCTTCCGGCAGGGAAAATGCAAGGAACCGGAAGATGTGCCCGCTGGAATAAAGGGAGTCCCACTGATTGGGCGTACTCCCTTTGAACAGGAAAAATCGCGGATGCCATAATCCCTGCTCATTTTGGGCGGTGACCGCGAATTTTTCGAACGATTCCAGGTAATTTTTCGCGTCAAGCATCGGACCGGTCAGTTCAACGCCTTCGTTTTCAAACCGGCGGACCGCACATGCCAAACCAAGCAGTTGGTCCGTGATATTGCTTGTTCCCTGGTCTGCCGGACGCAGGAGTTCGGCAAGCACGATTTTGGAAATTGACCATTTTTCGCCGAGGTCGTTGGTCCATTCTTCCTCGACATCGCAGTAGAACGACAGCCCGATCAAGGCGAGCGACATATCGGCGTCGAGGGCACAAGCTACTTTTTCCGCTTGCACCAAATCGGCAATCGTACCGGTGGTATTGCCAACGCGAATCTCGTAATTTTCGGCGATACTGGACATCGCGAGCATTGCGAGCAACGTTCCCGGTTTCCGTTGTAACCCGGGACCGACTTTCGCGATAATGTTTTCTCCATCGGTCCGTAGCAACGTTTTGCCGCCGCTCGGATAGTTCCAGCAAAGTGCCCCGATTGCGAAAATGGGCGCCCTGCCTGTTGCTTGCGGTTGCTGTGGACGCCGTTGCCCCGACGCCGGTTGCGGTTGCGGCTGCGTGACCTGAAAAATTTGCGTGTCCGCTCCATAAGCGAAACAGTACGCGATCACTGAAGCCGGAGTGTCTCTTTGTACCTCCAGTGGCCGCCGCGCTCCTGCCGCGAGAGTACCGGTGATTTGCTCCCGAAGTTTCTCGGCTTCCGGCGAAAGAGCACGCCTCGGCTTGGCAACCGGGACTTCTTCTTTCTCCTGTTCCAACTCCTCTTCTTCGGCTGCGTCGCTTGCCGATTCGTCGGCGTCTGCGTCAACGTCAGCAGCAATGTTCGATTTCGGAGCGATGAGTTCGTTGTCCCATTGCTCGTCCAAATCAATTTGCCCGTCCAAATCAATTTGGATCAACGCAGAAACCTGGCGAACGTACTCCGGCAGGTGGTTCATTACGTCATCGCCGTCCCAATCGACTGCGACCGCCGGACCTTCAGGGGAAACCCACGCGTCTTCCTGCCCGAATCCGTTGACGGGGCAAAAAGCCAAAGCCAAAACGCAAAATAGAGTGTTATAAATTCGCATGTTCGTTAGGAATAGTTGGTAATTGGTAGGCAACCTACTTTTTTATCTCGGTCTTGCCGGTTGTCGAACCGGCTGGCGGTTGGGTGTCGCCGACGAAGGTGCGGGGTCCGGTTTTTCCGCTACCGCTTTCTCGGCGGCGGCTTTTTCTGCCTCAACTTCCACATCAAATGGCCGGTCAATCAGGAATCCGCCGCTCCCGCCGCGTTGCATGTACGTATTGTTCCCGGCGCGGCTGCCATACGTATCTTTTCCGCCGTAGTCGATCAGGAAACTGAAATTACTCCCGGCGTCGTTCGGATGATGGTACGACATCGACGGGTTCGCGTACCCCTGGCTGCTACCTTGATAAACATCATCACCGCCGTAGTCAAAGAGCACACCGATTCCCGCTTGCGCTCCGACACCCTGCGTCATGTTCCCTTTGGCTTCATACCGGTCATTCCCGGAAAAATCGCAAAGGAAGCCTGCTGAAAGGTCCCATGCCATACCAACCCCCATAATCGACCCGTCATACGAGTCGTCTCCGAAATCGTCAAAGAGAAAACCGAGGGCGTAATGGCATCCGAATCCGCAACAAAACCGTTGCGAACGCGCTTCGCGGCGTGGTTTTCCGTAGTAGTCGAGCAACGTTGCTCCGAGCCGCTTGTCATTACCGCCAAAATCCCGTGCGACACCGACCCCAAACCAGTATCCGCCGCCGTGAGCGAAGAAGTCATATTCGTAAGTGTCATCCCCGCCGCCGTCGAGCAGCATTCCGATCCCGCCGTTGGCGACCTGGCGAATTCCAGAACCAAGCCCTTGCCCCCAAGCGTCGTAACCGGGTTGTTCCGGGTAGGAATCGAGATACAAGCCGCCGATATAGTATTTATCATCTCCATCACAGTCCTCGAGAACGCCGAACCCGCCGGGATGCCCCAAACCCTGACCGAATAAAGCGGCACGGTACTGATCGTCTCCCCCCTTGTCAATCAACAGGCCGACTCCCATCAGGGCGGTTCCCTGAACACGTTTCATCCCTGCATATTTATCGTTCCCGGCATAGTCGATCAAAATTCCCGCTCCGCCGATAGTGGAACCTTGTGCAATGTCCTGGGCCTGGTAGGTGCTGTTTCCTTCGAGATTCAACAGCATCGAAACGCCGAGAATCGAACCGGCCTGAATACCGGGATTCGAGCCGGTAAAGGTGTCATTGCCGCCGAGGTCGATGATTACAAATATCGGGCGTTGCAGATTGCATGTTCCTTCCCGATAAATGTCGTTTCCACCGAGGTCAATCACGCAGATGACATCCTGCATTCCGGGAGCGTCAAGATCATAAACATTGTCTCCCTGACCGCCGATGATAATGTCTCCGGCGGGAGTTGCGATTCTTTGGACACGTTGCGAACCAAGCATCACTTGCGGAAAGGCGTCTTCCGGCAACGTTTTCAGGAGTTGAAGGAAATTCTCGTCCGTCAGCGGAAGCAGTGCGTCAACGGCGTCGTGGATTCCGGTACGGTCCATTTTCGACATAATGTCGTAAAGCCTTTTTCCGACAACTCGCTGTGGAATCGTATGTCCGTTGACGACTTCCCGGCAGAATATCGTGTAGAGCTTCGTTTCCAATTCCCGCAATTCCGCACTGCTGAAGGTCGAAATCGCACGGGTATAGGCGACATTCGCGTTAATAAGGCAACGCCGGACTTCCATGACCGCCTCCTGCGGCGTTGTTGCACGGGACCATTGAATACTGCTGTTTCTCGCCGGGGGAATGTCTAGTTTTTCCCGCATGATTGCGAGCGTTTCGGCCAAATGCCGATGATCGCCGCTTAAACCGGCGTGGATGGTCCGGGAAAATTCCTCAACCTCAATCACCGATTTCATCGGATCACGAAAAAGACGGTCGTACCAGGCCAGCCGGGCGCGTCCGTCCCGTTCATTGCCGGTGTTGAGTTTGGCGTATTGGTCGAGAATTCGACCGCAGTAGGCGCGAAACATGTCATACCGGTTTGTGATTTGCCGTATTCTCAAACCGCTCACCATTTCGTCGTACATCATCCGAACCAATGCGGCACTATTGGGATTGCCGACACTGTTCGGATCAATCGTTGTCGGATCAATTTTGACAGGTTGGTCCCTGTTTTCGGCGACATCTTGTTCCACCGGACTCTCGGATTCAACCACGAAATCTGAGGAAACTTCACTTGCTTTTTGCGGTTGTGAAAACGGTCGGGTTTCCGCATTGCGGAACGGACGGTTTTCTCCCGCGTCATCGGGGCGCAGAAATCCCCATTGGGCGACGATGATCTCCCCGTCTACCGGAGATGCTTTTGGAGTTTCCAAAACTTCCGGGAGTCCGGCAATCAGCGGTTTTGCCGGAGCCCGCGAAAAAAGGGAAGGGGGCGAAATCGCCGGGATTTGTTCCTCTTTCGGTAATTGAAGCGTCAATGTTTTTTTGACCGCGAGTTCTTGAGGCCAGAAAATCGTATCGGTCTCTTTTGAGGAAATTTTCAAAGCGAAACCCGATGTTCCCAATTTGAAAACCGATTTTGCCTCGGATTCATTCCAATAGGGTTTTTCCTCTTGTTGCAATTTGGAGAAAGCAAGAACTCGTTTTTCCGGTGAATTGAGAAAATCTTCATCGGCTTCATCAAGCGAACCGGCTGGGGCATCAACCGGGGGCAACTTGAAAACCGCAGACGGAAGAGCGGCGACCGTCGAAGGCAAAGTACGGACCTCATTCATGGAATTTTCACCCGCTTTGACTTCCACAACAGAGGTAAGGAGGAGAAAAAATGACGAACCGACGAAGTAAGTAAGAAGTTTTTTCCTTGAATGAAGACTCATTTGACTTTCCCTGACTATCGATAAATCCAGTCTTTTTTGAAACAAAAACATTGTTTTGACTCAAAAAATCCTATTCCGTGATCACAAAGACTCCTGGAACCGCCAAGATGGGGCGAGAACCGCTATGACTCATTTTCGTCTATCGGCTTCCAATCACTCCATTGGAACATTCCAAGACGGCATAATCGTTAGAATTATGAATTATGAATTATAATTGAAATTATAAACTATGGGGGGGATTTGTTGACCATTGGAGTCCATTCATCATTCCAATTAAACGTATCCTTGTCCTTCCATGACGCTCAAGAATTGGGCGTATTTTTCATTGTAAAGAGGCATTCGTTCCGGGTTTGGAAAGAATGATCTGTCAAGATGAATCATGGCTTCGATGGCAGTCTCAAATTTTTGAAAATGGGCACCGATTGCGGCGATGAGTGCCGTTCCGAACGCCGGGTTGGTTTTCGTTAATGTCCTGTGGTTGACACGTCCGGTGATGTCTGCCCGACATTGCATCCATGCGTCATAAGTATTCCACGGACCGCCTGTGAAAATTTCTCCTGAAGAGTATTGGACATCGCCGAGTTTGTCGATTTTTTCGTAGCACATCCGCTCGAAAAAACCGGTTCCCTGGAGACAAGACGCGAACTGAACCACCAGATTGTCGGTTGCCGGGGAAATGAAGCCTTCGGCGGAATTGGTGGAAAACGGAAATGTTTCCCCCTTTTTCGTATTCGGATAGGCGAGGTATTCCGTTGGGAGCAGTTTCTCCGCACTCGTTTCGATTTCCTTCTGGGAAGTGTCTTTGAACCAAATTTTGATCCAATCGGCCCCGGTGTGACATTCGGTCGAGAAAAACCAGGCGTGTCCCGGTAATCTGGACATTTGAACCAGTTGGTGCGGGTAAACAAGCAATTTTTTCGTGATCCCGCAAATGGAGATTCTGTCATCCAGGTTGAAGTGGAAATCTCCCAGCTTCTTTGCGCCTGAGGCGAGAAACGTTGCGATTTCCGGTGTGGTTCCCATCACGACTGGGACTCCCTTCGGTATGCCGGTCGCCGATGCCGCCGCAGAGCAAAGTACACCGACGACTTCCCCCAAATAGGTCAAACGGGGCAAACGTTCCCGAACTCCCAAATGCATATCGTAATCGAGCCAATCGGGCCAATTTTCGTCAACCAGATCGCAACCGGTTTTTGAGGCGATGGAAAATTCCGTCGCATCCGGCGTTCCTTTGAGTCTGCCGAGAATATAGTCCGGCTGATGCACGAAAATGGCGGTTTCGTAAAGTTCCGTCAAATTATCCTTGACCCATGCGATTTTGGCGATAGCATCGTCGTTACGGAACTTAAATCCCATTTTGCGACAATGATCCTGACCGAGCATATTCAACTTGGGAAGCTGATCGGTTGCCCGGGAGTCGTTAAACATCATCGCCGGACAAAGGATTTTCCCAGCCCGGTCCTGGACAACAAGCGTTCCCGGCGAACCGGTGACGGAAATCCCGCGAATCTGCGATGGAACGACATCTGCGGAGCGAAGCTGACTCGTCAGATGCCCAAGAGCAAGCCGTGTCGTCTCCCACCAAACTTCCGGGTCCTGTTCGAAACGTCCTTTCGGAAGCGGTGAACTCGGCTGAAAATTATAAGGGGCTGTCGATTGGACGAGTTCCTGCCCGTTTTCATCAATCGCAACGGCAACGACTCTTTCGGGTGCCAGGTAAACCCCCAAAAATATTGCCAAACTCGTCGTCGATGGTGCAGACATGGGTTAATCGTAAAAAACTACCGGGAATTGGCACACCCGGGAACCGGGTGTGTAAAAACTTTGTGGGGGCTTACGCATTTCGCCCTACAGGGCGCAGTTTGCAGGTTCCTCACACATTGGAATTCTCCGTTACGTGTTTTGCGTAAACCTTTGGTTTTTCAGGGACTTACGAAGGAACGCCTGGTTTTCTTGGTTTTGTCCTTTTCACCCGGTCAGGCGGTCCGAACGCGCAAAACAACGCACCAAAGCGAAATCCCGGACGCACAGAACCGAGAACGTGTCAGTGAACGGGTTTCTGCCAAAAAATCGCTATTGACGATATCAACTCCTTTCTGGCAAAAAAGTTACGTACAATCAAAACCACTTTTTTCAGGAGGGAAAGACGTAAAATCGTCAGAAAAAATTCTAACAAAGGCTCTCAAATTGTCAAGAGCGATTTTTAACATTCCATTGCTGCATTGCTCCGCGAAACAATATCACGGCACAAAATACAACAATCGAATCTTCATCACAATCCTCGTTGGACATACCGCCGTCGCAATCGCTCACTACTTGCACCCGCAAATCCAGTAAATAAGGTTTCGCCATGAGTTCCCCCGTGAAAAAGGTCATTGAAGAAAAATGCACCAACTGTTTATTTAGCAGATTTTCGCCAAATTACTCAAGACCAATTTGGGGAACGCTCCATAACGACGAATGTAAAATAACAATAGTCCGTTAGTTCGCTACTATGCAAACAGAGTATCCCAGATTTTAACGCTAACAAGTCACCAAAAACGTTCTTCCTTAAAATCCGGCAACGCCCCCGGCAGAATGTAATAGAGTTGCGGTGTTGACAGGAGATTGAGAATCCTTGTTTGCACGGAAACCTCCTCCGCCCGGCTTTCGAGGAGGACGTCAAACAAGGTCTGCCGACTGGAATACTTGACAACCTTGCAGTTGTTCAAATTGAGCCCGGCGGCGGAGATTGCCGCTTCAATCGCATCATCGAGGAATCCGATCTTGTCGATCAAACCATTCTCCAGGGCTTGATTGGCAGTGTAAACCTGACCGGTTGCAAGCTCGTCGAGTCCCTCCAGTTGCGGTCGCCCTTCCCGGACAACCTCCTTGAAACGCTCAAAATTGTCGTCGATCAACGCCTGCCAAATTTTTCTCTCTTCCTCTCCCATCGGCTTCGTGATATTTCCCATTCCTTTCATCGGTCCGCTGACAACCGGATCGGAACTGACGCCGATTTTTTGGCAGAGTTCGGACAGGTCATACATCGGAGCCATAACGCCGATGGAACCAGTGATCGTCGTTGGCTCGGCAAAAAGCGAATCGCCTGCCATTGCGACATAATACCCGCCGCTGGTTGCCAGGGCCCCCATGCTAACAATCACGGGAACATGGCGTTCCCTTTTCATTTGTTTGATCTGTTCCAGATAGTAATCACTCCCGGAAACCGTTCCGCCGGGAGAAACGATTCGCAATACGACCGCCTTGACTTGTTTGTCTTTGGAAATTGAGTCGATCTGCTTTTTGATGTATGTGTTGTCGCCGCCGAGAATTGTCCCGGTAATCGTGAGTAGGGCGACTTTTTCAGAAGCGTTTTTGTCGCCGGAAACGTATTTTTCCGGGAGTCGCCCTTCGTTCAGGGCGAACGATTCCGGGTGTATAATGGCAATAAGCGGGGAAAGAAGAATGCTCAGGATCAGGAAAGCGAAAAACGTAACGGCAACCAATCCACAGCAAAAAAGGAAGAGCGACATGAAAAACGATTGCCGGCGTGGCGCAACGGCAACCGGGTAGTAAACGAAGTTCCCCGGTCCTCCGTTGGGTCCACCTCCCGGTTCGCCAGGTGGGGGGCTGGTTGGGTTGGAAGCCGGATAACCGCCGGCGACTTGATAAACATCTTGCTGATTTGTGCTCACGGGATATTGGAAGCGGCTAATGGTGAAAAACGGAAACCAAGAGTAATATCCCAGTTTACCTTTGTTCGTTGGTTAGGAAAGAGATTACCAGAGAAAAATTTTTTCTGCTTCTTTTTATTTTTTTCGAAACAGACCTCTGATTTTTTCGTAGGAACCAATAGTTTCTTGGAAAAATCGATACAATCGTACTAGTTAAATCAATCATTGCAAGAAAAGTTTTTTATTTTTTTGGCTTACGTACTTTTCATTTTCGAAAAACTGTTGTAAATTGTGGACCTCTATCGTCTTACTGGGCGATTGCCGTATTTTCTACCTATTCTACTTCTACTTACGAAATTATCACGAGGCGGTTTCATGGAACCCGGATCGGACATTGTTGTTGAAACAAGGAATTTAACGAAAATTTACCGCGACTTTTGGGGACGTCAAAAAGTCCGTGCGCTGAAAGCCCTCGACTTGGAAGTCAAACGCGGAGAAGTGTTCGGACTTCTCGGACCAAACGGTTCCGGGAAGACAACCGCGATGAAACTCATGCTCGGTCTGCTTTTCCCGACGAGCGGCGAGGTGTTCGTACTCGGCAAGCCGGCGACGGATGTCGAGAAAAATGAAAAGGTCGGATACCTGCCGGAAGAATCGTATCTTTACCGTTTTCTCAACGCCGAGGAAACGCTTGATTTTTACGGGCGGCTCTTTAATATTTCCGGGGCGGTTCGTCGGCAGCGGGTTGCTCAGCTGATTAACATGGTCGGTTTGGAATCCGCGAAACGGCGGCAGCTTCGCGAATACTCCAAAGGGATGACCCGGCGTATCGGTTTGGCACAGGCACTCATTAACGACCCGGACTTGATCCTGCTTGATGAGCCGACCAGTGGTTTGGACCCCATCGGGACGAAAAACATGAAGGATTTGATCCTGGAACTCAAGTCGCAGGGGAAAACCGTGATTATGTCCTCGCACCTTCTCGCCGATGTTCAGGACGTTTGCGACCGAATCGGTATTCTTCACCAGGGGGAACTGAAGGAGCTTGGACGCGTCGAAGACCTGCTAAAAGTTTCCGATCAAACGGAAATTCGGGCAAGCGGACTCAGCGAGGAAGCCCGAAAAAGAATCGAACAAATTATCGAAGAAGATAACAGCAAGCTGGTGTTTAGCGGACATCCGACGACGACGCTTGAGGACCTGTTCCTCAGCATTATCGCGGAAAGTGAATCCCGGCCAGGACGCCGTGTACGGGGAGGAGGGGCCAACGAATGATTATTGAACAAACAATTCTGCCGTTTCACGAATGGATCGGCCCGATTACGCTCCAATGGTCGATCGCGGTTGGAGTCCTTTTGGCAACCGCAATCATTGTCGGACTCATCATCTCCGCAATGAAGTTTGGGATCGCCAGTTCGTTCCGGCATTGTGCCGTTGCGATACAGCGGGGCATGGAAGATTTTGTCCGCCTTTCCTTCTCTCGGACTTGGGCCATTGCCCGGCTGACCATCAAGGAAGCATTACGGCGGCGTGTCCTTTTTATGTGCGTCGTGTTTCTCGTGATTTTGATGCTCGCTGGTTGGTATCTCAATCCAAATAACCCGGACCCGGCGAAACTCTACCTCTCCTTCGTTACGGCGGCAACCTGTTATCTTATGTTACTCCTCGCACTGTTTCTCAGTGCGTTCAGTTTGCCGACCGATTTTAAGACGAAAACCATTTACACCGTCGTTACCAAGCCGGTTCGGGCCAGCGAAATGGTCCTCGGTCGAATCGCCGGGATCACCCTCGTCGGAACGCTCATTCTGCTCTTCATGTCAGGCTTGAGTTATTTTTTCGTGCAATTCAGCCTCAGCCATTCTCACCTCCTGCTGGAACAGGAAGACCTGACGGAAGTCTCTATCCCGACCGGAATGAATGTGGAAAACATAAGCCGAGTTATTCTCAACGGAGAGACGCAACAAAACAACGGACATAAGCACCGGGTTGAGGTTCGGGCGGATGGCTCCTATTTCGTCGATGAGGTCAATGGGCATACCCACCAATTGGTGATTGAACGGCCGGATGGGAAGAGGAATACCGATCCCGAATTTGATGAAGCCTCTTTTGTCATCGATCCCGGTGCCGGGAATCGTTTTACGATTCTCGAAGCTGAAGGGGCAATCCAGGCACGGGTGCCCGTCTATGGAAAACTCCTTTTCCGGGGCAAAGATGGTATGGATACCCGTGCGGGAATCAATGTCGGAAACGAATGGGAATACCGGTCCTTCATCGGGGGCACCGGCGGAAGTATCTATTCCAGCGAAAACAGAAATCAGGAAGCCGCGTTCTGGACCTTTGAGGGAATTACGAAAAACCGGTTCCCCAATGGATTGCCGATTGAAATGACTCTCGGTGTCTTCCGAACCCACAAGGGGGATATGGAAAAGCAAATTTCCGCCAATATTGCCCTTCGCAATCCGAAAACGGGGCTTTTTGTTGACGTGGTTACATTCAGCACCGAAGAATTTATTACGAAAGCGATTCTCATTGAACCGGCAATCGAAGGATCGTTTTCGGAGATCAATCAACGTCGTACCCGTGATCCGGAAACCGGCAGAGCGGTTGTAATCCCTTCTGATGAGGATGTTGCGAAAAGCACGTCGTTGGCCAATAAGAGAGTTTATGATCTTTTTGAAGACCTCACCGATAACGGACACTTGGAAATCTGGCTCAGTTGCGGCGATTCCCAACAATACATCGGGGTTGCGCAATACGACCTTTATCTTCGGGCAAGTAATGCCTCTGTTCCGATCAACTTTGTCAAAGGCTTTTTCGGAATCTGGCAACAAATGTTACTCGTGATCTGTTTCGGTGTCGTTTTGAGCACATTCCTGAGCGGACCGGTAACAATGGTTTCAACAATGGGCGTTATGATCGCCGGTTTTTTCAAATCCTATTTGATGAGCATCGGTTTTCTCAAAGAGCTCGGCGGCGGACCACTCGAGGCACTGGTTCGAATTCTAACACAACAAAACCTCGTTCAGGATTTGCCGTCCGGTTTTGCGACCTCATTCGTCAAAGCGGTGGACGCCGTTTTTGGGGCGTTTTTATCACTCATCGGTCAGGCGATTCCGCCTTTGTCGGAATTTACCCTCTACGAAAAGGCGTTGGCCAACGGGTTTGACATCCCGTGGAATTGGATGCTCCAAAACGGGCTTATGACATTTTCCTACGTTATCCCACTATTTATCGTCGGTTACCTGATCCTCAGCAATCGGGAAGTCGCCAAGTAAATTATCAATTGTGAATTATGAATTATAAATTACGGTTCATAATTCGTAATTCACAACTCAGAATTCATAATTCATTATGCAGCGGTCTCATCTCAATCGGATTGTTTATGCGGTTCTCATCGCTTTTTGCCTTATCCCCCTGTACATGCTGGGAAAGCCGACAACCTTGAAAAATGTCGATGGGCGTGAAGAAATCATGCTGGGCGGATGGTTGTCGCACCAACTTGATAAGGAAGAGCTTGTTGCGGCGAAACTTGGAGATATTGATCCGGCGAGTAGCACGATCAAACTGGCAACGCTGGGGCTTCGCGGTGTCGCGGTCGCCATTCTTTGGCACCAATCGCAGGAATTCGAAAAACGGCTTGACTGGAACAATGTGATCGCAACAAGTCATCAAATTATCCGGCTGGAACCGCATTTCGTAACAATCTGGGAGTTTCTCGGCTGGAAGTTGGCGTACAACGCTTCGGCGGAATTCGACGACTACCGTGAGCGTTTCCGTTGGGTGATTCGCGGGTTTGACTTCCTGGTCGAAGGAACCCGGTTTAATCGAACAAGTCCGATCCTTTTCAGCAAAGCCGGTTGGACGATTTCCCAAAAAATCGGAATCGCCGACGAAAAAGTACAATACCGCCGCCTACTTAGGGAAGATGAGGATTTCCACACCAAGTACCTCGATGTGCATATGAGATACATACCCAACGAAATTGGGGAACGTGACAACTGGCTCATCGGACGGGCTTGGTACTATCAAGCCGAAGCCCTGGCACCGGAGGGAACAAACATCGGCAAGCAGGCTGGTCCGAATTTCTTCGTCAATTCCCGGATGAATTTGATTCACTATGCCGACTGGCTGGCGTTGGACGGCCGCGACCGCTTGGCGTTGGACGGTCGTTTCGAGGACTACATCAAAACCCGGTGGGAAATCGCTGGAAAAGAATGGTATGATTTCGGACTGATGAATTTCAAAACGGCAATTCCCAAAAAAGACGGGTCCGAAGGGGTTGAGGAAACGACCTTGTTGAAGTTCATCGAATGTGAGGCAAGAGAAAAAGAATTGATCGACGAGTTAAAAGGGCTTTCTCCCGGTTTGTATGAACAACTGGTGATCGACAACTGGGAAAAACTTCTCGAACGCTCCAACGGTGAGGAGTTACAGGCGTCGCTTCTGGATTGGTTAATCTATACGCCGACACCTGCACAGGAAAAGTATTCTCCCGTTGATGAAGAATCGTTGATTCTCCGTCGGCATTTGGATGAAACCACTCCCGGTTGGCAGGAAAAATTCAAAACGATCAGTGACCAGACGCTCCGCAAAGCACTCAGGGCTGAAAACGAGGCGATTTTGGAGATTCCGAAACTTTTGTTGGACGAACAGCAAAACGCAATTCTCGGAAATGCCCAAGCCATCGTCGGGCAAATGCGGATGGAAGCGATGGCAAACATCAAAATCAACCCAAGACTCCTTGCTGATAGGATCGGGGCCGCAGAGCGTCCGCAAGCACTGAAAATTCGCGAAGAACTGGATGGTTTGGCGGTTGACAAGCACATGTCCAACCTGTTCCGGAACATTCTCAATTACCCCTATTGGGAGAACCATGTGATTGTCGAACGGCAGGATGAAACGATTCGGGGGCGTCAGGGGCTTTTCGAGGCAAGAAAGAAATATGCCGAGGGGGAACAGAGAGAATCAAACCGGCTTTGGCTCGGTGCCATGCAAAGCTGGGAGGACCTGATCCAAAAACCCGGGTTCGAATATGTAGGGGACGATCCACAGTTCACACGGGATATTATCGATCTTGTTACCCGTTACGTGATTATTCTCGACGCCGAAGAGCAAATTTTTCCGGAAAAATTCCCGCTCCAGAATTTGGTTCGGGAAAGACTCAAGGCCGACGGATTTCTCGACATGATTCGCGGGGCGATTCCTTTTGTCGAAACAGTCTACAACGAAGGAAATTACGCTCAGGCGTTGACCTATTTGACGTTGATCACACGCGCTTGTGCAGGATTGAATTCCGGTGAGGAGTGCATGAAACTGGCACCACTCCCTGATGTGCGCGACGATGTTCTTAAAGCCGCCGCTCTCTATGTCAATTGCCTGCGAAAACAAAACCTGATTCTTCCGCCGGGGTTCGACCTGAAACCCTATGTCGATTTGATGCTGAAAAATGATCCGGTCCAATTTCAGGCGGTCGGACTTTCCGCAACCGGTTCCAGTTTGTTCCGTGAGGAAAAATATTCCGAAGCCCAGGAAAAATTCGATGAGGCAATGGAATTATGGAAATCGCTCCTTGAAAAATACCCGATCATCTACTTGGAACCGGAATCAATGTACTTTGGTGTTTTGGTGAACACCGCCCTCGATTATCAACGGGCACTTGAACTCCAGGGCAAAATCCTCCCGGAAGATTTTCCGCTCAAGGAATTTCTCCAGTAATTCGCACCCTGTTCCAGGCTTGAACTTATTATTTTGTGTATTGCTGTGAGTCCACAACAATGCACAATTTTTTTATCCCTTTTTTTCATTTTCCTGAAAACCATGCTCAACGGTAATGCAATTCTCGGACAAAGCGGCGGCCCAACGGCGGTCATCAACTCCAGCCTGTGCGGTGTGATTGAAGAATGTTTGCGCTCAAAAGACAAACAAAACCCCAACGGTTCCATTGAGAAAATCCTCGGAATGCGGTACGGGATCGAAGGGTTCATGCAGGACATGGTTGTCGATCTTGGTTCCCAACCTAAAGAAGTGATCGAAGGCTTGAAAACAACGCCGTCCAGTGCATTGGGAAGTTGCCGGTATAAACTCAAAGACGCCGATTTTCCAAAAGTTCTGGAACAACTCAAGAAATACAATGTCCGTTATTATTTCCTGATCGGCGGAAACGATACAATGGACACGATTCACCGTGTCGAAAAGTATTGCAAGGAGCAGGGTTACGATCTTCGCGGCGTCGGGATTCCGAAAACCGTTGATAACGACCTGTTTGCAACGGATCACACGCCCGGTTTTGCCTCGGCAGCCCGGTATGTCGCGCTTTCGGTGCAACAGGCGGGAATTCTCGCGAGGGATATGAAAAAAGTTGACCAATACGTGATTTTCCAAACCGTTGGCCGCAGTGCCGGGTGGCTTCCCGCCGCCGCCGCTTGTGCCAAACGAGAAGAAGAAGATGCTCCGCATATCATTCTCCTGCCGGAGCGGCCATTCGAAAAAGAACGGTTTTTAGCCGAGGTGAAAAAGGTGTACGGCCAATTCGGCTGGGTCAGCATCGTTTGCGGTGAAGGGGTTTGCTATGCCGACGGGCGTTCGATCAGTGATTCCGGCGTCCAAGACAAATTCGGCAACGTGGAGTTCGGAGCGATGGCGGGAACCAGTGCGGCGTTCACGCTTCACAAAATGATTCGGGACGCATTCGGTTGGCGGGGCGAATTTCAAGTGACCGAATCGTTACAAATGTGTGCCGCCGACCGGGCGGTGCAACAGGACCTTGACGAGGCGTATGCTTGCGGCAAACGGGCGGCGGAACTTGCCCTTGGCGGAACGAGCGGCGTCATGGTAACGATCCAACGGGAATCGAACGTGCCGTACAAGTATTCGCTTCAGGCCGCTCCGCTTTCGGAGGTCGCACTTGGCGAAAAACCGATGCCGGACGACTTCATCTGCGACGACCGGCCGTACGTCACGGAAAAAGCCTTGGAATACCTCCGCCCGCTCATCGGTGAACTGCCGGTGTATCCGAGGTTGTAGAAAAAAATTGCTGTTTGAGCACCATAAAATTTTTGCACGCTTCGCATGATTTCAAGAGAAATTTTTTCTCTTGCGCAGGTGCGTGAAAGGTTTTGCGGCCTTTGCGAGTCCGCCCCGTTGAGACCACGTATTCCGTCTGGTGCCGTTTCCGTCGGTTGAAGCCGGTGCGCTCTTTCAGAGCGAAATGGGCCGACTTCACACAAAATTTTCTACGCCCCTCTTACATTGCTTTTTTCGTTGTCTCCTTCTATATTATGGAGGGGCTGGTGAAATTACCGGCCAAAAAAGAGTGAAAATCAATTTGACCACTTGCATATAGGAAAGGTGATAAATATGACAGTTTCCCGACGAACATTTCTCTCCGCTTCCGTCACGGCGGCAGCAACGGCAGCGGTTGTCAATCCTCAATCCGTAATCGGCTCGACGGCCAATTCAAAACTCGAAATCGGCCTGATTGGTTGCGGAGGTCGCGGTGATTGGATTGCCGAGGTTTTCAAGCAAAACCCAAATTATCAGTGGGTTGCCGTTTCCGATTATTTCGAAAATCGTGTCAAATCCGTCGGTGCCAAAATCGGAGTCGGCGAAGATCGGCAATACAGCGCACTTTCCGGTTACAAACATCTTCTGGACAGCAAACTCGATGCGGTCGTGATTCAAACGCCCCCCAGTTTTCACCCGGAACAGGCCGCCGATTCTGTTGATGCCGGAAAACATGTGTTTCTTTCCAAGCCGGTTGCGGTGGACGTTCCCGGTTGTGTTTCGATTGATCAGACCGGGAAAAAGGCAACCGGGAAAAAATTGGCCTTCCTGGTCGATTTCCAAACGCGGGCCAACCCGTATTTCCGGGAGGCTATGAAACGGGTCCACGCCGGTGAACTTGGCGAGTTGGTCAGTCTTTATGCTTTTTACCCTTGGGGGGCTGGGGGACATGATGCCGTTTTGACCGGGCCGGAATCGTATCTGACCAACTGGTATCAGTCGATGGAACTTTCCGGTGATTGCATTGTGGAACAGGATGTCCATGTTCTGGATGTTGCGACCTGGATCGTCAATAAAAACCCACTTCATGCCACAGGACTCGGCGGGCGAAAAATACGAAAAAACGGCGATATTTACGACCATTACAACGTTACTTATGCGTTTCCCGGCGATGTCACCTTACAATTTGCATCCGTGAAATTTATTCCGGGTGTTCGAACCGAAATCACCTGCCGGGCTTGGGGAACCCAGGGAACGCTGGAAACCGACTATTTCGGCGATGTCTGTATTCGCGGAAACAATCCCTATGAAGGGGGGAATTGTGCGGATAATTACTGGACGGGAACCGTAACCAATATCAAAGAATTTGCCGAAGCAATTCAATTGGGTGATTTTAGCAATCCCACCATTGCCCCATCCGTGCGGTCGAATTTGACCAGCATCCTCGGTCGGGAGGCGACGCGGCAGAAAAAAATCTTGACTTGGGACGAAATGATGAAGGCCAATATCAAGCTAGAAATGAAACTTGATGGATTAAAACAGTAACCTTCTTCCGAAACGGTCGCACGAATTTTTGAAAGTTTACCCTTCGATTCACACGTCCCCTTTCCAATGACACGCACCCTTTGCTTGATCGTTTGCCTCGTCTGTACCGGAATGCTCTGCAC